>Ga0194118_10003582_pt1 | contig 17905 bp, 16 predicted proteins | sample TA2MahsurfametaG_2_FD_148662 | JGI IMG/M metagenome (GOLD analysis project Ga0194118, IMG submission 148662) | Freshwater microbial communities from Lake Tanganyika, Tanzania - TA2015013 Mahale N5 surface | ecosystem: Environmental > Aquatic > Freshwater > Lake | place: Tanzania: Lake...
CTAAATGTGAATGAGATGCGTTTAGACTTCACTTTTTTCTCTACTGGGATTTCGTGTGTGAATTCTTTCTGAAAATCGCCACGCATAATTAGTATCTCTTGTGATTTTGTTGGAATGTCCAAAACTATTTCATTTGTTAGTTTGTTTCTAATTCTAAACTTTCTTGATGCTCCATACGAAATACATACTACGCCAGCATTAGATAATGCGCTTTCGTCGTCACTATGCTTACCAATATAATGCTCTCCATCTGGATACTCATTTATTAGAATGCCATTGAAATCTGACTCGAAAATGCTATTAATTAAATTAAGCAATTCAGTAAGTGATCCTGTTAGTGGCTTGCTTGCCGATAACTGACGCGAATAATGATAGCCAATTGAAGTATTTGAGAAGAAACCAATGTTCCTGTGTTGGATTGCTTGCTTGCCAAAAACTACGATTGGTGGTGTCTTATCCAATTTATCGCTAATTTCTTCCACACATTTTTCTAATAAGGCGTCAATATCGATCCTGAGCATTTCTAAGGATGATTTTTCAGACTTTAACAAAATATTAATTTCCATTTTTTACTATGTTATAAAAAAGGTGGAGTCAAAAATTTTGTTCAATTTTTTCCACCTTTTCCACCTTTCTCAAAGGTGGAGCCAAAGATTTTGCTCAACTTTTCTAAAAAGTTGATGTGGAGCCAAAGATTTTGTTCAATTTTTTCTTGTAAATAAGAGAAACGATTGAGAATAGTAAAAATGAATAATTATATTCCGTCTCTTATCATCCAGAAACCAACGCAATAGAAGAGTATTTAAATCAGTTAAAAACATTACATCAAAAAAGAAAATCCAAATACATATGATGATATTTATAATACAATAAAGAAAATATTAACAAGTAAAATCACAAAAATACATTTAAGAAATTACTTGAAACATAGTTATAAAATATACAAATAATAAAATGTGGATCCAAACATTTTACACAACAAGTCAATTTCATTTTTTTACAAGTCACTATCATATTCTTCGTCTGCTCCATATGCTAGCCTCCTGATCTCAGTATCTGTGTCTCTTTCTAAAACTAATTCTGACATTTTTTTCAACACTTCTGTGTTAGTCGCATGATATTCGCTGTAACGTGTTCCCCAGCTGTGATGATTTGCTAATAATAATACTTTTACCAAATCAATATATTGAACACCATGATCAGACAATTTGGTGGCCATTTCCGAAGCTGAAATATAGTTGGTTGTTCCTATTCTGTTTTTAACATAATATTCATCTTCAATTGCTTTACTTCTCCAATCATCTGGTGTATCTTCTACTTCTGACCCAGAAATGAGTTGATGAAACATTCTAAAACTGGTTAGCATGTGATTTTCGGCAATTCTTTCTTGATGATTTTCAGATAGTTCTTGTAAAAATTCTATATTAGCAAGTTGTGGAGCTGAGGAAGCAATCCATTCGATACGGGATACTGGTGGTGCGTAGTCGGAATCATAATCAGAATCAGAATCAGAATCACTGACAATATTGGTAGATTTTTCTGATGCCATTTCGCTTCTACAATAAGGACATTTGAATCCATTCTGGTATTTATTGTTGGCTACATTTGTCATCAAACAACTACAATGAAATACGTGACCACAATGAGTTATAACTCGATTCACATCATCGTCGATGGACTCCATACAAATTGGACACTCGCAAATAGTTGACATTTTATAAACAAGTTATTATATTGATTTCTGGTGAATTGAATAAAAGTATTTCAATTTTTTCCACCTTTTCCACCTTTAAGAAAGGTGGAGCCAAAGATTTGTTCGCATTTGAGAAAAGTTGAGCAAAAGATTTGTTCGCATTTTTTACTACGTTTACAAGAAAAGATCTAGCCAAATACTTGAAAAAAAAGAAACTTTATTTATTTACATCACAACAACAAAACACATTTTTTATTTTTTTGCTTTATTTTTGCTCTTTTTTCTCTATTTTTGCTTTATTTTTGCTCTTTTTCTCTATTTTTGCTCTTTTTTCTCTATTTTTGCTCTTTTTTCTCTATTTTTGCTCTTTTTTCTCTATTTTTGCTCTTTTTTCTCTATTTTTGCTCCACTTTTCTTAAAAGTGGATAAAGTAGATAAAGTGGAATTTAATCGGACATCGATGATAAAATACTATTACACAATGCTCTTTTACTTTTTTGAACTTCATCAATATATTTTTCGATAGTAATCTCATTTTTGTCACCCAAATTTTCCATAATAAATCTAAACACATTAACAACCTTTGTTTGTCCAATACGATGGCATCTTGCAATAGCCTGTTCTTCAATAAACGGATTCCAATTATACGACACAAAGTAGATTTCCGAAAAATGCTTCTGTAAGTTGAGTCCCTCACAAGCAGTCTGAATCTGTAAGATTATAACATCAGCCGGTTCAGACAACTTGGTCAAATTACTGTAAGACGAATTACGGCCGTCATATTTGACAATCTTTTCAATACCCCCTTTCTTCAACAGAAACTCAATACAATCAATCTCCTCTCTGAATTGACAGAACACAATCTTCCCATTATTATTGTCCTTTCGTTTCAAAATCAGATTTATAACATCATCAAGTTTGCTACTGGTGTCAAGACCGGCATCGTAATCCGAGTTTACCAAACCTAGACCTTTGAAATACTCGACTTTATTCTTCAACATGGAAGGCATGACACAAACCTGACGCGTTTTTGATAGTGCAGACAATGTGCCTTTGCCGTCTAATGAGAGAGCAACTGACAGAGAACCTCTCGTTTTAACAGCAGTAATTTTTGGCAGAAGTGAGTGAACTTCTTTTGCCAGATTGTATTCCGAATTGTTTTTCCAGTCGACATCGTATCCAATCGTATGTACTTTCGGCAATTCGATACCGACTTGCGCTTTTGTTCGGCGTAATATGAAGTGCTTACCGATAAGACGCAAATTGGCATCATTAGCGTAGAATTCAAACTTCATTCCTAGAATCGAACACAAATTATACAAATCTTTCTTTCGGTTCTGCATTGGGGTTCCAGTGACAATCCAGCGTCTGACAGTCTTCAAGCGCTTACATGCTTGGTATCGTTTATTGTTGTTTCGTAGGTGATGTCCTTCATCGTAAATAATACGATTCCAAGAAAGAGTGCCGAGTAAGGAATTAACGGTAGGAACTGTATGGTAAGTGGTTAATACTATGGGCGCATTGTTAAACTCCTCCTGTGTAATGTCTTTCTTTTCATTTCCATGATAAATGAGACTATCGTGACCAGTAATGCGCTCAATCTCGGAATGCCACTGATAAATAAGGGCAGGCGGAACAACAATCAGAGTTCTACGAACTTTATTAACAACCATCAGTCCAATCATCATAATTGTTTTTCCAAGACCCATTTCATCAGCGATAAATCCACCACGCACATTCTGAATAGGATTAGGATTGGTTTCATTCTTGAAACACCACTCAACACCATCATATTGGTATTGTTTGTATTCCAACTTGGCTCGCTCGAGCATACGCAAAAATTGATCCATATTAATCTTACTTGTAAAAATTGATAATAACTAATACAAAAAAATTAAATAAAAAAATATTTCAATTTTTTTAGTTTTGTAATAATTTGTTACTGATTTACACATCATAATATATGGTAACTAAAATTTACAGGGATTCCCCCTGTACGACCCCTCTTGGAGAGTATTTTGCTCAACTTTTCTTACATCCAAGATGAGTCAACAGGGGTCGTACAGGGGGAATCCCTGTAAATTTTAGTTACCCCAAGAAATGAGTGAAAAATAAAAAAAATTGAAATACTTTTACCAACATATGTCAACGCATCATAAAATCAGCACTTATTCTAGCAAAAGCAAAATGGAAACAAATAATTTGATGATTGTCGGCGTTCAGAAACAATTCACAGCAAAATTCATTGCTCAATTGTTTTGGAATCAGCACATTGCAAAGGTAAGAACAGTAACTTTAATCCCTTATTTAGACGATAATAGTGAAATTTACAACATCGCATACATTACTTTAATCGACTATTGTGATTCCGAAATTGCTTACAACTTCATCCGCAAACTCAAGACGAAGAATCTGGCTAAAATTGTTTATCAAGACGACGACACATGGAACGTAACATTAAACACTCACAACAATGGACAATTAGTATTAGACAGATTTACAACTATCTTTTCAAAACACAACTATGACACAATCGATGCGAATGTCACTTTAAGACCACATCAACAACACTTTAAATTAAATCACAATCATAAAAAAATCTGTTAATAATTCGACTCATTTGTAAATCATTTGTAATTAACTAACTAACTAAATCTCTTTTTTTACAGGGTTTTACTGCGTTATACCCCTGTACGACCCCCATTTCTACATTTCAAAAAGATTAAGCCAAATATATTAATTTAGTTACGAATGATTCAAAAATAATTAGTGTTTAAAACTATCACATGGGGGTCGTACAGGGGTATAACGCAGTAAAACCCTGTAAAAAAATTGAAATTCTTTTTTACTCTCGATACTATGTATCAAATACAGCGTCTACTATAATGAGCGCAAATATGGAATCAAATGAACCTAGTGAAATCAATAATATTGATGAATTACAATCTATTATTAAACGCAAAAATGCCGAGTTAAAATTATTGAATATAAAATCTATTATAATGAGAGCAAATATGGAAACAAAGGAACCTAGTGAAATCAATAATATTGATGAATTACAATCTATTATTAAACGCAAAAATGCTGAGTTAAAATTATTGAATGCAAATATTCGAAAATTGGGTGTTGCTGATTCTAAAGATTTATTGGAAAAAAGTAACTTGCTCGCAGATTACATTATCCAATTAAGTAATCGCAAAAAAGAACTCAAAAATCAAGAAAAAATGAATGAAAATAGAAGATTAACATTATTACGCGAAACTGTTAAAAAGGAGCTTGATGATGATAAAGAAAGAAAAGAGCATATTGAGAGTCAAATCAACGAGTTAAATGAACACTTACGTGAACTCGAATACAAAATCGAAGAATATAAGGAATCAATCGGCTATAATTCTAGCTACAAAACACTTAATAAATACAAAAAAGAACTTAATAAACCTGCTAAAGTGTCTTGTAAACATCCACGTTCCAAATATGTTGGAAGTTGTTCAAAACCGGATAATTTACATCGAATATGTTTCATGAATAAATATGATATTTATGAGTGCGAAGATTGCTTGATGCGATACAAAGAGGAACATGAGGATCCAGGAAATTGAGCAAAATATTTGATGCGATTAGGAAAGATAGAGTCAAACACCTTATCTATCTTTTTTTCAAGTGTTTGGCTCCACATCAACTTTTCTTATGAAATTGTAAAAAGTTGAGCAAAATGGTTTGGCTCCACATCAACTTTTTACAATTTCATAAGAAAAGTTGAGCAAAATGGTTTGGATCCACATCAACTTTTCTTATGAAATTGTAAAAAGTTGAGCAAAATGTTTGGCTCCACATCAACTTTTTTTACGAAGTTACAAAAAGTTGAGCAAAATGGTTTGGCTCCACCTTTTGTAACGTAGTAAAAAAAGGTGGACGGAAAAGGTGGATAAAAAATTGAATCTATCTTTACTCTCGATACAAAGTATTATAAAATCTATTATAATGAGCGCAAATATATTACCATTTATTGAGACAAAGAATAATCAATATTTGAAAAGTTTATTAAATGAACACTTCTTTATTGAATCTAATAATGCTGGAGGTAATTGTATGTTCCATGCTATAGCCAATAGTTTGTATGGCGAAGATTCCAAGCATGTGAAAATTCGTAAACTGGTAAGCAACTTTTATGCTAGTTTTGTACCACAGACTGAATTGTATAGTGTAGATTCATTACAATATAAAATAGCATTTTCATTGTTATATGATAATATTGATGATGATGGTAGAATTCATTCTGAAGTAATTGGTGAGGATGGTGTTTATGCGAATTATACTGATTTGATGGTTTGTGCATATTTATTCAAACTTACAATCGTTATGTTCGATTATGGTGCTGAAAATGTGTATATGAACAAACTCGCAACCAAAATAGAAATCAGTAATGAGCCAAGTATTTGTAACATATTTATCCGGTTTATCAATAATAATCATTTTGAAGCAATGATTCCTAAATTTGCTAATAAAAATTTGCTAAATAAATATGTGTATGGTAAAAAAAATGAAGAGTTACTTGTTAAAGAATATATTAATTACACTTTCAGAGATAGTGAAACGGATATTTATCGTGGATTTTATTTGGTTAAACATACAGAAACTAGATTAGTAAAAAAAATGACTGAATATGAGATTGTAACCTTGATGTAATTGTAATAAATTAGTAGTCTTTTTTATTTCAACTAATTACATTATATTGTGTTATGTTGTTAGTTTATTAGACATACAACTTGATATCAATATTGACAACGTATGTCTGGACTAACGTCAAAAATCTTGTAAAATAGATATCACTCGATGTCTGGTGCGGCGAGGGGGGGTATTTTATGGTGCGCTTATTATGGGGGATGGTTTAATAATTGTGACGACAAATGGTGTTGTAAAAAATTGAATCAAAATAGTAAAATAAGTTTTGTGGATATAACATACTCATATTTCAATGACTCACGAATTAGGATATCTTTGTAAGTTACGTAGCTGGGTTCCAATTGAGAAACTCGTTTGGGAATACGTGGCATCTAATCCGAATGCGATTCGTTTGTTAGAAAATCAAATTTGTATTCATTATTGGTCTTGGTATTATTTATCTATAAATCCAAATGCAATTCACTTGTTAGAAAAAAATCCAGAGAAAATTAATTGGTATCGATTATCAGAAAATCCGAGTGCGATTCGTTTATTGGAAGATAATCCACATAAAATTGATTGGGGGCATTATCTGCGAATCCAAACGCGATTCATTTATTAGAACAAAATCTTGATAAAATTGATTGGGATTATTTATCAGCAAATCCTAATGCTATTCATTTTATTACAACAAAATCAAGAGAAAATTAATTGGGGTTATTTATCAGGAAATCCTAACGCTATTCATTTGTTAGAACAAAATCTTGATAATATTAATTGGGAAGAATTATCACTGAATCCAAATGCTATTCATTTATTAGAAAAAAATCCAGAAAAAATTGATTGGTTTTGGTTATCACAAAATCCAAATGCGATTCATTTATTGGAACAAAATCAAGAGAAAAATTGTTGGGAATGGTTATCTGGTAATCCATCAATATTTGAATACGATTATGAAGCGATGAGAGAGCGAATGCGACCGATGGCTGAAGAATTAATGGCGAATCGATTCCATCCGCGAAACTTTGACAAGTGGATTGGATGGGGTTTCGAAGAGTTTAATGAATGTGAGTTTTAGATTGAGTGTTTGGATTAAGTGTTTGGATTAAGTGTTTGGCTCCACCTTTCTCAAAGGTGGATAAAAAATTGAAATAATTATTTTTTATTGGTTTGTTTTTATTAAAATCATTAATTAACTATGACACAATCTTTCGAACTAGGATATCTTTGTAAGTTACGTAGCTGGGTTCCAGTAAGGAGGCTCTCGTGGGAATATCTATCTCAAAATCCAAATGCTATTCGTTTGTTAGAGAAAAATCCAAATAGAATTTTTTGGAAAAGGTTATCATTAAATCCAAATGCGATTCCTATTTTAGAACAAAATCCAGAGAAAATTGTTTGGGTAGCGTTATCAAAAAATCCAAATGCTATACATTTGTTAGAACAAAATCCAGAGAAAATTAATTGGTGTTGGTTATCCGCAAATCTAAATGCGATTCATTTATTGGAGCAAAATCCAGAAAAAATTAATTGGGATTGGTTATCAGAAAACCCAAATGCTATTCATTTATTGGAGCAAAATCCAGATAAAATAAATTGGGTAATGTTATCATCAAACCCAAATGCGATTCATTTATTGGAACAAAATCCAGATAAAATTGATTGGTTTTGGTTATCTGGAAATCCTAATGCTATACATTTATTAGAACAAAATCCAGAGAAAATTTGTTGGGGAATGCTATCTAGAAAACCGAATGCGATTCATTTATTGGAACAAAATCCAGAGAAAATTAATTGGATGTATTTATCACAAAATCAAAATCAAAATGCGATTCAGTTAATTGAAAAGAATTTTGATAAGAGTATTTGTTGGGCTTGGTTATCTGGAAATCTAAATGCTATACATTTATTGGAAAAAAATATAGATAAAATTGATTTTAAGTGGTTATCGATGAATCCATCCATCTTTGAATACGATTATGAAGCGATGAAAAATAGATTGGCTGTGTATCATGAGGAATTGGTTGCTAAACAATTTCACCCTAAGAATATGAATAAATTTGTTGGATGGGGATTTGAAGAGTTTCAAGAATGTGAGTTTTAGATTTGGTTTATTGTAACAATAATGTGATATTTTTTATTTCTGTAATCTGTAAAACGATTATTACTCTCGGTATAATAGCCCACCATACAAAATAAAAAAGAGATTTGTTAGTTACAATTATTTACAACTATTTAACTTTAAAAAGGTGTAAGGTAATCGTCTTTTGGCTCAAATAATTCAGTTATCCATTCAAACTCGAAATTACGTTTTTCCACTAAGAAGAACATCGATAAATCAATATCAAACATTTCTCTTGTTATCTTGAAAGGCATTCTAACTTTTACTGGTTCGTCACCTAACTCCTCAATACTGCCATAATATAATCCATTTGGAGTGTAATGTGCCAATTCTGTTGTAGAACGTGGTGCATTAGAAATTGTTGTTTCAAACTCACACTCCTTGTATAATTCAATGTTATTATCATTAATATACTTCCAAATCTCTCCTCTCAAATCTTCATCTTCATTATTATTATAATTAAGATGATGGTATATCACAGACCATGCTCTTACCAATGCTTGTTCTGCTTTCATTTTTGCTTGTTCTGCTTTCATTTTGTATAATAGTTGTATCATTCATTTGTCTTCAAAACTTATTTCAATTTTTTTTTATTTTCTTTTATTTGTTAGTTTATACTTCTGAAAAAAACATATATATCACATCTATTTGACATGGACTAGAGTCTGAATGTAAAACTGATGTCATTCGATGTCCGGTTGGCGAGCATATGTGGCAAATTATGATACGAATATGTGTGTTAATTTTGCGATCATATTTGATGCTAGGTAAAAAACTTTTGTTGGAAGGGTAGTAATTAACAAATGTATGGTATTACTCTCTATATAGTAGCATACAACTACATCATCCTATTATAATGAAAGTGTACAATAACTCTCGTTATAATATCCCCCATTAGAAGAAATGAGTGACAGATTAAAGAAATGAGTGACAAATTAAAGAAATGAGTGACAAATTAAAGAAATGAGTGACAAATCGAAGATATCATTATTGTTTTCTATTTGTTTTTTAGCTCAAATAAAACAGTTATACAGTTAAAATCGTTAATTTTTAAATCATCGAACATTAATTTTAGTAAATTAATATTAAACATTTCTCTCGTTATCCGGAATGTTCTTTCATATTCTATTGGTTTATTACCTAAATCCTTAACACTTCCTAAAAGCTCTCCATCAGCAGTATAATGTGCCAATGTTGTTCTAGTCGAAGAATAATGAACACCAGAAATGTTCGAATAAAGCTTACATTTCTTATATAATTCAATATCATTTTCTTCAATATACTTCCAAATAATTTCTTTCAAAACTTCGACATCAAACAAATAATCGTCACAATATGAAGCTAGTAATCTCCATTGTTCAACTAATGCTCGTTCAGCGGATTCGAGTCGTAATTTAAGTATTTCTTTGGATGATTTTGATTGTTGCATTTTGTGTAATTGTTGTATCATTCTTTTTGTCTTCAAAACTTTTTCAATTTTTTATTTTAAGTTTACTTATGTGATAGAGTATCAACTAACAAATGTGTAGGGTATCAATCGTGATATAGTAGTCTACAAACTAAAATTACTCTCGATGTTACTCTCGATATAATAGACTGCGAATGGAGCCTAATTGAAGCAACTATACCTTTGGTTGAAGAAATGAGTGACAAATTGAAGAAATGAGTGACAAATTGAAGAAATGAGTGACAAATTGAAGAAATGAGTGACAAATTGAAGAAATGAGTGACAAATTGAAGAAATGAGTGACAAATTGAAGAAATGAGTCACAAATTGAATCGTATCTAGATTTGGTTGAATGATTGTTTCATCTTTGTCATCAATATATTTTTATTTTACTTCAAGAAGAGTCATGTAAACTAACAAATTGGATACCTGCTCTCGATACAATAGACCACAATTTGTTAGTTTATACAAATAAAAAAAGAGATTTGTTACAATTTACAATATTTACAAATTTTTTTTTTATTTTTTTTTATTTATTTTTTATTTTTTTTTTATTTTTTTTTATTTATTTTTTACTTTACAATTAATTTAATCTGTTTCTGATTCTGGTTCGTAAGAATCTTCATCTTCTTCGCCATCTACTGATTCAGCTGCAATTGATTCAATTTCATCGTCTTCGTCATCTTCTGCTACTGGCTTAATCACTGTCTTGGTTTCTCGGTCATAAGTTCCAATCCATACTAACTCAGAATCAGTTTGATTACCTTCCACATTTTTAAAAGCCTTGTTGGTGTTTTTATCAATCAAGATAGGGACACCATCTTTTGTGATTTTTCTTCCGAGAGACATTTTTTGTGCTGGAGCTGGGGCTGGGGCTGGAACTTCTGCTTTCTTCGAAGCAACCTCCGACTTCTCTTCGGCAACTTTCTCAACAACCTTATCGGAAACCTTATCGGCGACCTTATCGGCAGGTTTCTCAACAACCTTATCGGAAACCTTATCGGCGACCTTATCGGCAACTTTCTCAACAACCTTATCGGAAACCTTATCGGCGACCTTATCGGCAGGTTTCTTTGCCTCTTTCTCGGCCTTCTTAGCCTCCTTTTCGGCCTTTTCGGCCAATTTCTTAGCCTCCTTTGCCTCTTTCTCGGCCTTCTTCTTTGCCTCTTTCTCGGCCTTCTCGGCCAATTTCTTAGCCAATTTTGCCTCCTTTTCGGCCTTTAATTTCGTCTCCTTTTCGGCCTTCTTTGCGGCACGCTCGGCCTCCAACTTCTTCAACTTCTCTGCCTTTTCTTCTTCGGTCAGCTTCGACTTCTTCTTTGGAAGAACTTCCGTCGTATCTGAACCTTCTTCTTCACCTGAAACATTCTCCATGATTGCACCCAACATGTCATCCGAAGAACTCTTCTTTTCCTTCTTTGGACGACCTTTCTTCGCTGATTTCTCCACCACTTTGAAGTGTTCCGCAGAAATATCCATACCACGCTCATCCGCTTCGTTCAAAGCTTCTTCTTCTGTGTATTTCAACTTCTTCAACACTTCTAAGTATGACTTTGGACTACGACCCTTCGTATCCTTGTAATCATATAAATCAGCGGATTTACGCATTTCAACTGTACCACAATTTGGCACACCTGAAGCATTCTTCTCGCTCTCTGATTTACACTTCTTACAGAAACTATCCTTCTCCAAACGCTTCTTTGGACACTGAGTGAAGAGACCATGATTGTAGCTCAAACCTTGGCAACAATCCAAAGACACGCATTCCTTCTCGAAAGGAAGAGGAACACGCTTTTCTTTTTTTGTTGACACCGATTTTTCTGCCTTTTTCATTGATTTCTTCACTAAACTTACCTTTTCCAATCCCAACTGACGTAACTCGGTTTCCACATCCAAACCATGACGAATACACAATTCCTCCACACCACGCTTTAATAAATCGCGTGACGCATTTTCCAAGGTCTTCATTAATAATTCGGTAACTACTACGTTTGCGTTGAAATTCATTCTACAAAACTTAACTCGAAAACTTGACTAGAAAGTTGAAACTTAGGTATATTTGATAATAATATCTGCGATTCATTAATCTTCAAAACTTATTTCAATTTTTTTCATTTTACACTCATTTTTTGATGAAACTAAAAATTACAGGGGTTCCCCCTGTACGACCCCTCTTGGTGAAGTACAACTTTTTAGAAAAGTTGAGCAAAAACATTTACAGAAATCACCCACATTTTACCGAACTAAAATTCAAATATTTACAGAAATCAACCACATTTTACCGAACTAAAATTCAAATATTTACGAAATTAGAAAAAATATTTACAAAAATCAGCAACATTTTACCGAACTAAAAATTACACTTTTTTACGAAGTTACAAAAAATCAGCAACATTCTATTACTCATTTTTCGACACATAGATTCCCAAATACCTAAATACGCAATTATGCCGACACAATTTTTAGTTACATACAGAACACAACTACATTAAATTGAAGAAATGAGACGATAATTGAATAACAAATAAACAATTTTATTAATTCATATTTGTCACTATTATTTTTATTTTACTTGCTGAATTAGGGAATTGCTTAATTCATGATTTAAACAATTCCTTAATTCGTCCAACCATTGGACTAAAAATAAGTGACAAATTAAAGAAATGAATGACAAAAAATGATTTGTATTTTTATTTCAAAAAAGATTTTTGTAATTTTTAGTTATTCTATTTTTACATGATAATTTAAAAAAAATGATTTTATTTTATTTTGTGTATTAATCAGCATCTAAAAACATATTAACTCAAGTCAATCAACATGGAATATTTTATGAATGCTTACAATTTTATCCTTGTGTCTAAACTTATGCACTCTGGATTGATTTACTTATCTATCTCCATCAAAGACAAATCAAACAATGATGAAACAACGGTCACTGAGCAATTGGAAAATATTAATTGGGAAGTATTAGCATCTAACACTGAAGCCATTGAGTTACTTAACTCTGCTATCATTTCTGAAGTGTAAACTATAAAACATAAAACAAAAATTGTAACAATAAATTGTAAATTTGTAAATTAATCAATCTATCTTTTTTTGTTTATAATCGAAACTAATTCAGATTTATTCTACACTTTAATTCTATTTTTGTTTTACAACCGTACTTTAATTCAAACTGTAATACAGTCGAATTCCGGCGGCTTGCTGAATTAGGGAATTGCTTAATTCATGATTTAAACAATTCCTTAATTCGTCAACCCTCGGATATTGAAATGAGTGACAAATCAAAAAAATTGATTTGATTTTATTGATTGTATTAATTAACATCTATAACAATGGAAGACTTATTTATTGATGTTATTTCTGATTATTCAAAAAGAGAATATTATTTAAATGTGAAACATATTGTTTTAATGGAAAAAAGTAAACATGAAAATTGTGTTTTATTTACAACAACAGTTCCACCAAAACATGCTGGCAATTATGAAAAATATAAAATATGTGACTATTATAACAAAGCATATTATGAATCCATAATTGCTCAACTTAACAAAAGAGTTAAAAAAAATTAAACTAAAATTACAACAAACTAACAATATTTTTTAAATTATAATAAAAATAGACATAAAAATGTGAATAATAAATTGTAAAATAACACTCTCGATACTATAGCATACATTATTACATTCTAAATTATACTGTCGATACAATGAGATACGAATATTGGCGCCAATCGAAGAAATGAGTCACAAATTGAAGAAATGAGTCACAAATTGAAGAAATGAGTCACAAATTGAAGAAATGAGTGATAAACTGAACAATAAATAAAATCTATTATTAATTCATGTCTGTTTAATGTTATTTTTATTTTACTTCCATGGAAGACACATGAACTAACAAATTATGGCGACTCTTGATACAACAGGATACGCGGGTTGTGTTAGTTCATACACTCCATCCAATTCATTTTTATATTATACTTCTACAAATCAGACATTTATCTTACATTTATTCGACATTTACTTTTTATGTCAAAATTATGTCTATCTATGTCCGGTGCGCCGGACTTTTGAAAAATGGGTTGTTATTTTGCCACCTATTATGCTGAGAAATATTTGAATAAGTGTAACTATTTTTGTGACCATAGTGTATGTGGGTGATATGCTCGCGATATAATAGACCACCATGTTTTGTTAGTTCACATTTGAAATCAAAATTGAATATACTTGGCAGACAAATATTTTCTTATTTTTACTTCTGTAATAGAGTAGTAACTAACAAATATGAAGAAATGAGTCACTAATCCAAGAAATGAGTAGCAAATTGAAGCACAGCTTTGAAGACATGAGTGACAAACTGAACGATAAATAAAATCTATTATTAATTCATATTTGTTTACATTTATTTTTTATTTTACTTCTATACAAGACGCATGAACTAACAAATAATGGAGACTCACGATACAACAGACCACCATTTTTGAATAAAAAAAATTGAAACTTTTTTATACATAATTACTTCTTTAATAATTACATGATGAATGAGTATATTGATATTTATGATTTGTCATTAAGATGCACTGACATCAATTTAATTAAAGAACATATTAATGATGTTAATTGGGAATTGTTATCTGCCAATCCAAATGCTATATCAATATTAGAAAGTAATTTATCCAAAGTATCATGGAAATATTTATCTGCCAATCCAAATGCCATTCATTTATTGGAAGCTAATCCTAATAAAATATGTTGGACATTATTATCCAACAATTGTAATGCTTTCAATTTATTATCCAACAATGTAGATAAAATTCATTGGACATCATTATGTGAAAACACAAACGAAGACATATTAAATTTACTAATAACAAATGAAAATCATATTGATTGGTATCGATTGTCGGCAAATCCATCAGCATTTAACATATTAATTCGAAATAAAAATAAAATTAATAAATATGGCTTAGAGAAAAATCCAAACATGAACATTCGACGAATTTTGAATACATAATATAACATTTTATAATTGAATATTGTGTTTCAATACTCATATAAACTAACAAATTATGGTCACTCTCGATACAATGGAATACGAAATGAATTTAAGAAATGAGTCAATAATTGAATTATAAATAAAATATTTCAACCTTCTTATGAAGTTTACAAGAAAAGGGGGAGACAAATATTTTACTTCTTCTAGACTCACACTAACTAACAAATTATGGCGACTCTTGATACAATAGGATACATGGACTTGTTATACTTCTACAAAGAAGACATCTATCTCACATCTATTCGACATTTACTTTTTTGATGTCAAAATTATGTCAATCGATTCCGGTGCGACGGACATTTGAAAAATGGGTTGTTACTTTGGCACCTATCATGCTGAGAAATATTTGAATGAATGTAAATATTTTGTGACCATATTGTTAATGAATATAATACTCTCGATATAATAGACCACCATGCTTTGTTAGTTTATATTTTAAATCAACATTCATTATACTTGGAAGACAAATTTTTATTTTATTTTTACTAAATAAGAATTGTTTGTAATGTAACATTTTAGCCTTTTTTACATTAAATTGATTAGATGGGGATTCAATGAGTATCAATAATTTGAGTTTTAAGTTGTGAGTTTTAAGTTATGAGTTTTATGGTTGTGAATGTTTGAATCAAATAGGGGTCGTACAGGGGATACCCCTGTAAAAATTGAAATCTTTTTTTATTCTATTTAATTGTTATAAACTAACAAAATGAACTATTATAGCAAATATATTTTAGGACCATTATGTAAATTGCGTGACTGGATTCCAATTGAGAAACTTGATTTGGAAACATTATCTAGAAATCCTAATGCGATTCCATTATTAGAACAAAATCCAGAGAAAATTGATTGGAACTGGTTATCAGCCAATATAAATGCGATTCATATATTACAACAAAATCAAGATAAAATTCGTTGGGATTGGTTATCTAAAAATCCTAATGCTATTCCTATATTAGAACAAAATCTAGATAAAATTGATTGGATTTGGTTATCGCAAAATCCTAACGCGATTCATTTATTAGAAAAAAATCTCGAGAAAAAATTAAAAAATTTTCATTGGTATTTCTTAACATACAATCACAATGCTATACATTTGTTAGAGAAAAATCCAGATAAAATTTGTTGGGATGGGTTATCAGAAAATTTAAATGCGATTTCCATGTTAGAACAAAATTTAGAGAAAATTAATTGGGAATTGTTATCAAAAAATCCAAATGCTATTCACTTATTAGAACAAAATCCAGAGAAAATTGATTGGGAAGGGTTATCATATAATCTAAATGCGATTCATTTATTGGAACAAAATCTAGAGAAAATTGACTGGTCCTATTTATGCTTAAATCCTAATGCTATTCATATGTTAGAACAAAATCCTGAAAAAATTGTTTGGGAACGATTATCAATGAATCCGTCAATATTTGTGTATGATTATGATGCGATGCGCTTACGGATGAGACCTTTAGCCGAGCAATTAATGGCGGACAGATTCCATCCGAAAAACTTTGAGAAATGGGTCGGATGGGGATTCGATGAGTGTCAAGAGTGTGAGTTTTAGAGTTGTGAGTTTTATGGTTGTGAATGTTTGACTCCACCTTTCTCAAAGTTGGAAAAAATTGAAATCCTTTTTATTTTTTGTTAGTTCATGTAAACTAACAAAATGTACGATTATAGAAAATACGTTTTAGGACCATTGTGTAAATTGCGTGACTGGATTCCAATTGAGAAACTTAATTGGATAACATTATCTAGCAATCCTAATGCAATTCACTTACTGGAACAGAATCTTGACAAAATTGATTGGAACTGGTTATCATGCAATACGAATGCTATTCATTTGTTAGAACAAAATCCAGATAAAATTAATTGGTCTACTTTATCTAAAAATCCCAATGCGATTTACTTATTAGAACAAAATCCAGAGAAAATATGTTGGTATTACTTTTCAGATAATCCAAATGCGATTCCCATCTTGGAACAAAATCCAGATAAAATTAGGTGGGATAGGTTATCATTCAATCCAAATGCTATTTACTTGTTAGAACAAAATCCTGAAAAAATTGATTGGTACTGGTTATCAGAAAATCCTAATGCCATTCACTTATTAGAAAATAATCCAGACAAAATTAATTGGGAAGGGTTATCAGAAAATCGTAACGCTATTCATTTATTGGAACAAAACTTAGATAAAATTCATTGGAATTATTTATCCGGTAATTCAAATGCAATTCATATATTAGAAAATCATATATTAGAAAAAAACTCTGATAAAATTTGTTGGGATTGGTTATCAGAAAATCCAAATGCAATTCCTATATTAGAACAAAATCCAGATAAAATTAAATGGACATGGTTCTCAGTAAATCCATCTATATTCGAATATGATTATGACGCGATGAGAGGCCGTATGAGACATTTAGCCGAGGATTTGATGGCGGACAGATTCCATCCCAGAAACTTTGAGAAATGGGTTGGATGGGGATTTGACGAGTTTCAAGAATGTGAGTTCTAGGTTGTAAATATTTGGATCCACCTTTCATTTTTACATGGTTTGGCTCAACTTTCTCAAAGTCGAAAAAAAAATTGAAATAGACTTGGGACTCTATTTTTATACTATGAAATACATAATAGAAGATGTCTGAAGATTTATATTTTACAAATACTGCTAAATTCTTATTAGAATGTTTTGATGATTGTGCTTATACTAAACAGGATAAAATGGTTGTATCCAATATTATATTCAAATACATCAATAAAAACAATAATGTATTCGATTCACACAAATTCAAAAAATTTATGTACGCTGTTTATGAGAAAATTCACGAATTCGAAGATATTGAAAATGACAATGGTTCTGTCGACAACAGAACATACAATGAATTTAAAGCCACAAATGCGATGTGTAAGGATATTGTTGAAACACGATTAA
>Ga0194118_10003606_pt1 | contig 17842 bp, 40 predicted proteins | sample TA2MahsurfametaG_2_FD_148662 | JGI IMG/M metagenome (GOLD analysis project Ga0194118, IMG submission 148662) | Freshwater microbial communities from Lake Tanganyika, Tanzania - TA2015013 Mahale N5 surface | ecosystem: Environmental > Aquatic > Freshwater > Lake | place: Tanzania: Lake...
CAGGATTTAGAAAAAGGAAAAGAGATATTTACGGCCAATTGTGCAGGTTGTCACAATATGGAAAAGGCAGTGGTAGGGCCGGCACTTCAAGATGTTATTGAAGCTCAAGGTAGAGATTGGACAAGAAAGTGGATTATTAACAGTCAAGAATTAATTGCAAGTGGTGATGGACACGCTAATGATATTTACAACCAATATAATAAACAGGCAATGCCAGCATTTAGTTACCTTCCCAAAGAGGATTTGGAAAGTCTATTAGATTATATGGAAGGATATAAGGCTGATAAAGCAGCAAAAGCTGCAGCCGCCCCACCACCAACTGAAGGGGGTAGTACTGATAATGGTAATACAACTAAAGGGGGCGGATTACCATTTTTTTTATGGATATTTTTGATTCTTACTTTAGTATTGTTAGTCGCTTCAGGATTTATTGTAATTTTTACTGTTAGATTGTTATCAAAGCAAAATACAAAAGTTATGGTTGTAAATAACCAACTTCTAAAACAACTAAAAATTAATAATAAGGAAATTAATGATTCTGTTAATAAACTATTTGATGAGGAGGTTGAAAATAGATTAAAACAAAAAATAGAATCTCTAAAAGGAGATATAAACGATAGATTGAAAAAATTTAAATAAAAAAAACAAAAAACAAAAGCTATGAAAAATTTATTGCTAGTATTCGCATTATTTACATTAAGTACAATTACTTACTCACAATCTAAAATTGTTGTAGAGAGTAATGATCAAATGAAGTATAATGTTTCAGAAATCAAAGTTAAAGCTGGTGAAACTGTTACATTAACATTAAAGCATGTTGGTAAGTTACCTGTTCAGGCGATGGGACATAACTTAGTAATTCTACAAAAAGGAACAAATGTTGCCACATTTGCACAATCAGCATCATCTCAACAAGCAAATGGATATGTACCTAAATCATCAGCGGTAATTGCAGCAACTAAATTAATTGGTGGTGGACAATCATCCACAATTACCTTTAAAGCACCAGCAAAAGGTATTTATGATTTCATTTGTACTTTTCCTGGTCACTTTGGTATAATGAAAGGAAAGTTAATCGTTCAATAAAAAAACAAAAAAATGAAAAAATTCAATGTTAGTGAAATTTTAATTCTAGCTATTTCTGTGATTTGTATTTTCGTAAGTGAATACATTTATCTCGTACAAAATGATGCCTTAAAAGCAATTTTCATAGGGTTGTGGCCTCCCACAATGTTAGGATTACTTAATTTCGTAAACGGGAAAAAAAAGTAATATGGAAAATTTAGAGATAATAATTCTCAGTAGTATTGTAACAACTTTATTTGCTGTATTCATTATAGCAAATGTTAGAGAGTTTCGTAAGATGGAAAGGGAAGGTTATAAACCAAACCCAGACGAAAAAAAATATGGTAGAGAAGCTCTATTCGTTCTCGCAGCTAAACTTTTTGAAGATAAGAAAGTTCCTATTAGGGATAAAAAAATAATTCATAAAGCTGTAAGTAGAACAATTTCAGATATGGAATCTGATGGGGTGTATTTTTCTGAAGAAGTTAAAGAAGAATTAGAAAAATATAGAGAAGAACTACTTTGTAATTATAGTGGCCTACCATCGGTTAAATCCTATGGATACAAATGGAAATATGAATCTGATAATACTAGCGAATCCGAATAAGGAAAGTTTTTGTTCTAATGGTATTGCAAAAACAATTAAGCAAACATTAGAACAAAATAAGGAAAGTGTATGGTTAATTGACCTTTATGAGGAAAATAACTCATTAAAATTCCATAACGATAAAATAAGGGAGTATAAAGAATTAATACTTTCTGCTGATAGAATTTATTTTATTTCACCTGTATGGTGGTTTAGATGTACACCCTTATTGGAATCGTTTTTTGACCAGATATTTACACCAGGTTTTGCTTATAAGTTTAGACCAGTAACAAAAAAATACGGTGTACCCGTTCCACTTTTAAAAAGCAAAAAGGTAAGAACCTATTTAACACATGGAGCACCTGCCTTACCTGTACTAACTATTTATCTTAATTCAGTAAAGTTAAGATTGATAATGGGTGTATATTCATTTGTGTTTGGGTGGTTTAAAACAAAGACTCGCCAGTTTTGGAGTGTACCGTTTGTTTCTCAAAATAAGAGAATGGTTTATTTAGAGAGGGTAAAAATGGATATTCAAAGAGATTTAGGTAAATAAAGCTTGGTAATTTAAGGTTTTTTTATTAACTTTAATTATGTTTGTAAAAGTGAAACCAAATTTAGGATACTGTTGTATCAATATGAGTATAGGTAAAAAAGTTACCACTAATCGTGCAATGATTAAGAGAACTTTTGAAGCGAAAGGTGCTGATTATGTTTCTGATTTAGCATTGGCTAACTCTAAAGATATTATCAAAATACTTGAATGGAATAGAGTAAATGGTATTAGGTTATTTCGTTTATCATCAACGATTATACCGTGGGGAGACCATATTGATATCTCCCAACTAAAAGATTACAAAGAAATCAAAAGAGAATTAAAAAAGGCAGGTGATTTCGCAAAGTTTCACAATATGCGTATCAACTCACATCCTGGCCCATTTGTTGTATTAACCTCACCAAACGAAAAGGTTGTTGAGAATGCTATTAGGGATTTAGAATTGCATGCCTTAATATTTGATATGATGGGGTTATCGAAAACCCCTTACAATAATATCAATATTCATTGTAATGGAGTTTATGGTGATAAAAAATCCGCTATGGATAGATTTTGTGAAAACTTCCAAAGATTATCACCATCGGTTCGTAAAAGATTGACGGTAGAAAATGATGATAAGGCCTCTATGTATTCAGTTAAAGACCTGATGTATATCCATAAAAAAATTGGAATCCCTATTGTATTTGATTATCTGCATCATCAATTTTGTTCAGGCGATTTATCAGAAGAACAGGCTCTTAAACTTGCAGCCACTTCTTGGCCCAAAGATATCAGACAAGAAGTTCATTATTCAGAATCAAAAGCGGTACATGAAAACAACCCAAAAGAAAAACCACAAGCACATTCCTATCTTATTAATGCCCTCCCCAATACTTATGGATTGGATTTAGATATTATGGTTGAATCAAAGGCTAAAGAGTTAGCGATACTACCCTTCATTAATCAAAATATGTAAAAATGATTAATTTAGAGTTATAAATGCCTATACACAATGAAACTTATTTATCTACCAACAATTAATTTACTGATTATATTTTTTAATAAATCGGGCAGCACCCTATTTGGGGCTTGGTTAGAAAATTTGGTTTCATTTTTAGAATTTCCATATGAATTAAAATCTGATATGGAAATTGATTATATGGATTATATAATTAATGTGTACGAAAAAAGGCCAAAAATCTATTTTTTTGTTCGGAATCCATTAGAGAGAATGATTACATCATTTTATTGGGTAAAAACATTTGATATACGTTCAAAAGTTGAAAAGTATCCATTAGAAGAATTTGTTGAGTTTGCTAATAATATTGAATACCAAATAATGGAATCAGATGATATGCATCTTCTTCCTCAAAGTTGGGATTTAATTAAGATAAATAACTATATCAATGGTAGAGAAAATTCAATGTTTGAATTTAAAAATTTTAGATATGATAAAAGATTTTTTAAAGGTTGTGAAATTTCAATAATACAAATAGAGAAGTTTCAAAAAAACTTTGATGCACTAATGCAATTCGCTTTTACACAAAGACATAGTATAAATTATAGAGTATTGGAAGATATATCTGATAGTGTATATTATAAAAATTCGTTTGGGTTGATTAAAGAATTGCACCAAAATAAAACTAAGTTTGAAATGATGTTTTCAGCCATACTTTATAATTTCGTTGGAACAAATGTTAGAAAATTACCACATCACAATAATTTATATAGGGGAATGTTGGAAAGATTAGACAAAATAAAAGAGGGAGTTGAATCTCTTAATAAAATAAATGAGATTATTGATAACGAAAGCAAATGGCTGGGATACGATAATTCAATAATATTAAATACGAATCGATTTATATGAAAAAAGGATTAACTTACGATGATATTCAATTAGTACCATCTTATTCAGAAGTAGTTTCAAGAAAAGATATCACTCTTAAAACATTATTAAGTAGAAGGTATGGGTTATTAAACCCAATTGTAGCATCTCCGATGGATACAATATGTGGTGAAGAAATGGCATACAAAATGTTTTTATTAGGTGGAGTTGGGTGTGTTCATCGTTTTTTGAGTATAGAAGAACAAAGTAAAATAATAAGAAATTTAAACCATCGAATCTATGGTGAAGGATTTGGTGGGGCTTATGAAGATTGGGGGGTAATGCATGATGATTGGCACGCTGAACAACCTTATGTACCTATTATGGCCGGAATAGGAGTTCAGAGTGAAGATAAAGAAAGAGCAAAGGAATTGGTAGAAAGTGGAGCGAACGTACTATTGATTGATGTCGCACATGGCCATCATAAAAATGTGATACAAATGATTGAATGGTGTAAAGTAAATTTGAAAAATACTACAGATATCATAGCAGGAAACATAGCAACCGGAGAAGCGGCATTGGATTTAGAAAAGGCAGGGGCAGATGGATTAAGAGTTGGTATTGGTGGAGGTTCACTTTGCACAACTAGAATTAAGACAGGATTTGGTATCCCTAATGTAACTTCTTTACAAAATGTTTTAAATGTTTCCCAAACACCGGTAATGGCTGATGGGGGTATTAGAAATAGTGGTGATATAGCAAAGGCATTAGCAATAGGGGCATCAAATGTAATGTTGGGTTCATTGTTGGCTGGAACTGATGAGGCGCCAGGCCAAATTATTGAAAAATCAAATGGGTTATTCAAAAGATATAGAGGTGCGGCTTCTTTAGAAACTAAAATCACTCACAATCAACAATTAAGAAATGTTGAAGGAGAGAGTACTGTAGTCCCTTATAAGGGTGGTGTGAAATTTATAGTTAATGGGTTATTAGATGGGGTAAAATCCGCCCTAAGTTATGCAGGAGCAAGTAATCTATACCAATTTAAGCCAGATTACGTTGAAGTTACATCGGCAGGGATAACTGAAGCGAAACCACATTTAATATGAAAAAAGAATCGGAAGAACAAAAAAGGTTATATTGTAAGCAAATGAAAGAGATGGCATTAGAAGATAAAAAATTTCTTAAGTTGGATACGTCTATTATAAGAGATGAACCAAATGATATGGAGTTAGGTAAGAAAATAAGAACATTATGGTATAAAAAAGATAAGGAAATAGAAGAACGTCTTTTATGGATTGAAAAAAGAATGAATGAAACCGAATAATAAAAAATTAGTTCTCTTTAATGATAACCACAATAGTTTCGATAAAGTTATAAATTCTTTGATGAAAATTTGTGGATTTAACATATATCAGGCAGAGCAGTGTGCATTATTAGTACATCAGACTGGTAAATGTGTTCTGAAAGAGGGAAAATATGAATATTTGGAAAAACTAATGTTTAAATTAAAAAAAGCTAATTTAACAATACAAATAATGTAATATGGATTTAGAAAAAAGTTATCGCCTACAATTAAAAGAGGTTTTGGAAGAAGAACCTGTTAATAATATGGGTAAATGGGCGAAAAAAACAAAAATAGATTCAATTAATGAAAAAATTGATTGGATACTCAAAATTAAAGATGTCGCAAAAGAGGATTTTGATTTTGGTAGTGGATTTGATAAGGAAAGTTGGATAAGTGGGTATGTACATGGTTTTGCTGTGGCCTCCTCTATAATAAAAAGTGAGGCAGAAGCCGAAAACGGTGAAATTGATACTCAATCATTAGAAGATGAGATTAAAAAATAATAATATATGGAAGTTGTTGAAAAAATAACAAAAGAACAATTAATGGAAAATCTTAATAATAGTGAAATGGTAATAACATTTACAAAAAAAGATGGTAGTGAAAGAGTTATGAGGTGTACTAGAGCATTTGATTCTATACCAGAGGAGAAGAGACCAAAAACAACAAATGATTTGGTTGAGAAATCAACTCCATCAAATGTTGACCTTATTATGGTTTGGGATTTAGATAGGGAGGGCTGGAGAAGCTTTGATTATAGAAAAATCCTTAATATTAGTAAATAGTGCTTGTAATAAACAATTTAAATAAAATTGTTGGGAATTATTTGTGTAAAGATTGGGTGATTGATGAATGTTGGGAAGGAGGTGAAATGTATCACCTAAAAATAAAACCATTTAATCAAATTAACCCAATAAATTCACTTTCAGATGGATTTACCATTCATTTGGAAAGAAAGAAGCTTGGAAAAGATAGATACTATTATTTTGCCTGGATGTGGGGAAGGGATGGAAATTCAATAAGTAGAATGATTGAATTGAAATATTTGAAAAATATTAATCAATTTTTAAAAGAATTAGAAAATGTTGTATCAAAATATCTAAACAATTAATATGAACATTTCAAACAAACAATTAGAATTCGTAAATAAATTAGAGGAAGAAAAAAGTATTATTGATGAAATAATTTTTTCCTTTAATAAGTGGTCAATCTATGAATTTACCAAACATAATGGAAATTACGAAGGAAGTGAATTTACCTTAGAAGCGGAAACCAGTTGGAAATGGGCTAGGTTAGTTTTTTATTCTGAAGGTTTGGATAATAACCTATTGGATGTATTAAAAGAATTACCATTGGGTGAGATAGGTTCAGAAGACCTTCCAAAGATGTTTAGTTGTGAAGATATGAGTGATGGAGAAACTGAGATTATTAGTAATGATTTTATACCCCAATTGGCAGAAGATAAGAAAAGGGGGTTAGACCTGAATGAATTGTATTACGATAGTGAAATAGATGAGTGTGAATACTATTTTAATAAAGGGAGTATTTATGAAATAGAAGTTAATCTTTCAAATGGAAAGGCCTTCAAATATGAGGAGGGTTTATGATGACTAACAACAATAGCCGTTTGAAGGGGCGGGGGTTGGGGGTAATCATTTCCCTTAGTCCTAATCCGAAAAAAATTTTCGGATAAGATTTATTGATAGTTAATGAAAAATATCCATTTACCACATTCAAATTCCTCACTATTCGTTTTTAACAAAGGAGGTAGTACTTTACTCACTTCAACTTTAAAAATATTTTGTAATTACAAAGGTATTCAGTTAAATAATGAATTTCATAGGGATAACGTAGTTGTGATTACTCGAAACCCAATTGATAGATTTTTTAGTGGATTTCTACACTATCTAAATTTTAAGAGTGGAGTTGGTGGATACCAATTTTTTGCTTGGGAAGGGGATAGAAATAAAAAAATATTGGCTTTAGAAGAATTGGATAAGTTTTTTGAAGAGTGTGAAAGTGGAAGAATGGAATACGAAGTTGGTGATTTACATTATAGTAGACAATGTAAGATTTTAGGTGATTATCAAATACAAAATCCTAAATTTTACCAAATAGAATGGATTCACCCCCAAATTGAAGAGGTTGGTTTATGGGATAAAATATCAACTAATTTTGATTATAATGAAACGCAACCTTTAGTAGATAACCAAAAGGTGATTGATGGATTACCGTTTCTTACCGATTTAGGAATAGAATTAAGTGGGTGGGATGGGCATTTCTTTTGTGGTACTTATCAATTGGTATTAAGAAATCTCAATGCTCACCACCATAGAGGTGATTCAAAAAGATTTGCATTATTTATTAGTGCACACTCTCAACGATACTTTATGAGAATAACTAAATGGTTGGAGAATGATATTATTAAATTAGGATATGAAAAATCATTATTATAAAACCATAACATTTCCTCACTTTGGAAGTGTGAACACCCCAAAAAAGAATCGGATATGAAAACTATCTATGATTGCCATCGGAAGCGGAGAGATGAAGTGAGGGATGAAATCCTAAATTGGATATATTTAAATCAGCACCGAACCCCATTAGAAATCATAACCGGCAATTCGGAAGGAATGAAGTGGGTAGTGAGGGAGATTTGTAAACAAAACTCTATCCACGTTCGGGAGAGTTGGGTAAATGGGGGTGTACTGCTAATAGATAAAGTATGAAACCTTTACATTTCGATAACAAAAACCTTCTACTCCTACCCAAAGGTGGAAGTACCCTATGGGAATGGGTAATAACCTTATATTGTGGGATGAAGGGTATTGATTTGGTGACGGAGATAGGTGAGGGAGAAACAATACTTATAGTAAGAAATCCATACGATAGATTCATTAGTGGGTTTCTTCACCAGCATTTGGTAACAACTCCTACCCATTGGGTATGTGATGATGATATAATGGAATCCTTTCGACTTCATATACAAAGGTGTTGGAGGGGAGAAGGAGAAGAAGATTCACATCTTATGAGAGGGAGTAGATTGGTGGGTGATATTCCAATCGATAAGGTTTGGAAAGCGGAAGAGATAGAAAAGAGTTTAATTGAGTGGGGAGAGTGGAGGATAGGAGCGATACAACCCAAAGGGGTAGATAGGATATTGAAATCACCTCCACCGTATTGGGGAGAGATACTACCTTTTGATGGATGGGATTCTCATCACTTTTGGGGCCTTTACCTTCAATCGAAACGAAATGTTGTGGGACATCATAGAGAGGGGTTAAGAGAGAGAGTGAGTGGATTAATACAAAAGGATACCGAATTGAGTGAGAGTGTGGAAGATTGGGTAAAAGATGATATGTGGAAATGGGGATACCGAAAAATGATATGATATGAAAGAATTAAGATTATACAAAAACCCGGATGGGAATTATACCGATGGAGAGGGAAGGGTGTATTGGATACCTTCAAAGGAAGAGTTTGCACCGAACACAAAGGATTGGAGGAGTGAAGGTGGCCTTGATATAAGTGGGAGTGTTACTATAACGGGGAATTTGGTAGTACAACAATCCAATCACGTCTACCTCAAAGGGCCGATAACAGGCTCCGCAGCCCGCATTAATGGGCCTATCATCGCCAAATCGGTCGAAATAGGTGGGGTGGATATAACCCAAAAATTAAACGAATTAGAATGGAAGATAAACCACTTATCGAAAATAGTGAGCGGAAGCAAAGGATAATTCAGCTCCAAAGCCTGTTAGAAAGTATGATAGCCATAGAGGAATACGAATTGTGTATTCAGATAACGAAGATAATAAACAAACTGAAAGGATATGGAAGATAAATTAGAAAAATTAGAAGATTTTTATGACCTGATAGTATGGGATTCCCTAAAGGCCTTTATGAAGGATGGGGGAGCGAAATCGGAATACATTCTGATGGATGAAATCCCATTTGATGAAAAAATTAGGGATTTAGATGGACTCTTAGAATGGGCTGAAGGGAGAGAATGGTATGAAGAGTGTGGAGTGGTGTTAGATATGAAAAAGCAAATTATAGAAAACCATAGGATGTATGAAAAGGTATAGGTGGTATGGAGATGCGGGTATATGGGCTGGGATAGGTTTCATCATCATATTAATATACATAATAGTAGGAGGATGATAATCATTACAATAATAAGTGGAATGGTAATAGGTAGATGTATAGGTAAAATCATATGGAAGTGGTATGGAGATAAATAAGGATAGAGGTATGTATAAGGAGATATGGAAGATAGCCAATCCGTGGAATAGCCGCCAGAAGGGAGAGGAAGAGGTGGAGAAAATAAAATCTAAAGAAAACCCCAAAAAGGCGAAAAAATCTCAAACTTTTTTGTAATTATAAATGATTAATTTTTAAAACTAATTAATAATTAACCAAAATATTTAAAAAAATGTTTATAAAAGGGGGGGAGAAAACGTTAAGGTGGTTGGTAATTGGGATATCCCTAATCCTTCTACTATCCTGTGAAAGGGAGGCGGAACCCCTTTACCCTCATAGGGGAAAATTAGTTCTTAAGGGAATCTGTCTTAACCATACTATTCAGTTTATTGGTGGCCAACCTATAGGGTTAGATAAATGGGAAAGGGAATGGATAAACCCTATTGATGGAAAGAGATGGGAGAGGGTTTTCCGCTTAGAAAATGAGTGTGATTTCCCCCAAAGTTTAGAAGAGGGTGATGAGTTTTGGTTTCGAATTGTCCCACCCCAACCTACCTGCATTAAGTGTAAAGGGTACTCACCTACACCGAATAAGGGAATACCAATAGAGGTATTATATTAGATTTCACTTTTTAGAGTATCAGCTATCACAAAGGGTATAAATAATAACATTATACCATATTGCCTTATTTCTTTATATTATGATGTGTGTGAAAAAGTGGGAGAAAGTGGGGGATTGTGGTATATACATATCCATACATAGAACGAAAATTTCCTGGCACGCAAAGGTACGACAATTTTTTTATATTACCAAATCTTTTTTACAATATTTTTTCTAATTTTTTCGATGTTTTGTTAGATAATATTTGGTGTACAGCCGAAGAGAGCAGAATTTTATTAGGTTAAAGGTGGAAAAGGTATGTAACAATGTGTGACACCATTAATCTACCCAACCACCACCTCTGACCTTTACTTTTACTTTCGGGTCTTTAAACTTAGGGTCACCACCCTGCTTTTGGGTCGCATCCCTAATGGATTCAGAATAGGCTTCATCACCGCCCTTTCCCAACTCTTTTGCCCTTTTCAATTCGTCAGTAGTGAGTGCTTCACCTTTAGTAAATGCGGCGAAATGTTTGGTATGATATGTACCTAATGGTTTGATGGTATTGGTTTCTCTCAGATGGGCCGCTTTAGCATCCAAGTAGGCGAAGAGTTCCTCATCTGAAAGGGATTCCAATTCTTTATCCGTCAGTTCTTTAAATGGCTGCATTGTGGGGGTTTAGTGGGTAGTGGGGTTCAACGATTCCTCCAGCATGGCCAGATATTTCAGCGGGGGAAAGGAGGCCCAAATCTGCCATTTCGGCTACCGCCTCATTCAATCCCTTTCCGATTAACTTCTCTCCAGTTACGATACAAATCGCCCCAATCGCCTTTTGGATGTTAATGTACCTCTTTCCTAATAGGTGTGAGGCGTATGATGGGCCCTTTTGGATAGTTACCATCTCTCCAAATGTGTGATGAGGAGTTTGTTCAATTCTGAAATTAGAATGCTTAGTGAATAGCACTCCATTCTTGTCTTCTTTCCATTTCATAGTTTTTATATTTTATGTTTTATGTTTTAAGATTCAAATATATCCCCCACATAGCAGGGGTCATACCCTTTCAAACCTAAGTGGGTAACTAAGGTAGAAACGGTTTCATAACTCAACTCAGACCAGAACCCTTTAGTTCTTAACTCATTCATAACCGAATGGAAGGTATTGGGGTAAGTGGTTGCCGATTCCGATAGGGTTTCCCTATGTTCGGACTTCATTCTTTCAATTAAGGTTTTCATTCTTATGGCTTTTATTACATGACAAACATAGGAAAAAGTCCCCATATATCCAAGCGTTTTCCGACATTTATTTCCGTTATTTCCGAAAAAAAGTTGTGGTTTTGCTTGGATATATGGAAGATTTTCCTTACCTTAGTAGGGCGGGCGGGAGGCTAGTATGTCCCCATAGGGACATGGTGTCCCCACTTAGACCGGCTAACCATAAGTCGTTGATATTGAGGGTGTTATAACTCATTGATAATCAAGCAGGAATCTTGTTGGAAAACTAAAAATATTTTACTAAAAGCTTGGATTTTCCAATCAAATTACATATCTTTACTATATAACAAAAAGAGATAAATTATGAAAAGTTCAAAAATGAAGGTTGTTTTTTCAGGTATGGAATTCAACATTTCCGCAGATTCACTTCGTTCTAAAGACTATTGGGGAAAACCTTTGGATACCCCCTATATCTATGGAGGCCCTAAAGTGGGTGGTGAGTTCGTTAAACAATACGTTAAATCCAAATACCCAAAGGTAGAGTGTTCGGTTAAATCGGAACACTTCGCTAATGGTAACTCATTGAATGTGAACCTATGGTATATGGATGGTACACCAGTTGAATCGGAAATTGTATCTGATGTGAGTAAATTTGCTCACCTATTTGAATATGGTAAGTTCAATGGTATGTACGATATCTACGAAGATTACGAAAATAGTGGTTTCAAATCCGAAAAGGGTACTAAAATCGAAGCGGGTGTTAAGTATGTGAGTGTAGAGAACAGACCTAATCATAACTCAATTACCCATCACATTCTGATGTTGAAGGGGATGGTTAAAGGTGAATATAACTTCGGCCCTGTTTCCATCGATGAGGCGATAATGAGAGCTAAGAAGTGGGGTTATAAAGGCCGTAACTTTGAGAAGGCTATTTTGATGGTTGCCTAAAAATAAATGGGAAAAGATTTGGTAAATCCGATTTTTTCCCTTATCTTTACTATGTAAGAAAAAAATGAGAATTATGAGAGTTAGTGAAAAGTATCCGAATGGTTATCTACCGAAAATCGAATTTTGGGAAGCTAAGTACATTATGGCCTTAGAAGAGGGGATTAAGTGTTATGCTAGAGGAGATAAGAGAAATGGTGAGATGTACCATATAAAAGCAAAGAAAGCGGATGAGAAGTTAATGTATTTCAGAGGGAGAGAAGAAAAAAGATTAGAAAATATTTGGTAATTTGCGATAATTATCGTATCTTTACGAAGTAAAAATAAAAGGGAAGAATAGAGGCTCCCTTTCATAAGACCTCTAATAATAACAAACCCTCCTATCAGTAGGGATATTCAAACTGATAACTTTAACTATGGCTAAAAAAGCTAAACACACAATGTATGAGACAGTGTCTCCTAACATTCAGAAAATCACTACTCCTTCTGGTACTATTAACTACCGTGTAAGAGTGGGTTTCAATGGTGAAGTTCTTTCTCAGTACGCATCTTCTTTGAAGGCGGCTAAGGCTGTAAGAGCTGAATTGTTGGGTTAATATCCATAGGGATACCCAAATTAACTAAGAGTGGGAGGATTCATCGATCATTCTTTTTTCCTCCCTACTCTTTTTTTTAAAACTTAATGATTATCAAACAATAAATTAGAAAAATGAAAAAAGTATTCGCAATTCTAGCGTTGGCTGCTCTAACAGCCTGTGGAGGAAACAGCGCATCTAACGAAACTACCGATTCAACTGCAATAGTAGCCGATTCAGTAGTCGTAGATTCGGCTGCCACATCGGTAACTGAGGTAAAATAATAAAGGTTACTTTTATGGGGTAATCACTCGCTGCAGGGATTGCAGTAGGGTGATATGTAAGGGGCATCTTCCAATTCTATTCTCTCTTTTACTCTTTTGTTACACAAAGCCACTTACAAATAATCCAACGAAGGTTAGGAAGATAACCTTCGTTTTTTACATGCTCTCAACTATTTATATATGTTGATAACCCGATTTGGTTTTTTCAACGTTTTTTCGTATCTTTAAGGTTAAAACCCGCTTATATGTCAAAGAGAATATACCTTAAAACCACCGGAGAGGAGTTAGGAAGAGCCGGTATGTTACGAATCGCTGGAATGGTAATTACCTGGTGTAAAAAGAACTTAGGTATTAACCAAAGAAAAGCCTTATACCCTATATGGGGGTTCTCCTCAAATAAGTTCGAAAACCTATTAGGTGATTATGATGATATAGATAACCAAATCACCATTTACTATAACAATATTGGTGATGTTAGGGAGTTAATCTCTACCATTATACATGAATGGACTCACCAATTACAACCCTGTCGTACTAAATACAGCAAATGGAAGGGGTCTTATCAGAAGCATCCTTTAGAGGTGGAGGCCCACGCCGCTGAAGCCCTATGGACATCTCCCTGTTGGAAAGCGGTAAAGGGTAAAGTAAATCGTTGAGTATTAAGGGTTTATAACCCATTGATTTTCAATCGGCTTATTTTATTTTTTTTAATATTTTTTCACAATTACTTGGAAAATTCAAAATTTATTCCTATATTTACTATGTAATAAAAGATGATAATTATGAAAACAATGAACGGAATCTCCAGGCGCAGGTGCGGTCGAATGTTCTTTTCGAAAACAATGAACGAAAAAGGTGGGTATATGGATGGCGGTGGAATTATTGAGCTTAAAAGCGTAGGGGGGTATTTTAGACCCTCTGATTTAGCTACTTCGACCGATGGTACTTTTAATGAAGATGATATATTCTATTTAAGTGATATTGATAATTACGAATGGTGGTACGGGCTATCAAAAGAGGATAGAGCGGAGATTGAAAAGCATTTTGATGTTGAGAAACATTTGATGAATGAATTTGATACCAAAGATTTAGAGGCCTATCATAAAGAGATGGCGGAAACAGAAAATAATTTACTTAAACCCCTAATATTTGAGATATGAACGAACCCCACATTATACAGAGCTGGTTACATAACGGTCAGGCCGTAGTGTTAGTACTATTCCCCAATGGAGTAGAAAGAGTAATGTTGAGAAAGGCGTTTACTCAAATGATGGGGAATGGAGTATGGACTTTAAACCATAATTGATATGAATCCGAAAAAAACAAAACGTAAAATTATGAATACCGAATGGATTGTATCGGATGAGAAGCGGACATTACCCAATGGGGCAAGGATTCAAAGGAGTATCTACCCAAAGGAGAGGTTAGCCTTTAATGATTGGGCGGTTAGGTTTGGTGTGAGTTCTTCATACCAACCGAAGGTGGAAGAGCCGGCCGCTATGAAGATGATGAGGGAGTGTAGTGTGAATAGGGAGGGGCTGTTAGGTTTGATGTAACCGTAAAAAAGGCGGAGGTGGTAAGGGGGGCGGGGGTATCCTCGAATATTTGTGATGGCTTTTACCACGTGCGGAAAAAGATATAAATTACCTCCGAAGGTAAAATCCTGGAAAAATAAATTTTACACTATATGGAAAACTATTGTTAATATTAAAATATGGAAATAGAAGATAACAAATCAACATTACAGGTCATTCCAAAAGATTCCCTAAAGATTCGTAAGATTTGGAAAACCGCATCGGTTCTATTATTGATTACATTAGGGGAATTTATCTTAGCCTTTACTATGGAGAGAGGGATTCTTCTTTACACAATTTATATGTTATTAACGCTTTGGAAGGGGAGATATATAATAATGGAATTTATGCACCTTAAAGATGAAGTTAAGGTATTGATATTTTCAATAATTGGGCCTCTAATATTTTTAATCTGGTTAGCGGCAGTACTAATACTAGAGGGTAGAGATATGTTTTTAGATAGATGGATGTATTGATAAGTTGAATAGATAATATGAAAAAGAAAAATAAAAGGTTTGCATATTCCTGTGTTGGATATGGCGTATTTTCCCTTTTGGGTGAACGATATAGAATGGGTAGAATTGAGGTATTTGATAGAGAAAACGAAAGTGGATATGCGGTACATGAAGGTTTTTATTGTATGCCATTTGAAGCGGCTGCAAAGTTTGAAGATATGATGGAAAGCTTACAAACTGATTTACCAATTCATTTTAACATTGGTTCAGTTGAATGGTGTGATAGAGAATGTGCAAAAGAATTGGGTATTGAAGTTGATAAGATGAATGATATGGAAACTAAAAAAGCATTTTATCGTATGAAAAACGATGTTTATGCCAAAGAGCAGGGATATAAAGATTGGGATGATTTTATGGCAAATTCAGTATTTGCAAAAAAGAAAGAAGATGAATTATTATAAAATAAAATCTATATGTTATACAAATTATTAGATATGTTATTTAACTTTTCCGATTACAATACCAAAGGGGGATTCTATAAGGCTATCCTTTGGGCGGTAATCACAATGGGAGTTCTTACAATGGGATTAAATTTGTTATTATAAAGGTATGGGAACGATTTGGGATATTTTTGGGTATATAGGTACGGTGATTGTACTCTATTCATTTACCATTGAGGATATCAAATGGTTACGTTTTATCAACTCCATTGGTTGCCTCTTTTGGATAGTATATGGTATTGGTATTTCCGCTCCCCCTACAATCATCGTCAATGGGTGTATTCTAATAATTCACACCATATGGTTTATAAAGGGTGGATTTAAAATAGATGAGGTATGGATAGATAGGATTTGGACTTTGGTTATTATATCGCTTATTTTCATCTTTTTTTATTTCGCTTCAAAAATTTAAAATAAAATGGATAATTGTACAAAACTATCGGATTTAATGTGTTATGATGGCCTCTACTACATCGGTGACCTAATAGATACCGATGGAATGGATTGGGTTGAGCCCGAAACCGCACTTCAAATCCTAAACGAATTAGGGGTATGAGTAAAACATTCTTTTCGGAATTCTCTACTCCACAACATAAAGATATTGTGGTAGGGATAATCACTTCAGATGATTTTCATTATGATATCCTCCAACCACTATTTAAGGAGTATGGTTATGGGTTTACGGATATGAATACTGGCATTATCTACATCGATGGTGAAGCCGGGTTGGATAGGGATGAATTAAAATGGGTTGAGGCTCACGAAGCGGCTCACATCATTTCTGGTTCATTAGATGAAAGGGAAACCGACCTCCTCGCTCATCAATTATTATTAGAGAAGGGATACCATCGAAGTGCGGAATTGGTAATGAGTAATTTGGGAAGACATGCGGAGATGGATTAGTTGGCCAATGATGGAAAGAATTTGCGGTAAATACACACTTAATGGATAACATCATCATATCAGGCTGCTCGTATTCCTATCCTAATCCTCATTCTTATGGTAAGTGGTTAGGTGATGGGGTAATCAATCTATCGTATCCTGGTTCCTCTAATCCTTCTATCCTATATAAGGTATGGGATTATATAAGGAGGAATGGATGTAAGGGTGATACTTTCGTTATTCAGCTTACCTATCTTCACCGCATTGGTTGGTATCATCAATCAGCGGGTAGGTGGATAGATTGGCAACCGGTATGGACTACTCCCAAACCAAATGGGGTGGAGTGGAAATGGGATTCATCCATTACTCACCCGAATTTACCTTTGAGAGAAGGTAATCTATCACCTATACAATCAGAAATGTTATTTTCTATGTATAAGGGGTGGTTATCCTTAGTATATGATGAAGAGCAAGAATTCCACTACCTTATGTATTCTATTGATTCTCTTTCCGCTTACATTTCTCAAACGGGTAATAAGGCGGTATGGTTATATTGGCCTCACATCACAAACCCTACCGAATTGGTTGATAGGGGTTTCTTTGAGATAGGGGGTGAGTATTCCTTACTCCAATGGTCTACCGATTCGGCCTTATTAGGTGGGAATTCACATCTTTCCGATATCGGATGTAAGGTGTTAGGAGAGAATCTCCGTCAAAGGTTAGGAATAGGAGGTAATCAATGGATATAGAATTAGATTTGGAAAATTCAATAATTTTTTGTATATTTGATTTATAAATTGGGGGCATATGGAACATCACCATTGGATAAACTATCAAAAGGCTTATTCAAAAAACCGATTGGACGAATTTTAGGACTGGAGGGGGTGAACAAAAAAATGGGTTTAAAACGATTACTAATATATAAAACATAAAACAATGGAAACAAAGTATGATTTAACAATTGGAGATTTACAAGATATTGAATTGGTATTATTAGAGGCCTCCGCATGGGGTCTAAGGGAAGAGGTGGATATGAAGGCAAAAGAATATATTGATGGGGGTATTCATCCTACGGATGCATATCATTTTGCCTTTGAGGATTGTACAACGGTTTGATATTTATTAGTATGAAAATTTCAAACGAACAACTTAATCAAGAAATAAATGGGGAGTTAGTACCTTACTTAATGGAATTATCGCTTCCATTACCTATAATTATGAAATGTGTCAAAATTTTTGTTAATGAAAGAAG
>Ga0194118_10003615_pt1 | contig 17816 bp, 18 predicted proteins | sample TA2MahsurfametaG_2_FD_148662 | JGI IMG/M metagenome (GOLD analysis project Ga0194118, IMG submission 148662) | Freshwater microbial communities from Lake Tanganyika, Tanzania - TA2015013 Mahale N5 surface | ecosystem: Environmental > Aquatic > Freshwater > Lake | place: Tanzania: Lake...
AGATTTTTGATAAAAATTCTTTAGAGGATTTATCTCAATCGATAAAAGTTCAGGGGATTATACAGCCTATTATTGTAAGAAAAAAAGGGGAGAATAATTTTGAGATAGTTGCGGGGGAGAGAAGATGGAGAGCTTCACAATTAGCAAAACTTCATGAAGTCCCAGTAGTAATAAAAGACATTGATGACAAAACAGCGCTTGAATTTGCAATTATCGAAAATATTCAACGAAGCGATTTAAATGCAATTGAAGAATCTAATGGTTATAAACATTTAATCGAAAGACATAATTATACTCAAGATCAACTTGCGGAGGTAGTTGGAAAAAGCAGAAGTCATATTGCAAATACAATAAGGCTTTCTTCTTTACCTAATGAGATACAGGACATGATTAAAAATAATTTACTAACTGCTGGGCATGCAAGATGTTTAATAAATGTTCCAAATAATGTTGAAATAGCAAGAGAAATTATTAGTAAAAACTTATCAGTTAGGCAGTCTGAGGAGCTCTCAAAGAAGTATCAGTTTTCAAATGTAAAAAAAATTAAAGCTATAAATAAAGATGCTAATCTTAATGCTTTACAGGAAGATTTAGAAACTTCTTTAGGTTTAAAAGTGAAAATTAATAATAAAAAAAATAATAAGGGGGGGATTAGTTTTTATTATAATAATCTAGATCAATTAAATAAAATTATTTCGACTCTTAAAAGTTTTTTTAAATAGCTCATTTGTAAAAAAATTTTTTTGATACAAGGACGATATATCGTAATTTTTCTTTAAACTTGTTTCAACATTATTTAGTTTTAACATTAGTTTTTTAAGATCTTCAATTTTCCAAAACTTCAGTATCTTTTTTAGCTTTTCCTTTTCCTTCCAAAATATCGATGGTTGACAGCTTTCTAAAACTTCAAACGGATTTTTCTTTTCTGAAGAATCTGCAATTTTTAAAATACGAAAAATTGTATTTTTTAAGATCATTATATTTTCTAATGGATTCTGCGCAGAGCTTAAAAAATTTTCAATTTCTTGTTGATCTGTAGTGCTTAAAAATGAAAATTCTTCCTCATTTAAAAGACCATGATCATTGCATATAGATTCTAAAATACTTGTTGTAATATTAATTTTCGACTCATTTAAAATCTCAAGCTTGGATATAATTTCTTTTATTTTTGATCTATTCATATTTTTTTTTGTTTCAAGAAAGCTCAATTGATCTGAATTCAGATTAATTTTTCTATGTTTTAGATTTTGATTTAAAAAAGGTAAAATCTGTTTTTCACTATCAGCATAACAAGGTACTATAATTGCGTCGTTAAATTTTTCAAATTCTACTCTTATTTTTGAATTTTTTTTAAGTACACTGCAATTAAAAATAATTACACATCCATCAGTTTTTTTAAAAAAACCTTTAATGTGTGCAAATGTAGAATCACTTAAATTTTTTATAATTATTAAAAATTTTTCACCAAATATATTATTTGAATTAATTAGATTATTTAATTGATCTAAATTTTTAATAACATCTTCATTATAAAAAATTCTTTTTATGTGATTTTTATTTTGATTAATTACTTCCTCGTTAAGTTGTTCTACAAGTTCGTTATTTTCTCCATAGAATAAGAAAATTTCTTTTCTTAAAAATTTTTTACTTAAAAAATTTTCGCAGCTTAAAATCACTTTTTCAATTTAAATTTATTCTTAGTGTGATGTTAATCGTATCTACCATTCTATCTAAAAGAATTCTTTTCTCAGCGTTTCTAATTTGTTGATTATTATTCATATTGTCAGTAATTGAAATTTTTTTTTCTTTAAAAATATTATCTTGGTAAATAGCTATATTTTTTTTATCAAAAACTTGAAATGCAAAATTTATTTTTAGATTTTCTTCAGTAGCCACTCCTCTATTATCAACTGCAGAATTATCTGATGTTTGGAAAATTTGCGCTTTAAGAGTATAACCACGCTCATCTTTTTCATTTACTATTAAATTTAATTTTTTCTCAAGATCAAACACCACATCTTTCTCGCCTGTTATTTCAACTTTAGCAAATGTAATAGGTTTCTGATTTTTAGTATAAATTGGTGAAAAACCACAACTAGATATAAGTAAGAAAAGTAAAATAATAAATTTTTTCGTCATGTTGTTACAATATTTAGGATTTTATTCTTTACATATATCTTATTCTTAATTTTTTTGGACGAAAGAATTGCCTCTATATTTTTTATTTTAAGTGATTTGTCTAAAATTTTTTCCTCATTATCGTTTGCATCTGCTTCAATTAAGGCTCGTTTCTTTCCGTTAATTTGAACTACAATTATAAATTTTTTGTTCTCTTTTAGCAATTCACTGTCAAATTTAGGCCACATCTGAGCGTATAAATCATCCTTTCCAGTTGTATTGCTATAGCATTCATGGGCTATATGAGGAGTAAAAACTGAAATGATAATTAAAAATTTTATGAAGATATTTTTAAGATCGTTGTTGTTAATTTTTTTATCTAACATACTTTCATTGATTAAATTTAAAAAACTATAAAGTTTTGCAATTGCAACATTCATTTGCAGTTTTTCTATCAAATTTGTAATTTCATAAATTAGTTTATTAAATTGTTTTAAGGTCTCAATTTCGGTTGTTTTTTGATTTTTGTAATTCGCTACTTCTATATTTGTTCTCCAAATTTTTTGGATATATTTAAATGCACCACTTATACCTTCATCGCTCCATTGGATGTCCCTATCTGGTGGACTATCAGATAAAACAAACCAACGCGTTGCATCAGCTCCATATATTTTTATAATTTCATCTGGATTTACAACATTCTTTTTTGATTTAGACATTGCCTGGCTTTCACCTTTTATGACTTCTTCATCGTTGAATAAGAAATACTTATTGTCTCTTCGTTTTAATTCTTGTGGAGAGACCCACTCTCCTTTTTTTGTTTTAAATGTTGGGTGACAAACCATTCCTTGAGTAAAAAGATTCTGAAAAGGCTCTGAAAATTTAAACTTAAATTCATCTTTTAACGCAAGTGTAAAGAACCTTGAATATAAAAGATGCAAAATTGCATGTTCAACTCCTCCAATATATTGATCAACCGGCATCCAATAATTTACATCCTCTTGGTTAAAGGGACGATTTTGTTCAAGGGGTGAGCAAAATCTCAGAAAATACCAAGAGGAGTCTACAAAAGTATCAAGGGTATCTGTTTCACGAATGGCCTTCATTCCAGTTTCTGGACATTTTGTATATTTCCAAGTTGGATGATTTTCTAGGGGATTTCCAGGTTTACTAAAATCAATGTCTTCAGGAAGAGTAACTGGTAAATCTTTTTCGGAAACTGGAATAATTTTGCCGTCTTCTCTGTATAGAATTGGAATGGGACAACCCCAATATCTCTGCCTAGATATTCCCCAATCTTTTAATCTGTAAATTGTTTTTGAATTTCCTATTTTTTTGTCCTCAATAATTTTAATTATTTTTTTCTTTGCTTCATCAACACTAAGATCGTTTAAAAAAAAAGAGTTAATTACAAAACCATTATCAACATAAGCTTCGTTTTTTATAGTTATACTTTTAGATTTAACAGGTGATACGACAGGTAAAACTTCTAAATTATATTTTAAGGCGAACTCTAAATCTCTTTGATCATGCGCCGGACAGCCATAAATTGCGCCAGTTCCATAATCCATAAGTATGAAATTGCTCACATAAATTGGAATTTCTTTATCTCTTATAAATGGGTGATGTGCAAAGTAAGGGGTTTGAAAACCTAATTTTTTATTTTTTGACAACGAAGATTCAATTGCAATATTTTTTAGAGCCTCATTTTTAAACTTTAAAAAATTTTCATCTTTTTCGAAAAATTTTGTAAAAGGATGGTCAGGTGCAATCGCAATAAAGGATGCTCCAAAAATTGTATCAGGGCGGGTTGTAAAAATTTTTATTTTTTCATTGTTATTTGTTAAAAAATCTATCTCGCATCCTAAAGATTTTCCAATCCAGTTTTTTTGCATTAACTTTACTTTTTCAGGCCAGCCTTTTAAACGCTCAAGAGTTTCTAAAAGTTCATTAGAGTATTTTGTAATATTAAGAAACCATTGACTTAAATTCTTTTTCTCAACAACAGCGCCTGATCTCCAACCTTTACCATCAATAACTTGTTCATTTGCAAGTACAGTTTTATCTTTGGGATCCCAGTTGACATAGCTTTCTTTCTTATAAACTAAACCTTTTTTAAAAAAAAAAGAAAATAAAGTTTGTTGTTGTTTGTAGTAATCCTCATTACATGTTGAAACTTCTTTATCCCAGTCGATAGAAAGGCCAAGACGTTGTAATTGAGCTTTCATCACTGCAATATTTTTTTTAGTCCAATCACCAGGATGTAATTTATTTTGAATTGCTGCATTTTCTGCAGGAAGCCCAAAGGCATCCCAGCCCATTGGATGAAGAACATTATAGCCCTTAAGTCTTTTGTAATTAGCCACCACATCTCCAAGAGAATAATTTCTGACGTGCCCCATATGTATATTTCCCGATGGGTAGGGAAACATTTCGAGACAGTAGAATTTTTTACTTTTATTTTTTTTTGATTTAAATATTTTATTATTTAAAAAGAATTCTCTCCATTTATTTTCTACGTAGCTAAAGTTATAGTTATCCATATAGGAAATTTCATTTTTTATCTTTTTTTTGATCGTCTATAGCCATTACTCTTGCAGAATTTATTATGACTTCTTTAAGATCAGAATTAAATTTTTGACTCATGGGACTAATTTTGCATTTATTTTTTTGATCACAAGTTCTTTTATGAGATACAACCGATATGGAATCAGTTTTCAGTTCATTTGATAAAAAGCGAATGCTAATCTTTATTTCTTCATCTGAATTGTTTTCAGAATACCAATCAGTAATTATTAATCCTCCAGAGAAATCAACACTAGCTAAAGGGATGAAATCCAATGACTTTAGACTAGCTCTCCATAAAGGATTAGATCTTGAGAAACTAACATTAGTTGAATCTTTGGTACCACCAAAAATAATTACTGGGTTTTTGTCGGCAGCTTCCCTTGCTCTTTCAAGTGCATTTGGATTAATAGTTTCAACTTTACCTGTTACCGGATCTTTTTTTGGACTACAGCCCTGAATTACCAATGTAAGATATATAGCTATTAGGCAAAATTCAAAATTAAATTTTTTCATTAAAATCCATGTTTATATGGGTTTAGTTATTACCTCGAATGAAGTCTTAATTATACATCCTAACTGAATTTTAGCTAATTAGGTCAAATTTTACATAAAACTTTGATATTATTAGTTGTATTTTTGCAACAAGAATATAAATTAAATAGTAAATACCTCTTTCTGATTAAAGTTTAATATGAAAAATTCTAAAAAGCCGTATTAGTTTTAAAACTAATACAAACTATACAATTAAGGAAAAAAATGAAAAAAAATAAAATCCTTGGTTTATTAGCATCTACAGCACTAATTGCTTCTTTTAGCTCAGTAGCTAATTCGCAAATAACAATTAGTGGTCATGTAGAAGCAAGCTACATGGTTGGAACACAAAGAGTGGTTGCAGGAAGTGCAGCGGTAAACCAAACAAAACAACTAGGTAATGAGACGGTTATAAAGTTTGCATCAAAAGGCAAAATGTCTAATGGAATCGAGTACAACGTATTTCAAGACATTGCAAGCGATCAAGCTCATGTATTGCACGGGCGTCAAATAGAAATATCACCAACAAAAAATATAAACGTTGGATATTCATTTGACGGTGTTAAGGGTGGAGAAATAGCAAGAACAGCTACTCCATTTGCTACCAACAGACTGACGGATATTACTGGAGCATCCAATATAACTGAGCCGTTAGATGTATCTTCAGGTGAGCACTTTGTTTACTTTGATTTAAACAACTTGATTGGTGCTAATTCACAGTTAAGCGTTGCATATGCACCAAACTTAGATTCTACATCTAACAACGGATCAGATAGGTTTATAACAACAACCGCTACAAACAGTGGTTACGGAGTTGGTTACAAAATTACACCTATTGCTGGGTTAAGCATAGCTGCTGGTATGACTAGAATCGATCAAAATTCAGCAGGTCATCAAGATGTGAACATGAGAACACTTGGAGCTACATATGCACAAGGTCCCTTCGCTGTTGGTATACAAAGATACAGACAAGAGGGTTTAAAAACTTCTCAAGCTGCAACACATGAAGATCGAACAACTATCATAAGTGCAACTTTTGCAGCAACAAAACAACTAACTGTTGGTATCAGTCGTGCAGAACAAGAAAGAACTTTAGCTGGTTCTAGATCTACAACTGATACAGAGGCGAGAGCGTTTTCAATTGGTTATAATTTAGGACCAGTTGTTGTTTCTTATGACTTCGAACAGAATCAAAACGTTCCAGTGACGGCTACTACTGCTGCTATTGCTGGAAGAGATACAGATAGTCATAAAGTTAGAGTTAGAGCAAACTTCTAATTTAAATAAATTAGAACTCTAATTTAATTTTAAACCCACCCACTTAAAAAAAGTGGGTGGGTTTTTTTTTCTCGTTAAAAAGTTTTTTTACATATAAATTAAATTTCAAAAGATTTCTTATTTTTTTAGCTAAATATATATATGAATGAATTTATAAAAATTCATGTCAATTTTACAAAACTATCTTGATATAAAAAAAGAAGCTGAAATATTAAAAAGCAATATTAATTTGATTGTTGTCACTAAAGGACAATATCTTATAAATATAAAGCCAATTATTAACGAGGGACATTTAGACTATGGTGAGAATAGGGTTCAGGAAGCGCTACTCAAATGGTCAGAGTATTTAAAAATTCACAGTAATATTAATTTACATTTAATTGGTAAATTGCAGTCTAATAAAGCTAAGGATGCAATAAAAATTTTCAATTTCATTCATTCTTTAGATAATGAAAACTTGGCAAATACTTTAGCTGCACTAGAGGTCAAAAATAACAAAAAACTTAATTACTTTATTCAAATAAATATTTCAAACGAGCCACAAAAAAATGGAGTCATGGCTGATAAAGCAAGTAAGTTTATAAAATATTGCACTAATGAATTGAAATTGAATATTATTGGTTTAATGTGCTTGCCTCCAGCTGAGGGCGATCCTGACCAATATTTTAGAAGTTTAGCTGAACTAGCAAGAGCTAATAATTTAAAAGAATTAAGTATGGGAATGAGTAATGACTATAAATGTGCAATTAAAAATGGAGCAACTTTTATAAGAGTTGGAAGTAAAATTTTTAGAGAAAGTTAGTTTATATAAACTTTAGTATTTTTTTTTATTTTTTTAATCAATGTAATTAAATGAGTTTTCTTTAATGCAATACATCCTGCGGTTTTTTCATAATTTTTTTTTGAAATATGAATAAAGATGGCACTTCCTTTATTTTTTATTGTAGTTTTATATTATAGTTGAGAACTAAAATTAAGTCGTAAATATTGTCCTTTCTATATAAAACTTCGTGACTATATTTAGATGGTAATTTTATAAGTTGATTATATTTTCTACTTCTTGAGTCATCGCACCAACCCATTTTCTTTGTAATTTTAATTAGTTTAAATTTTGAAGGAAATTTTTTTATTCTGTCATTTCTGTGATAAATGCTAACTACTTGATAAGTTCCTTTTGGAGTAATATTATCACCCTCTTTTTTTTTTCTTTTAATTCCAAACTTTCCTAAAGCACATCTAAATTCGAAATTTTTATATTTTAAGTAGCCAGATTTATTTATAATTATCATAGCTTATGCAATATACTTATCTGTATGAATAATATTCATCTAACCATTCTAAAGTCTAGTACGTTTTCAAACGTCTTAAATGAGCTAGAATTTAATAATATTTTAAATCCTATGAGGAAATTAAATGATGATAGTAAAAAAATTTCAGTAAAAATTTTATTTGCTGAGAGTATAAAAATGACAGAGCTTAAAAAGTATTTATTAGAGAATGAGCCAATCATCGTACTTTTTAATCGTAAGGATTATATAAAAAAAAATAATTTAAACTTACTTAATTTTCATGTGTGTTTAGAATTGCCTATTGAAATTTTGTCATTTAAAGAAATTTTGAATATTTTAGTTACTAAGTATAATTTTTTTAAAAAATCAAAAATTGTTATTGGTGATTATGAAATTGACTCAAACGAACGATCAATAAGTAAGCAAAAATTTAAAGTTAAACTTACAGAAAAAGAGTTAGAGTTGATTTTAGCACTTTATGATAATAACGGCTTAAGTAAATTATTCTTACTTAAAAGTGTCTGGAAACATAGTCTTAACCTTGAGACCCATGCTTTTGAAACACATCTTTATCGCTTGAGAAAAAAAATTTACAAGTATTTTAAAGATAAAAATTTTATAATTGAAAAAAATTCTCTTTATTATTTAAAAGTTAATTAAGTCTTGCACCAATTTTTTGAATAATTTTTGCAGCAAGCTCTGTACCAGTTTCTAGACATTTCTTAATATTAGACTTATCTAAATATTCTTTAAAAAATCCAGATGCAAACAAGTCTCCAGCACCAGTTAAATCTAAGACTTTTTTAACTTTAATACTCTTACAATTTGTAATTTCATTATTAAAAATAGCCATACTTCCATTTTCACTTCTTGTTATAATAATAAGTTTATTAATTTTTTTAAGTTCTTTAATACTTTCTTGTAAACTATTTTTTTTCATTAATTCATTAATTTCATTCTCATTTCCAATTAAAATATTTAAATCGTTTTTAAGTAACATTAAAAAATCATCCCTATGTCTAGTGACACAAAAAATATCAGATAAACTCATTGCAATTTGAATTTTTTTTTTTTTTGCTAAATTGATAACACGTTGAAACATTTCTCCACTAATTCCTTTATCCCAAAGGTATCCTTCTAAAAAAATAATCTCATAATCTTGAATAAGTTTATCGTTTATATCATCTCTTGAAAGTTGAGCTGAGATTCCAAGATAAGTGCACATAGTCCTTTCTGAATCTGGTGTTATAAGAATAATGGATGCAGCTGTTGCTAAATTCTCTTTTCTTTCCGTGTAAGGAAAATTAACATTTATTTTTTTTAAACTTTTTTTGTAAATTTTTCCAAATTTATCTGAATTAATTTTACCAAAAAACGATGGGTTTCCTTTTAAATAGGCAATGCCTGCCATAGTATTTGCAACAGATCCACCTGCCTCAATCTTTTCAATTTTAATTATTTTTTTCAGATCTTCAAATTCTTTTTTTTCAATTAATTTCATTGAACCTTTGGTAAGATTATTTTTTGACAAAAAATTATCGTCTACTCTTGCAAATACATCGACAATAGCATTGCCAATTCCAAGAATTTTTTTAGACATTTTTATTTTTATAAAGACAAATTTTATTAATTACACACCTTGTGCAGAGTGGATTTCTGGATTTACAGATATATCTTCCGTGCAAAAGGATAAGATGATGAGCTTTTTTTTTATAGTTGTCTGGTAAAATTTTTAAAAGTTGTTCTTCGACTTGATCTGGATTTTTACCTTTTGTTAAACCAGTTCTATTACTTACTCTAAAAACGTGTGTATCCACTGCAATAGTTGGTTTGTGAAAGGCAGCATTTAAGACAACATTAGCAGTTTTTCTGCCAACGCCCGGGAGGTTTATTAAATCTTCGAAATTATTTGGAATTTTTCCTTTAAACTTTTGAATTAAAATTTTTGATAAATTATATAAATTTTTAGCTTTCATATTAAATAATCCAATGCTTTTTATCATTCTTTTTATTTTTGATATTCCAAGATCAACAAAATGCCTTGGTGTATAATATTTTTTATAAATATTTTTTGTAACATTATTAACATTCGTATCAGTGCATTGAGCAGATAGAAGTACAGAAGTTAATAGGGTAAAATGATTTCTATATTTAAGGGAGGTTTCAGGATATTTAATTGATTGTTTCAATAACTGAATAACTCTCAAAGCCTGCAGTTTATTAAGTAGCATTTAATAAAAAAGATCTTACTTTAAACGAAACATATCTTGCATATTATATAAGCCACTTTTTTTTTTACTTATCCATAACGCTGCATTTAACGCTCCATCGGCAAATAACTCTCTTGAAAATGCATTATGTTTCAATTCAATATTTTCCATATTATTTCTAAAATTTATTGAATGCTTTCCTACGGTTCCTCCTTTTCTTGTAATAAAGAAACAAATCTTATTTTTTTGTAGATTTCCTTTTTTATTTAAGAAAATTTTACCTTTTAGTTTATTAAAGTTTTTTCCTTTACCTTTCGCAACTGCGTTAGCTAACATCAGCGCAGTACCCGATGGATAATCTATCTTAGCTTTGTGATGATTATCTGAAATTCCAATTTGATAACTGTTTGGTAATTTTTTTGATAAAATACAAGTAATATATTCAAGTAAATTTATCCCTAAACTCATATTACCTGCCTTAAAAATGGTGATTTTTTTAGAGATGTTCTTAATTTTATTTTCCTCTTTTTCTGTAAAACCTGTTGTTCCAATTATTACTTTTTTTTTCATTTTTTTTGCAAAATTTAAAATTTCTATTGAAGATTTGGGTTTTGAAAAATCTATAATAACATCAGTATCCCTTATAGCTTTAATGGAGTTTTTTTGTGTTTGAAGGTTATAGACTTTTGACATAGTTTTGTCCGTAACGCTTTGCAATTTTAATTGTGGATTGTTGATAATTTTTTTACATAAAATTTGTCCCATACGTCCGAGAGCTCCTACTACTGTAATTCTTAATTTTTTCATTGATCTATCTTTTCCCAAAATTTTTTAGCTTTATTAAAAAAATTTTTTATTTCAGAGTTTTCATTATTATTCTGAATTGAGCGGAATTTTTCAAGCAACTGTATTTGTTCCTTATTGAGATTTTCAGGGATTAATACCTCTGTTTCGATATAAAGATCACCAAAGTTTGATGTTTTAAGAACAGGCATCCCCTTACCTTTAAGTCTAAATTGACGTCCAGATTGAGTTCCCTCTGGAATCTTTACAATGGATTTTCCTCCATCAATGGTTGGCACCTCAACCTCTGTACCAAGCGCCGCATCTACCATGGAGATTGGAAATTTGAAATAAAGGTTATCTTCAGATCTTTGAAAGATTTTATGTTTTTGCACTGATATAAAGACGTAAAGATCGCCATTTGATCCACCTCTATATCCAGCCTCACCTTTTCCTGAAAGTCTCATTTGAGTTCCGTCTTCAATTCCTTTTGGAATTTGAATTGCTAGACCTTTTTTATTTTTAACAACCCCAGACCCTCTACAGTCTTTGCAGGGGCTTGAAATCACTTTGCCTTCTCCGCCGCAGTCAGGGCAGGTTTGTTGAATGGAAAAGAAACCTTGTCTTGCTCTTATTGTACCGTAACCCCCGCAGGAAGAACAATTTACGGCCTTAGAACCGGATTCTGCTCCACTTCCATTACATTTATTACACCTGTCAGAAGCTGATAAATTTATTATCTGTTTTTTTCCAAAATATGCCTCTTCAAGACTTATATCTAAATTAATTTTTAAATCTGAACCTCTATTGGATCTACTTTTTTTTGACCTACCTCGAGAGCTTCCCATAAAATCACCAAAGAAATCATCAAAGATGTCTGAAAAAGCTCCAGAGTCAAAACCTCCAAAATCAAAGCCACCTGCTCCTTGTGATTGGTCGAAAGCAGAGTGACCAAATTGATCGTATTGAGATTTTTTCTTTGGATCAGATAAAACTTGGTAGGCTTCAGATGCTTCTTTGAACTTTGTTTCAGCTTTTTTGTCTCCCTGATTACGATCAGGGTGATATTTCATAGCAAGATTTCTGTATGCCTTTTTTATTTCTTCAGGACTTGAGTTCTTAGTAACGCCAAGAGTGTCATAATAGTCTTTTTTCGACATAATGATTTACATAGGCGTAACCAAAAATATCTGATTAAGCGCTTTTTTTGTTATCGTCTTTTACTTCTTCAAATTCTGCATCAACAACATCTTTTTTATCATCGTTGTTTGGGGTTTCATTTTTATTAGATCCTGTTTTTTGCTGATCTTTGTAAATTGCTTCTCCAAGCTTCATTGAAGATGTCATTAACTTTTGAGTCTTATTTTTAATATCCTCAGTATTATCTGATTTAACCGCTTCTTTAAGATCGGAAATATCCTGTTCGATTGTTTTTTTATCAGCATCAGAAACCTTAGCTCCGTGTTCTTTTAAACTTTGCTCAGTTGAAGCTATTAGTGAATCTGCATGGTTTTTAGCATCTACTTCTTCTCTTTTCTTTTTATCCGCTTCTTTATTAGCTTCTGCTTCTTTGATCATTTTTTGTATTTCATCATCGGACAGTCCGCCTGAAGCTTGAATTTGAATCTTTTGTTCTTTTCCAGTTCCCTTGTCCTTTGCTGAAACATTTACAATTCCGTTTGCATCGATATCAAAAGCTACTTCAATCTGAGGAACTCCTCTTGGAGCTGGCGCTATTCCAGATAATTCAAAGTTACCAAGTAACTTATTATCGTTTGCCATTTCTCTTTCACCTTGAAAAACTCTAATGGTTACTGCTGGTTGATTATTTTCAGCTGTTGAAAATATCTGGCTTTTTTTTGTTGGGATGGTTGTGTTTTTATCTATTAATCTTGTAAACACTCCTCCTAATGTTTCAATACCAAGTGATAAAGGCGTTACATCTAAAAGAAGAACATCTTTAACATCGCCCTGTAGTACACCTGCTTGGACAGCTGCCCCAAGTGCTACAACTTCATCAGGGTTAACGCTTTGATTTGGATCTTTTCCAAAAAAGTTTTTAACGGTTTCAACTACCTTTGGCATTCTGGTCATACCACCAACCATCACCACTTCATTAATTTCACCGGCATTATAACCAGAGTCCTTTAGTGCTGTCTTACATGGCTGAATTGTTTTTTCTATTAGTTTTGTAGTTAAAGCCTCAAGCTTAGCTCTTGTAAGCTTCATATTTATATGTTTGGGACCAGATTTGTCTGCAGTTATAAATGGTAAGTTTATTTCGGTCTGTGTTGAGGAAGATAATTCAATTTTTGCTTTTTCAGCAGACTCCCTTACTCTTTGAAGAGCAAGTTTGTCTTGTTTTAAATTAATTCCAGACTCTTTTTTAAATTCATCGATGATGTAATCAGATAAAACTAAATCAAAATCATCGCCACCTAGGTGTGTATCACCATTAGTAGATTTAACTTCAAATACTCCATCACCTAGCTCTAATATTGAAATATCAAATGTACCACCGCCTAAGTCGTAGACTGCAATAGTTTTTGCTTTTTTTTTATCTAGACCATAGGCAAGTGCTGCCGCAGTTGGTTCATTTATAATTCTTAAAACCTCAAGACCAGCAATTTTTCCAGCATCCTTCGTTGCCTGTCTTTGTGCATCATTAAAGTATGCGGGAACTGTGATTACTGCTTTTTTAACTTCACTTCCTAAATATTTTTCAGCAGTCTCCTTCATTTTCATTAAAGTGAACGCAGAAATTTGACTTGGAGAATACTTTTTATCTCTTGATTGAACCCATGCATCACCATTATCGTTTCTTACAATTTTATAAGGTAAATTTTGAATATCTGATTTAATAGATGAGTCTTCAAAGGTTTTTCCAATTAATCTTTTAACAGAAAAAAAAGTGTTATCAGGATTCGTAACCGCCTGCCTTTTAGCAGGAAGTCCAACTAAATTTTCATTACTTTCTGTAAATGCAACAACTGAAGGGGTTGTCCTTGCTCCCTCTGAATTTTCAAGTACTTTTGGCTGTGACCCATCCATGATGGCCACGCATGAATTTGTTGTACCTAAGTCTATTCCAATAATTTTTGACATAACTATTCTAGTTTTAATTTAATACTCGACTTATGTGGGGTTAAGTTTCGAATTTACAACCCTTAAAAGATGAATTTTTTGACGGTTTTAAAGGTTTATTTTGTACTATCTTTTTTTTTCTTAGATATAGAAACCATTGCAGGTCTTAAAAGCCTATCATAGAGCACGTACCCTTTTTGTATTTCATTAACAATTGTGCCATCTTCTTTGTCACTTTCAACTTCATTTAAGGCTTGATGGTAATTAGGATCAAATTTTTTTCCCACAGACTCTATAGATTGAATTCCATTTCGTTCAAAAGAATTAATTAATTCTTTTTCAATTAGTTCTATCCCAACTTTAACATCTTTAAATTTATCATTATTAAATTCAGGATTATTTTTTAAAAGATCGAATGCTCTTTCAAGATTGTCTGCAATATTAAGAACTTCTCTTGCAAAGTTTGACGAACTATATTTTATAAGGTCCTCTTTTTCTTTATCGTGTATTTTTCTCAAATTCTGAGTTTCTGCAAGCGATCTTAATAATTTATCGTTTAACTCTTTTACTTTTTCTTCAAGATCTTTAATTGGATCTTTTTCTGGGTTATTGTTTATCTCTTTTACTTCTTCATCTGAATTTTTAAAAGCTTCATTTATGTTTTCCTTTAAATCCTGAGACATATTTTGTAAATTTTCGCTTTTCATCTTTAGATGACTATTTAGTCTTTATTTTTTTTGTGTCATATATATGCACTAATTTAATATTTTCTAGTTGTATAATGAGAAAAAATAATCGAAAGTTATCAGATTTAAGACCAATAGAGATTATTCCAGATTTTATTAAAAATTCAGACAGTTCTTGCCTTGTAAAATTTGGAGAAACCCAGGTAGTATGTACTGCTTCAGTTGATAAATTTCTTCCAAGATGGCTAGTTGGATCAGGTAAAGGCTGGGTGACGGCAGAGTATGGTATGCTTCCAAGATCTACACATGAAAGAATGAGAAGAGAGGCAAGTCTTGGTAAAATTGGGGGAAGGACATCTGAAATTCAAAGATTGATTGGAAGATCTTTGAGATCTGTAGTTGATATGTCTTTGTTGGGTGAGAAAGTTATTACTATCGACTGCGATGTTTTAAATGCGGATGGAGGCACAAGAACTGCATCGATTACAGGAGGTTTTGTTGCGTTAAAAAAATGTGTGAATACCCTTTTAAAAAACAAAGAAATTCATAAAAGTCCAATCAAACAACACATTGCTGCAATTAGTTGTGGTTTAATTAATACTAAAGTGCATTTAGACCTAGATTACGATGAGGACAGCAAAGCAGATGTTGATGCAAATTTTGTAATAACTGAGGATGACAGTTTAGTTGAAATTCAGGTAACAGGTGAAAAAAGTACATTTAAAGACAAAGAATTAAATGAAATGATAACAGCGTCAAAGCAGGCTGTTAAAAATTTAATTCATATACAAAAGTCTATTTTTGAAAAATAAAATTAAATTTTTAAAAAATATAAAGGCAATTCTTATTGCAACAAATAATAGTGGAAAATTTATTGAAATAAAAACTTTGCTACCTCAACATATTAAATTTTTAAGTCCAAAAGAATTTAATCTTGAAGAGCCAGAGGAAAATGGGATAGATTTTAAAAGCAACGCTTTAATTAAGGCAGCATATTGTTCAAATAAAACTAAACTTGTTTCAATTGCAGATGATTCTGGTCTTGAAATTGATATTCTAGATGGAATGCCAGGAATTTATTCAGCAAGGTGGGCAGGAGATAAAAAAGATTTTAGAATTGGAATTAAAAAAATTTATTCAGAATTAAGAATTAAAAAGTTAAATAAAATTAAAGCAAGATTTGTCTGTGCTCTAGCAGTATTCTTCCCCTGCGGTTTTTCTAAGGTAGTTGAAGGACACGTTTATGGCTCTATATCTTTGTTTCCAAAGGGTAATAATGGATTTGGTTATGATCCTATTTTTATTCCAAATAATTATACTAAGACATTTGGACAAATGAGCTCGACTTTAAAAGAAAAATTAAGCCATAGAAATGATGCGTTTAAAAAAATTAAGAAATTTTTTAAATACTTATGAAAGAAATTAACAGCGGCCTTTATTTAGTATCAACTCCAATTGGAAATTTATCTGATATAACTTTAAGGGCAATTGAGGTTTTAAAGCAATCTGACATTATTTTGTGTGAAGATACAAGAGTTTCTAAAAATTTGCTTGATCATTATCAAATTAATAAGACTTTATTTTTGTACCATAAATTTAATGAAAAAAAATTATTAGGAAAAATCATTCAGTATTTAAATGATGGAAAAATTATCTCACTAATTAGTGATGCGGGAACTCCTTTAATTTCAGATCCAGGCCGAATTTTAGTTAATGAACTTTATAAAAGGAAAATAAAAATTATACCTATTCCTGGACCTTCAGCAGCAAGTACCGCTTACTCCTTATCGGGTTTTTCTGATAGTTTTTATTTTGTAGGCTTTCTTCCAAAAAAATTTGGAGATAGAAAAAAAATTTATAATAATTTAAAAAATTTAGAAACTTCTTTAGTTTTTTTTATTTCTGGCAGAGACATTGAAAAAATTTTAAATGAATTTAAAAGCTTTTTTGGAAATCAGCAGATATTAATTGCAAAAGAACTTACTAAAATACATGAAACTATAGTTAGGGGTAATTTATCTGCGGTTGTTGAAGATATTGGAAGCTTAAATCTAAAAGGAGAGTTTACTGTAGTATTGTCAAATATTGTAAATCAAAATAATTCGGATCTCTTAAGCTTAGAAAAAGAAATTTCATTGCTTAATAAAAAAATGAAAACTAAAGATTTAGTAAATTATCTTTCAGATAAATACGATATTTCAAAAAAAATAATTTATTCAAGAGTATTAAATAAAAAAAATGATTAAATTTATTAAAGTTTTTTTATTTTTATTTTTATTAACTTCCTGTGTTGGCAGTTATTCTTCAACTTTATTTGGCATAGGTGTTAATATTAACTTGGACCCAAGATCTCCAGGCCTTTATTTAGATGATAAACTTGCAGAGACTACCATTAATGCAAAGATATTAAAAAATGATTACAAAAATTTTTTCATCAATGTAAAGGTTATTGATGGCACAGCTTTTTTAAGTGGGAGAGTTAATCTTGCAGAGGATAAATTAAAATTAACTAAGTTTGCTTGGGAAAGTCCAGGAATTAAAGCTGTAAAAAATGACATTGTAATAATTGATGAAACTTCCTTTAAGCAAAGAGCAAAAGATATTTTAATCTCCTCGCAGTTAGAAGTTGCTCTTTTGATAAATAAAAAAGTAAATTCAAGAAATTATAATTTAGAGACAATTAATGGGAAAATTTATATTTATGGAATGGCAAGATCTAAAGAAGAACTTGATGAGGTTTTAAAAGAAGCAAAGATTATAGCTGAAGTAAATGAAGTTATTCCAAGTATTATTTTATCTAACGATTTGTCTAGAAAGAACTATCTTTAGTTTTTATTATATTTAATTACTTCAGATGAGAATGCAGCGATTGCTGCCATATTAAATATGTCTGAGACTTTTGACCTAAGTGTTGCAATTTCAATAGGTCTATTCAGTCCAATTAATAAAGGTCCAATAAGTGTGCTACCGCCAAGTTCTTTTAAAATTTTTGTTGATATCGCAGCACTGTGTATTGCTGGCATAATTAAAATATTTGCTGGTCCAGTTAATTTTGAAAATGGATAAATTGTTTTAAATTTTGGATTTAAAGCAACATCAGGCTGCATTTCTCCTTCAAATTCAAAATCTACTTTTCTTTTTTCAAGAATATCTCTTGCCTCTCTTAGATGTAAGCTTCTTTCAGACATCGGTTTTCCAAATGTGGAGTGAGCAAGTAGTGCAACTCTTGGTGTGAAACCTAGAATTTTTGCAACCCTAGCGCAAGAAAT
>Ga0194118_10003618_pt1 | contig 17800 bp, 13 predicted proteins | sample TA2MahsurfametaG_2_FD_148662 | JGI IMG/M metagenome (GOLD analysis project Ga0194118, IMG submission 148662) | Freshwater microbial communities from Lake Tanganyika, Tanzania - TA2015013 Mahale N5 surface | ecosystem: Environmental > Aquatic > Freshwater > Lake | place: Tanzania: Lake...
AGCATCAGGGCGGATCGACCTCGCTCTTACAGCGCCGGCTCAAGATCGGGTACGGGCGGGCCGCGCGATTGATCGATCAACTGCAGCTGGCAGGGGTCCTCGGGCCCCCGGATGGTTCCAAGCCACGGGATGTGATGATCGGCCTCGAGGATCTCGACCGGATCGCGGGGGATCGCGTCGGGGCCTGACCGGAGCGCTGCATGGAAATGGTGGTGCGTGCCGCCATCGGGTGATGCGACCCGGTGGCGGCATCGTATCTTCGGCCCATGCGAACACACAATCAGCGCTTCGGCGCACTCGGAGAACGGATCGCCGCCCGGTGGCTCGCGCAGCGGGGGTGGCGGATCGTCTATCACCGCTTCGTCAACGGACGACGCGATATCGACCTCGTCGCGGAGCGCGATGGGGTCGTGGCCTTCGTCGAGGTGAAGGCTCGCAAGGGCGCCGAATTCGGGGACCCGGTCGAGGCGGTTCATCGCCGCAAACAGCGCGAGCTGACCAAGAGCGCCCAGGTCTGGATTGATCGGCACGGGCGCCAACCAGAGACCTATCGATTCGACGTCATCGGGGTCCTGGTCGCCGGGGAGCGCGTCCTCGTGAAGCATGTGGAAAATGCATTCAACATCGCTTCGTGACTTATCAACATCTCAAGTTATTCATGGAAAACGGTTTATACTGCTAATCCATTATGTGGAAAAGATGTTTTGTGAATAAGTGCAAGCCGTTGGATCAGCCATTGCGCAGAGCGGTTGACTTCGGCTAATCTTCGGTTTCTTACCAGCACTTCAGTCCGTCGGCGTTCCTTCGGGATACCCACCATCCACCCCCCCGCTACATTCACTTTCAGGAGAAATCATGGCGACCCCAACCACCTCTCAGTCCTCCGATAAGGCGAAGGCGCTCGGTCTCGCGGTCTCGCAGATTGAGAAGTCCTTCGGCAAGGGCGCCATCATGCGCATGGGCACTGATGGCGCCAAGGTGCGCGTCGATGCCATCCCGACCGGGGCGATCAACCTCGATGCCGCGATCGGCGTGGGCGGGTTCCCTCGCGGGCGTATCACCGAGATCTACGGCCCCGAGAGCAGCGGCAAGACCACCGTCTGTCTCCACGTCGTGGCCAACGCGCAGAAGCTGGGGGGCACCGCCGCTTTCATCGACGCCGAGCATGCGCTCGACACCGAGTACGCGGCGAAGCTCGGGGTGGATGTCGAGAAGCTCCTCGTCTCGCAGCCCGACACGGGGGAGCAGGCACTGGAGATCTGCGAGATCCTCGTGCGCAGCGGGGCGGTGGACGTGATCGTCGTCGACTCGGTCGCCGCGCTCGTCCCGAAGGCGGAGATCGAGGGGGAGATGGGGGACTCGCACGTCGGGTTGCAGGCGCGCCTCATGAGCCAGGCGCTCCGGAAGCTCACCGGCGCCATCGCCCGCTCCAACTGCTCGGTCGTCTTCATCAACCAGCTCCGCGAGAAGATCGGGGTGATGTTCGGCAACCCCGAGACCACCACCGGCGGTAAGGCGCTCAAGTTCTACGCCTCGCTCCGCCTCGACATCCGTCGTATCGGGCCGGTGAAGGAGAAGGAGGACGTGATCGGGTCGCACGTCCGCGTGAAGGTCGTCAAGAACAAGGTCGCCCCGCCGTTCAAGCAGGCGGAGTTCGACATCATGTACGCTGAGGGGATCTCCCACACCTCGCTCCTGGTCGACATCGGCGCGGAGAGCGGGATCATCGAGAAGTCGGGCGCCTGGTACAGCTATGGCGACCAGCGGATCGGTCAGGGCCGGGAGAACGCCAAGCTCTTCCTGAAGGACAATCCGAAGGTGATGGCCGAGATCGAGGAGAAGGTGAAGGTGGTCTTGGGCGTGACCAAGGTCGTCGAGGAGTCGGACGAGGAGTAGGACGAAGACGCAGTCGATCGGACGCTCCGCACGTGTATCGGGGGTGTGATCTGTGGTGAGTCGCCGGGGCCCGGAATCCCCGTCGTTCCACTCGGGTCCACCCCCGATGCCATTGCGGCCGTCCTGCTACAACCGAGCCCTCGATGCCCTGGCGCGCCGTGCACGGTCTCGCGCGGAGCTCCGGCGATGGTTGATCGAGCGGGAGTATCCCGCCGATGAGGTCGAGGCCGTGCTCGAGCGCTTGGTCGCCGGGCGGCTCTTGGACGACCTCGCCTTCGCCCGCGGGTTCGCGCATGCGCGGCTCGAGGCGGGGCGGGGGTATGGCCCGGCACGGGTTCGGCTCGAGCTCCGCCGACGCGGCGTCGCGCGGGAGCTGATCGATCGGGTGCTCGCGGAGCATCAGGAGGACTCCGGGGTCGATCCGGTGCAGGCGGTCGAGGCCGCGGCGCGGAAGCGGCTCAGGTCGCTCGCTGGGCTGGAGCCCGCGGTGGCGCAGCGGCGGTTGGTCGCGTGGCTGCTTCGGCGAGGGTTCTCGGGAGGTCTCGCGACGAAGGTCGCGCGTGAACTCATCGCTGAGATTCATTAGTCTCCCTCCCATGACTCCCTCCTCGAATCACCACATCCCCGCGCCCTTCTCCCTCGCCGGCCGCCGCGCCATCGTCACCGGCGGCTCCCGCGGCATCGGCGCTGCCGTCGCCCACTACCTCGCCGATCTCGGCGCTGATGTCGCTATCGGGTATCAGTCCCGCGCTGCGGACGCCGAGCAACTCGTGGTCGCGCTCCAGGCCAAAGGCGTGCGCGCCTTCGCGCTCGCCGGGGACCTTGGCGACCCCGCGGCCGCCGATGCGCTGGTGGCCGAGGCGGTGCGGGTGTTCGGCGGGCTCGACATCGCGGTGCACAACGCCGGGATCTGGCCGACCGACGATGTGCCCGTGCACGAGATGACCGATGCGCGATGGCGCCGCACGATGCGGACCAACACCGACGCGATGTTCCATGTTGCGCGGGCCGCCGCGTGCGTGATAGGAGACGGCGGGCGGATCGTGCACGTCGCTTCCACCGCGGGACAGCGCGGGGAGGCCTTCCACGCCGACTACGCCGCGAGCAAGGGAGCGATGATCTCCTTCGTGAAGAGCCAGGCGATCGAGCTGGCCAAGCGCGGGATCACGGTGAACGCCGTGGCGCCGGGGTGGGTCGACACCGAGATGTCAGCGATCCCCTACGCGGGGGAGGGAAAGGCGCGCATCGCGGCGAGCATCCCGAACGGGCGGATCGCCACGGCGGAGGATGTCGCCTGGGCGGTGGTGGCGCTCTGCATGCCCGGCGCGCGGCATCTCGTGGGCGAGATCGTCAATGTGAATGGCGGGAGTATCTTGCCAGGGTAGGAAGTCAGAACCCCCCGATCGGCGAGGCCGATCGGGGGGTCTGGTATCGCTCAGGATGAGCGACGCCTGCCCACGTGTCCGTGACGACTACCGGAGCAACGCCCAGACCGTCGCGAGGCTGGCGACCGTCTGCGCCACGATCTGGATCGTGGCGGCGAGCCGCTGGAGATCGCCATCGTCCGCCGCCTTGACGGGGACGACGACCGTCGCGCCGGGGCGCGGGGTCGGGTTCAGCGTGACGACCCAGAGGATCGTGAGCCGGGCCTGGATCTTCCCGTTCGGCTGGATGACGTAGGCGCGATTGGCGTCGCCCTGGAGCGAGGCCCCGCCGGCGGCCCGCACATAGTAGGAGATGGAGCGGCCAGACGAGGCGGCGATGATGCTGGGGGCATTCACCGCGCCGGAAATCTCGACGGTCGTTCGCTGCATCGGGATGTGCAGGGAATCGTTGTCGAAGAGGAGGAGGTTATCGTCGGATCGTGGTCGTGCGAGCGCCGCACGTAGGTCGACTCCCACGCGCGACCTCACGACGCTGACGGCGGTGGTGTCGAAGCCCCTGGCGCTCTCTCGCAGCGTGCCGGCCTCCGCGCCGGTCCGTGCCCCCCCACGCGCGGCCGTCGCCGCTCCCGCGGCGCTGTCACCAGACGCGCGCTCGAAGGCGGTGAGCGCCCTCTCACGGGCGAAGTACGCCGCATCGATGGCCGCCTCGCCGGAGAGTCCTCCCGCACGCTGCACGATGTCGCTCAACCGCTCCGACTTGGAACGCAGCGCGTACCGCCCCGGATACCGGACCTCACCGGTGATCACCACCGAGCGGGGGAGGGAGAAGTCGGGCTGCTGCATGATCAGCACATTGTCGTAGGGCTGGAGCGTCACCTCGCGGGAGGTGGTGCTCACCACGTTCGCACTCTGCGCGAGATAGCTCGAGTCGAGTGGCACCCGCACCGTCTGGGCGGTGATTCCGCCATCGAAGCTCGCGGGGATCCGGGCGATCTCCGCCTCGCGGATCCACGCCCCCTCGACCATTCCACCGGCGGCGAGGACGAGATCGCGTAGCGTCATCCCCTCGTTGTAGGGATAGCGCCCACTCACCTTCACCGATCCGCCGATCGCGACGAAGCGCCGTGGGCGGAAGTTGGTGAGGGAGTAGACGGTGATCACATCGTCATCGGCCAACGCGAGGTCGTTGACGACCGCTCCGGTGGTGTCGCGCAGGACGGCGCGCAGCTGGATCCGCGTCGAATCGGGCTGCAGGCGGGTGATCGAGACCTGACCGAGATAGGCATCGGGCTGTGTGCCACCGGCAGCCCGGAGTGCGTCGCTCAACTTCATCCCCGCCACGAAGGCCTGCTGGCCCTTCGTCCAGACATGGCCGTCGACGGTGATCCGCCCCCGCACGCGGCTCGCCACCGGGAAGACGCGCAGCTCGTCGCCGCCGCGGATCTCGACTGCAGGGAAGGCGTCGATCGACGGGCCGCTCGCCGACACGTCGACCACCGTGCGGTCACCGCCACCCACGGTGCGCTCGGCGGGCGGGACGATGCGGACGATCTGGACGCGGGAGGCGAGCGCGGTCGGCTTGAACCCACCAGCGGCTCGGATCGCCTCACGCACCCCTTCGCCAGGCTTGAGCTCATAGGTCGCGGGGCGGACCACCTCGCCAGTCACGCGAACCCGAGGGCCATGCGTGCCGACGAAGATCACATCGCCATTCTCGAGGCGGACGTCCTTCCCATTGTCCCCGCGCAGCAGGTAGTCATAGACGTCGAGCGTGGCGATCGCCTGGCTCCCCCGCCGCACGGTGACCGCGCGGAGGGTACCGGTGACGGTCGGTCCCCCCGCCGCATAAAGGGCGGTCATCGCCGTCGCCGCACTGGAGATCCGATAGCTCGAAGGACGCACCACCTCGCCGGTCACGAAGACCTGGATCGCCCGCAGCTTGGCCATGCTCACCGAGAACTTGGTCGGGGCATCGGCGCTCCGCCGCACCCCGGAGTAGCTCCGCGAGAGCCTGGCGTAGAGCAGGTTCTCCAGCTGTGCCATCGTCAGGTTGGCGACGTTGAGTTGTCCCACCTGCGGTATCACGATGAACCCTTCGCGCGTCACGTCGAGGGTGTACGCGAGCTCGACCTCACCGGTGAGGATCAGGACGAGCTGATCCCCGGGGCCTATGCGATAGTTGGCGTCGACCGGACCATCCATCACCGGAAGGAACTGGCTCGTCGCGTTCTGGAAGACATCGAGACCGAAGAGGCGGTACGCCGCGCTGTCGGCGGCGGCGGAGGCAGTCGAATCGTCACGCACGGTGATCGGGCGTCGCGGTACCACCCCGCGCACCATCCCGGTGTCGCCCTCCTGGCGCAACATCGTGCGGAGCACCGAGGCATCCTCGTCGTCGGTGATCCCGAGCCGACGGAAGGCACTCACCACATCGGTGTTGGGTGTTCCACCCGCGCCGCCGGGGAGGTACGAATCGAGGAAGTTCTCGGGGTAGCCCTCGGCCTTCAGGCGCGAACGGATCTGTTCGGGCGTCATCCCGCTCGTCGTCACACGCTGGCGGAGCTGGTTGGCGAGATCAGGGCTCGATTGGAGCATCGCCTTGGCCTGGGAGGCCGACGGGAGGGACTGTGCCCGCATCTGGCTCGGGCCGAACCCGCCCACCAGAATACCGAGCAGGAGGCAGACGGGGAGAGAGAGAGGAGACTGGCGCATGGCGGAAATCTACGCTCGATCACCGCGGGATGCAGGGCGCCGCCCCTCCCCCCCGCCCCCAGCGAAGAGGCGGTTACCTTTCCCGTAGCTGAGCCTCCGATCCTCCCCTCGCACCCTACGACCGATGTCCTCAATGCTCGTCACCGGCGGCGCCGGCTTCATGGGTTCTCATCTCGCGCGGCATGCGGTGGCGGCAGGGTTCGAGGTGGTCGTGCTCGACGACCTGTCGGGGGGATTCGAGGAAAACATTCCGGTGGGCGCGCGATTCGTCAGGGGATCCATCGAGGATGAGCGGTTGGTGGACGCACTCTTCCGCGACCATCGGTTCCGCTATGTCTTTCACCTCGCGGCCTATGCGGCGGAGGGTCTCTCGCATTTCATCCGACGCTACAACTACCGGAACAACGTCGTCGGGTCAATGAACGTCATCAACGCCGCCGTCAACGCCGGTTCGGTGGAGCGCTTCATCTTCACCAGTTCGATCGCGGTCTATGGTGCGGCACAAACGCCGATGTCCGAGGCGACCGTGCCGCGTCCAGAGGACCCGTATGGCGTGGCGAAGTACGCGGTGGAGCTCGATCTCGAAGCGGCCGCCCGAATGTTCGATCTCGACTACACAATCTTCCGACCGCACAACGTGTACGGTGAGCATCAGAACATCGGGGATCGATATCGCAACGTGGTCGGTATCTTCATGAATCAGGTCATGCAGGGCGCCCCGATGCCGGTCTTCGGGGATGGCCTGCAGACGCGAGCCTTCACCCACATAGACGATGTCGCGCCCGTGATCCTCAGGTCCGCGGGGCTCCCCGCAGCGCGGAACCAGGTCTTCAACGTCGGGAGTGAGGACCCCCGCACCGTGCTCGAGGTGGCCCAGGTGGTCGCTGCGGCGTTCGAGGTGACGCCGGTGATCGTCCACCTCCCCGCACGTCATGAGGTCGTGCACGCCTTCTCTGACCACGCGAGGGCGCTCGCCGTGTTCGGTAGCCATGCCAGCATCGCCTTGGAGGACGGGGTGCAACGGATGGCGGCGTGGGCGCGACGCCATGGGCCTCGGCTCACGAAGCCGTTCACCGGCATCGAGATCGAGCGAGCGTTGCCGGAGGTCTGGCGCCAGCGGTCCTGAGGGGGAGCGACGCACCGCCCGCGCGTCCCAGGCGGGCGGCCACGCCGCCCGGTCGAGCTAGGCCTTCGGTCCCGCGCCGTAACTGAGGACGGCCCCCACCGTGCGCAGCAGGATCTGCGCATCGCCCCTGAGGGACCAACTTCTGACGTAGTGCAGCTCAATCTCCGAGCGCTTCGGGTGGAAGACGCTGTGGCGACCCATCACCGCCCATCGACCGGTGATGCCGGGGCGAACCGAGAGGAGCAGTCGCTCGGATCCCGCGTAGTGCTCGAGTTCGGCGGCCTCGATGGGACGCGGCCCCACGAGACTCATCTCACCGACTAGCACGTTCCAGAGCTGCGGGAGCTCGTCGAGGGAACTCCGCCGCAGGAACCTCCCGACACGGGTGAGACGGGGGTCGAGCTGATCCGGGAGCCGGAAGTCATTCTCACGATAGATGCGAGCCAAGGTGGGATCACGGTCCAACCACGTCTCCGCATCCTCGACCATCGTGCGGAATTTCAACACTGGGAACTCCCGGCCCCCGCGACCCACACGGCGGTGCCGGAATAGGACCGGTCCGCGGGAATCCACAATGATCGCCAGCGCGATCACCAGCGAGATCGGCGCGATGAGGGCGAGCCCGATGACCGCGCCGATGACATCGATCGCTCGCTTGACCGAGCGATGGATCTGGGACCGGCGCGAATGCAACAATTGAATGAGCGGGCGATCACCCTCCCAGACCACGATCGGCTCGTGGCCGCGAATGATCTCACTCGGCATCACCGCGACGATTCGGCACCCGTTCAGGAGTGCGATGTCCGTGACGATGCGCATCGTCCGCTCACCCAATGGACCGGCGACGAAGATTGACGGTGCCCGCAACTCACGGATCAGGTCGTCCAGCGCCGCCCCCGCGGCCGAGTGCGCCCCCTCGTCGTCGGTCACCTCGACGGCCCCGACGGTGGCCGACGACGTCAGCATCGGGTGTTCGAGCGCTCGGGGGATGTCCTGCGCCCGCCCTACGATCACGCAGGCGTCTGCCATCCGATCCCCCGTCCGGCCACGACGGGTGGAGAGAGAGGGGGACGAAGAAGGCGAGCGGAGCATGATGGGCGGCATGCCGTCGGGGTTAGGGATGAGTCTCACTTCTACTCGGGGAAGATATCACCAGGATGGACCCGCCTGCAATGTGACATGGCTCACCGGTCAGCCGGCGCGGTAACGGCGCAGGAAGAACATGATCCCGATGTGACCCCCATGATCGGTGTGCACCTCGTCGAGTATCTGGATGCCCTCGCGGTCGAAGAGGGCTACGAGGGGAGGCCGGTGGTAGGGATACATGGGAATGAATGGGGCCGACGGGGGCCACCCTCTCAGCCGGTGGATGATCGTGTTGAGTGCAGGGAATCGACGGCGAAGGCCGCGGATCATCCGACCGATCGGCGCTCCTGTCCTCGTGGTCATGTGGATCATCGCCACGCCATTCGGGGCGAGCCGCCGTAGGGCACTCGCGAGGAGTCGGCACCCGTCGGGAGGGGGAATGTGTTGGAAGGTGATGTACGAGTGGATGAGGTCGAACTGCCCCGTGACCTGCGTGAGTTCGGGATCGGAGCGAACGAAGGTGCTCTGGGAGAGCCCCGCGAGACGGGCGTTCTCTGCCGCTTCTGACAGCATGAGCGGTGAGATATCGACCCCGACCGCCTCGGTGGCCCGGCGAGCGAGCGGGAGGGTGATGCGACCCACACCGCACCCGATGTCAAGGATCCGACCGATTGGGCCTGGGCCGTCTGGGTCCCACCGCGGATCGCCGGTGAGCCGGTGGAAACCTCTCAGGACCTGATCGACATGACCCATCCCCGTGGCGAAGAAGGCCGCTCGGGTCGCCCCCGAGAGCTGTCGCCCGCGGAAGCGCGGCTCGACCAAGACCCCGAAATAGGGGTCGGAGGAGGCGATCCGATCCCATCGATCTCGTTCATCCTGATCCATGTCCGTGGAATAAATGGGGGGGGCTGCCATCAGGGGAAGGGCTTTCTTGCTCGAGCGATGGCGGGCCGATAACCTTCCGAGATGCATTTGCGCCTCTTCCTCGCCCTGGCATTGCTCGCGGCGTCCCTGTCGCCGCTCGCCGCCCAGTCGGGCCCGATGCGCGCGCGCGATCGTTTTGCCGTCATCATCGGGGGCGAGGAGTTCCCGCTGGTGGTGATCGGTCCCGATGGGCACGCGACCTTCCCCGTCATCGGGACGGTGCGGGTCGCCGGGTTGATCCCGCTGGAGGCCGAGCGAGTGGTCCTAGAGGCCATGCGGGGGATCTCGGCGCGGCCCGACATCACGGTGCGCGCCCTGCGCCGCGTGGTCGTCGAGGGGGAGGTGGCGCGGACGGAGGTCTTGTACGTCGAGGACGGGACCACGGTCTCGGAGGCGATCGTGCGCGCCGGGGGAGTGACCTACATTGGTGACCGCGCTCGCGTCGAACTCCGCCGGTCGGGCCGGCCCGTCGCGACGCTCGATGTGCGTGGCGGGGAGGACCGCCTGGCGACGCTCCAGAGCGGGGATGAGGTTGTCGTGCGCCGTCTGCCGTGGTACGCGCGCAGCGGGGTGATCCTCACGAGTGCGGTCACCACCGTGGTCTCTTGGCTCGTGATCGGGACCCGATGAACCACGATCTCGACCTCAACGAGCTCCTTCGAGGCATCCTCGCCGGGTGGCGGCGCGTGCTGCTGGGTCTCGCCGTCGGGGTCGCGGCGGCCGCCATCATCCTGGTCGCGTGGCCGCCCCGATTCGAGGGCCGGGCGACCCTTCTCGTGCGGACCGCGCCGTCGACCTCGTCGATGCTTCGCGGGCAGCTCGGGGGATTGGCCGACTTGGCGGGGGGATCCCTGCGCGTCGGCGCGGAGGCAGGCGAGCTCGCCACCGAGATCGGGCTGCTGCGGAGCCGTGCCCTCCTCGGGTTCGTGGTTGATTCGCTGCGACTCCAGCTCCGGTCCGGGCGCACCCCATCGCTGCACGACGCGCCTCTGAATCTTCCGGCGGGGCGCTTCGCGCCTCGCATCATCGACCTCGGCGGACGTCGGGCCCGGCTCGTCGACCGAGAGGATGCGATCGACGATCTACAGCGGCGACTCACGGTGGAGGAGTCCGGTGGGGATCTCCTCGAGATAAAGTATGCCGGCCGAGACTCCCTCTCGGCGGCGGCGGCGGTCAATCTGTTGACCGCGCGTTACATGGACGATCGGAGGACCGTTGACCGGAGCGTCAACCAGCGTCGTGTGGAATTCTTGGATCGTCAGGTGGATTCCGTCCGACGGGCGCTCACGGCGGCGACCGCCACCCTGCGTGATGTCCAGCAGCGATCGGGGGTCCTCTCGCTCGAGGTGACGGGGCAGGGCCTGGCCCAGCAGGTGGCGGGGCTCACGCAGGAGATCGCCACCCTCGATGCGGAATCCGAGGCGTTGGATTCCCTCCTCGCGTCCGTGGCCGACCTCGACTCGCGCCGAGTCGCCGGCTTTCCCTCCCTCCTTCGGAGCCCGGCCGTCAACGAGATCGTGACGCGGATGGCACAGGTGCAGAGCGAACGGGAGGTGCTGTTGGTGGAGTTCACCCCATCGGCCCCCCGAGTCCGAGCGATGGATCGGTCCCTCGAGGACCTCCGATCTCAGCTGATCCCGCTGGCGCGGACCTATGCGGCCGGGCTGGGTCGCCAGCGCCTGTCCCTGGCGGAACGAGTCGACCGAGTGCAGGGGATGGCTCCGGGGGTGGCTCGGGCGGGTGAGGGGCTCCTCAATGCCGAAGCCGAGGTGAAGACGTTGGCCTCGCTCCTGCTGGCGACCTCGGGTCAGCGCCTCGATGCGCGGCTGGCCGCCATCGGAGAGGGGGGACTGGTCCGGATCGTCGATGCCGCGGTGATCCCGCGTCGACCGACATTCCCTCGTCCCGTGCCGACGCTCCTGGTCGGGTTCGTCGCCGGAATGGTCTTGGGGCTGGTCGGTGCGCTCTGGTCCGTGTCGCGACCCCTCCCCCACCATTGACGCCATGCGGTTGGGTCCTCGTCACCTTGGGGTGATGGCCGCGGTGGGATTGGTCGTCGGGAATGTGGGGCGGCTCCCCGGTCTCGCGATCGGCTCGGCGAAGAGTGCGTTGACCCTCTTCGATCTGGTCCTGATCCCCTTGTGGGGCTACCTGCTCGTGCAGTGGCGTCGAGGAGTCGTGCGCTGGGAGCTCGATGCCGTCTCCCGGGCCCTGTTCGTCTTCGTCGGCGTCTCGGTCTCCTCGCTCGTGCTCGCCATCCCGCGGTGGGAGCTCTCGGCGACTCAGACCCTCACCGCGGCGGCCTTCCTGATACGTTGGATCGCCTATGCCGGATGGTTCGTCCTGATCGTGACCGCGACTGATGATGAGGAGCGATCCCTCCCCGCCTGGCGCGCGCTTGAGGTCGCGATCCTGGTCATCGCCCTGTTCGGCATCGCCCAATCGGCCTTCTGGCCTGGCTTCGCTCAGCGGATCCATGAGGCCGAAGTGATGCGATGGGATCGGCAGGGTCGACGCTTGGTCTCGACGATCCTTGATCCCAACTATGCGGGTTCCCTCCTCATCCTGGTGCTCGGGATGCGCATCGCTCGCGAGTTGCTCGGTCTCCGCACGTCGCGGTGGTCGCTCGTCCCACTCACGGTGGCCTTGGCCCTGACGCTGTCGCGATCGGCGGTCCTCGGGTTGGCCGCTGGCATCGGTGCCATGGTGCTCATCGTGGGGGTCACGAAGCGGGGAGTGCTCCGGGCGCTTGGGGTGGCCCTCATCCTCGCCCCAGCGATCCCTCCGCTCCTGGCCTTCGCCGACACCTTCAACAAGCTCACCGTCGATGTCTCGGGACTGCAACGACTCGTGGCGTGGATGCAGGCGCTCACCATGATGCGGGATCACCCGCTCCTCGGGGTCGGATTCAACGCGATCGATGTCGCTCGTCGGGCCTATGGATTCTCGATCATCGGTTCCTCGGGTGCGATGGACGGTGGTCTCCTGGTGATCGGTGCGATGACGGGCGTGATCGGCTTGGCGGTCTTCCTCTGGATGTGGGGTCGATTGTTCGGGATCGCGCGGTCGATCTGGCGGGACGAGGCACGCGCGCCCGAGGTCCGCGCCGTGGCCATCGGCACGGTCGGTGTGAGCGTGGCGATCCTCGTGCAGTCGTTTTTCGTCAACGCGATCCTACTCCCCTTCGTCATGGTACCCCTTTGGGTGCTCTGGGGCTGGGTCGTCTCCCTCGGTCGCAAGAGCCGTCAACTCCTCCTCCTTTTCGGCGTGCTGGGGATGACGGCGTGCGACCCCTGCGCCGGCCTGCTCACCTGTGAGGTCCCCCCCGCGAGGGTGGCCGCCGGGACGATCCTCGATCGGGAGACGCGCCGGCCGAAGGCGGGTGTGCAGGTGAGTGTCGGGGCGCTCCGCACGGTGAGCAATCGGGAAGGTCGCTGGAGCATCCCGCTGGCCTTCGGACCCGATTCCATCCTCGATATCGAGGTCCGGACCTCGGACAGCACCTCGTACACCGTCCCTTCGGTCTATATCCGACCGCGAACCCGCGTCGGCGAGGCGGATGACCTCGGTCCCTGGTTCGATCGTCCGATCCTGCAGTTCGTCACACGGGTCCTCTATCGCGGTGAGCCGCTTTCAGGGGCCCGTATCGAGTTCCGTCCGACTGAGGGGAGTCGCGACACCCTGATCACCGCGACCACCACCGAGGCGGGCTATCTCGATCTCTTCGGTACGGCCGAACGGTTCGGGGAGGTCCGAGGTACCATGTGGATCACCCATCCGCGCACGGGGCGCCGTGAATACGCGGATGCCGCCGTCCCCTCGGATTACCGCCTGCGGATCCCGACGGTGCTCGGCGCGCTGCAGGTGGACCGACCGATGGTGTATGTTGGGGAGGTCGTGAACCGGATGGAGGGGTATCGGAAGGTCGGTGGCGCACAAGTGACCTTCATCCGGCGGTCCGGGGTTCGCGTGGTGCCGGAGACCCTGACCGTCACGAGCGAACCCGATGGGCGCTTCACGGTGCGCTTGGAGGCGCTTTCCCTGGGCGAGCTCCGCGGTGATTTCTCCGTGGTCTCTCCCGACGGCCGGCATCGGAGCATCAAGCGCGACATCCCGATGGTCGTGCGCGACACGACGACCTCCCGGTACCTCGGGCTCTTCCCCTATGGACAGCTCTGGGCCTGGGCGATCGAGATCTGGCGGAACGACCAGCTCCTCCCCTCAACGGGCCTCCGGTATCGCTTCGAACGAACGTCGGGGCTGAGCATCTCGCCGGCGGTCTTCGAGGGACAGACCGACGGCGGAGGGCGCATCTGGATCGGCGCGCCGGTCTCGGACTCCGGGGCCGTCGAGGGCCGCGTCACGGTGTATCCGGTGGGAGGGCCGGCGCAGACCCTGCCGCCGGTCTTCCAGCTGCCGACCTTCCAGGACGATCAACCGGCCTTCGCGGGGGTCTTCGTCCACGGTCCCGCCCTGCGCTACCTCGGTCGGCTCCTCGGTCCGACCGGCGCGCCGGTCGCCGGCGCCTCCGTCACCTGGGAACGCGTGGGTGGGATTGGGGCCGTACCGGCCGTGATCACCAGCACCTCGGGCCCCGATGGCGGGTTCGACCTCGTGCAGTATCCCTCGGCCGACGGAGAGGTGCGAGGGCGGATCATCGTGCGACCCCCGGCGCCGTGGGCCCCCGGTACCGTCCTCGCCTTCGAGGAGATCCGACTCTCCACTCATGACACCCCCGAGCCGCGCATCGGGGTGACCCTCCGGCTTCCCACGCCGTGAGCCGCGGTATCGCCGGGCTGCTGCAACGGGCATCGGCGCGGCACGTGGTCTGGAACCTGCTCGGCTTCGTGGTACCGGCCGGGGTCGCCCTCCTCGTCGTCCCCAGCCTCGCACGCCGACTCGATCCCGATCGCTTCGCGCTCCTCGCGCTACTCTGGTCAGTGATCTCGTTCTATGCGATGCTCGATCTCGGGGTGGGTCGGGCCCTCGCCCTCCGTGTGACGGCCTCGCTCGCGACCGGTCGGGACGATTCGGTGGGCCCGTTGATCTGGAACGCGGGGTGGCTCGCTTGGTTCGGCGGAGCTCCCCTCGCCCTCCTCGGCGTCCTGTCGGCACCCTGGCTGACCGACCGATTGGACCTCGCCTCCCCAGGTGCCGCTCGCGATGCGACCGTGGTGATCCGCTGGCTCGCCATCGCGCTGCCCTTCGTGGTCCATGGCGTGCTCCTGCGCGCGGCGTTCGAGGGCGCGCGCCGCTATGAGCTCGTCAACCTGCTCCGCGCCCCGATGATGCTTGCGACCTATCTCGCGCCGCTGGGTGTCGTCACCCTCGGGGGAGGGGTGGTCGCGATGGCGCAGGTCATCGTCGGGACGCGCCTCATCTATCTCCTCGGGCAATTGCTGCTCCTAGATCGACTGGCGCCGCACACCCGTCGACCCCGCCGATTCGAGCCGATCATGGTCCGGGACCTCGTCGGCTCCGGCGCCTGGATCATGGCATCGGCGCTCGTCTCCCCTCTCCTCCTGCAGGGGGACCGTCTCCTGCTCCCGCTGGTGGTCCCCCTCTCCGATTTCGGGTGGTACGCGACCGTCGCCGAAGGGGCCATGCGGCTCTGGATGCTCACCGGGGCATTACAACCGGTCCTCTTCACGCGCCTGGTGACCGCGGCGGCCGAGGAGGGACCCCCGCCGACCGAGGCGGTACGTTGGTCCATTCACGCGACGGTCGGCCTCCTCGTCCCACCCTCCGTCGCACTGCTCCTCGCCGCCGATCCGCTCCTCCGCTGGTGGCTGGGCCCCGTCTTCGATCCCCAAGCGGTCTGGGTGATCGGGCTCGTGCTGGTGGGTGTGGTCGCTGGGGGATTCTCGCAGGTGGCGTATGCCGTGCTCCAGAGCCACCACCAGGCTCGTGCGGTCGCTCTGCTCCACCTCCTCCAGCTGCCGTTCCTCGGGGTGATGCTGGTGGGCGGGTCGGTCTGGTGGGGGGTCCTCGGGGCCGCCGCCGCATGGAGCGCCCGACTGATCGTCGATGCCGTCCTGATGTGGCGGCTGGTCTTCCGCCGCGTCCCCACCCTCCGCGCGATGTCGGGTCAGGCCGTGCGCTGGGGACTCGTCAGCCTCGCGCTTCTCATCGCGGCGGTGTGGATCGGGGGGCCGGTGACAGGGTGAGGCCGACCTGCCATTGGGTGATATCCTGCAGGCGATATCCTGGGATATAGAAGTCGTTCTGAAAGAGGTAGTTCGTGCGCCGGCCCCACTTCAACGAGACCGCCGTGGCGGTCCCCATCACCTCACCGGCGGCTCGGAGCCCGAATTGGTACGTGACATCGTGCCGGTACCAGTTCGGTAGGAACTGCCGGTAGAGGGCATCGTCGTTCCACCGGACCCGCTCGCCGAAGGTCCGCAAGGAGAGTCGGTCCGTCCGTCGCTCGAGACTGAGGAGCTGGCGTTGCCCCCCGGGTCCGAGCCCCGACCCTAGGGAGTGCCCGAGGTGGGTCCACCCCTGCGGTATGACGGGACTGGTGTAGAAGTCGGAGGGGTGCCGGCCGACGCGCTGCGCCGGTTGGTCCAACCGCACCATTTCACTCGCCACCCGCCATTCGACTCGATCGGTCCGCGCGATGCGTTGATGGAAGCCGAACCGGATGGCGATCCCCTCCGTGGGAAGGCGGAGCAGGTCCTGGCCCGACCGTAACGGGGTCTGGCGAGTCACCTCGGTCCAGAGCGAGCCATCGCTCTCCGGGGTGTCGAGGCGCGCATCGAGGCTGAGGAGATCGATCAGCGAGTCGCCGAGCACCGAGCGGAGGTAGGGGAGTGCGGCCGCCGATCGGACCCCGGCGCCTTCCCGACCTTCCATCACGGTCCGGCTCATCCCCACGTGCCAACCACCAATGGCGTGGGTGAGTCGCACCCCGGCGATCCCGCGCCGGTCGTTGACCGAGTCTTGGTCGAAGAAACGACTCTCGAGCGCGAGCCCGCTGAACCAGCGAAGGTTCGTGCCCCCCCACCGGGTGCGAAGGGTCATCGATGCCTCGATGCGCGGGATCCCTGGGGCGCTCCGACCGAGGACGAGACCCTCGCCCACATCAGGTCCCCACGAGGGAAGTGCGGTCGTCGCCCCGATCGAGGTGTGGCGCGTGATTACCCAGATCCCGGATTCCCCAGGGTGGAAGCGCGCGATGATCTCCTGGCCCGGTCGGCTCGGGAGGTCCGCCGAGACCGGACCGAAGTACCAAGGGGAGGAGAAGTCGCTCCGGGTGGGGTCCCCCGGGGCGTTGAACCCGGCGTAGTACTGCTCTGCCACGGTAAAGGCGAAGTAGTCCTCGTTTCCCGCGATCGCCCCCTCGGGCGCGAGTCGCAGGTGCAGGGGGCCGAGCCGGTAATCGAGGCCGACGCGGAGATGGGCGCTCCTTCCGACGAGGGGGAGTCCGACCCCGGCCTCCCGGGTGTCTGGGATCCCCGTGCGGTGCGTCAGCTGCAAAGTTGGTCCGATCGCGCGAACGGCGTTCCTGCCATCGCACGCCAGTGGCGGATCGGTGCCTCGCACCACAAACCATGCCGCCTCAGGATCGATCGGAGCGATCGCCGTCGGCATCGGGCAATCCAGGGCGCGACGCTCCGAGGCCGACTGTGCGCCCCCCGCCATGGGAGATGCACCGAGGGGTAAGAGACAGAGGAGTAGGTAGCGCGAGCGAGACAAGGTGGCGAATATTCGCCGGATGCGTCGGATCATGACAGGGGCATTTCTCACAACCCTCCTGGTGGGGAGCCCGACCGGGGCGCAGGAGATGCCCGCGATCCGTCTCGAAGACGCGAGAGTCGGCTCCGCCGCCGAGCGCTACCTGCGTGCGCTCGAGACCATGTACGGTGATGCCCTCCGCGCATCGGATACCCTCTGGCAAGGTCCGTGGACGATCGATCTCGTCCCCCGACGGGTGAGCCTTCGCTCTGCCTCCATCGACCTCTCGCGGAACTCGGGTCTCCCGTTCGGTCGTGACGACGGTTCTGCCTGGGCGGGGCGCGGATGGAATGCGCGGGCATCGGTCCAGGCATCGGCGAGACTCGGGCCGCTCTCCCTCCGCATCGCGCCGTTGGTCTGGTGGGCGCAGAACCAAGGGTTCGCGCTCCTGCCGGCCGGCCCCCTCCCATTGGCTCACCCCCAGATGGGATCCTCGATCGACCTGCCGCAGCGCATGGGGTATCGGAGCCTCGGTCGGATCGACCCGGGGGAGAGTGAGGTCGTCCTCGCGGTGGGAGGGGCGCGTCTCGCACTCACGAGCGCGACCGCTCGGATCGGGGCGGGGCGGGAGCACGCGTCGATACTGCAGGGGGAGGCCGGGGGCTACCCTCGGATTGAGGCGGGGATCCCCTCAGGTATCCGCACTCCATTGGGTACGATTGCTGGGAATGTCGCCTGGGGCCGGCTGGCGCAGACATGGTGGGCCCCGGATCGACGGACCGGGGCACGGCTCGGGACCCACCTCGAGGGGTGGTGGCGCGCCCCGGGGCGGGGTCTGGTCGAACTCGGGGTCGGGCGCTTCTACCACTTCGATTGGCGCGGGCTCTCCGTTCGGGACCTCGGGAAGCCCTTCGGTTCGGTCTTCGTCGATCGTCAAACCTATTTTGGAGGGGAGGCCGACAACCAACAACTCTCGGTCCTCGGGCGCCTTCGC
>Ga0194118_10003623_pt1 | contig 17765 bp, 20 predicted proteins | sample TA2MahsurfametaG_2_FD_148662 | JGI IMG/M metagenome (GOLD analysis project Ga0194118, IMG submission 148662) | Freshwater microbial communities from Lake Tanganyika, Tanzania - TA2015013 Mahale N5 surface | ecosystem: Environmental > Aquatic > Freshwater > Lake | place: Tanzania: Lake...
CGAACCAGTGATAGCGACCGGCGGCTTCGAAGCGGCGGTTGGGGCCGTTGCGCACATACATGCCGTTGAGGTCTTTGGGGATTTCGCCCTGCACATCAGTGAGTTCGATCACGTGTTCCTGCGAGACCGGGGCGAACCCTCCCTGCAGGACGGGCACTTCATTCATTCCCATGGCGTAGCTCCGGGACGTAGCTGGGGAAAAAGGGTTCGGGCAACAGGCCAGCGAGACTGCGCAGTGCAGCCCAACCTGCCACCATCAAAGGTGTACAGAATCAGCGCGGTGGCGTGCTCGCCACAGGGAGCGTCCGACGCGCAGCGACCGCTGCTGCGGACATGCCTGTACTCATGCTGCCAGGCCCCTGTCAGGAACCTGGTCAGGGCTGGACCGGTCATCGGCGCTGTCTCCTCGCCAGTCAGTCAGAGCGAAGCGATTGATCTACTTTCTTTGTTGAACTGACCTTGGTCGAAGGCTACGCGCGAAGAATTGCTTTGGCAAGGTGGCGCATAGCCGATCATGCGCCCCTCACGCAAACCGCTCGAGCTTGCCGTCCAGCGACATGAGGCCCAGCTGCACACCCAGATTAGGATGCTTCTCCTTTAACTGCTTGCGGAACTCCATCAGGGCCGCCTGGTGGGTGGCGGTTTCCGCCGCCGCGTTGGCAACCTTGGCGTCGCCATAGGCGATCTTGGCGGCACCGCAGTCACGGTGGTTCACCACGATGACTTTCTTGATGTTGTGCAGCTGAACAGATGCGCCCAGGTTCTCCCAGAACGTCTTGTGCCATTCGTTGAAGGCCGGCGCCACAACACCGATGGACGCGCCGGCGATAGTGAAGGCGCTGTACTTGCCGCTCAGACCATCGCGGGCCTGCTGCTTGTTAACCAGATCCTGAAACCGCGGATCGATGCACGACAGCACCATGGCCTCGTAGTCGCCCGAGGCCGCCACGGCTTTGAAGCGTTGCCGTTGACTCGCCTGTCAACCCTTGACACACTGCCGGCGCAAAATTAGCATGTGTCGACATCTTGTCAGACAATTTATAGGCGTTTGCCATGTCAGCCCAATTCTCCGATGTGTCCGCCCAACAAAGCTCCGTGCAGGTTCTTCCCCTTACCGAACACATTGGCGCTGAAATCCGTGGCGTAAACCTGTCCCAGCCCATCTCAGAGGCTGAGTTCCAGCAAATCAACGCGGCGCTCGTCAAGCACGGAGTGCTGGTGTTTCGCGACCAGGATCTGCCCCCCGCGATGCATGTTGATTTCTCTGCGCGGTTTGGTCCGCTGGTGGGACATATCGTCAAGCGCTTCTCGGTGGAGAATTTTCCCGAAGTCACCTACATCTCCAATGCCCGTAACGACAAGGGCGAGATGATCGGCGCCGACCGGGCAGGCATGGTCTGGCACTCCGATATGTCCTACATGCGCCGCCCCATGCTTGGATCCATGCTTTATGGCGTCGATTGTCCGCCGGAGGGCGCTGACACCGAGTTCGCCACCATGTTTGCAGCCTATGACGCGCTCGATTCCGGCATGAAGAAGCGACTGAGTGCATTGAAAGGCGTGCATGACTACGCCTGGCACTATGAAACCTATCTGTCACACCGCAAGCCGCTCACCGAGGACGAAAAGGCGAAGGCACCGCCCGTCATGCACCCAGTGATCCGCACTCACCCCGTAAGCCACCGCAAGGCGCTTTATGTAAGCGAGGGCCTGACGCGCACCATAGACGGGATGAGCGAGGACGAGGGGCGACGCCTGATCTGTGAACTCACCGAATTCAGCACTCAGCCTCAGTTCATCTATCGCCACAAATGGCAGCCCCGCGATCTGGTGTTTTGGGACAATCGCTCCACCATGCACCGGGCCACCGAGTTCGATAACAAATATAGGCGCCTGATGCGGCGCACGACGGTTGAAGGCGATGAGCCGTTTTGAAAGGAGCGCCCGTATGCAACGCTTCGCAACTTTTGCTCGGACCTGCGTCGTGGCCGCCGCCACGCTGTGCGGGACCGCGGCAGGACTGATCTCCGAGGCCTTCGCCCAGTCAGACTTTCCCGCCAGGCGCGTCACCTTCGTGGTTCCCTTTACACCGGGTGGCGCGGGCGACCTGATCGCGCGCGCGATGGCCACCCGGTTGTCTGCCATCTGGGGGCAGCCCGTTGTCGTGGAAAATCGACCGGGCGCAGGGGGCAACACCGGCTCGCGGTCCGTAGCGCAAGCGGCCCCGGATGGCCACACCATCCTCATCGGATCGACAAGCTCGCACGCGATCAACCCGAGCCTGTATGGCGCCCGCATGCCCTACGATGTACAGCGTGACTTTGCTGCGATCGTGATGGTTGCCAACTCGCCGCACATCCTCATGACCAACCCGTCGGTGCCCGCCTAAAATCTCGCCGAGCTCATCGCCTATGCGCGCGCCAATCCTGGCAAGCTCAATTTCTCGTCGGGCGGCAATGGCACGAGCACACACCTTGCGGGCGAGCTCCTCAATTCGATGGCGGGCCTGCGCATCCAGCACATCCCCTACCGGGGTGCGCCGGAAGCAGTTGCGGGCGTGGTTGCTGGTGACACGCAGATGATGTTTGAGAATCTCTCGGGCGCGCTCGCCCAAATCCGGGTTGGCAGACTCAAAGGCATTGCAATCACGTCGCTCTCTCCCTCTCCAAAAGCGCCCGATCTGCCAACGGTCTCGCAACAACTGCCTGGTTTTGAGACAGGTGTGTGGTTTGGCATTTTCGCCCCTTCGGCGACACCAGCGCCGCTCGTCAAACGCCTTAACCAGGATCTCTCAGCGCTCATTGCAAGCGCCGAGCTGCGCGAACAATTTGATCGCCTCGAAATGGACCCAATGGGCGGCAGCCCCGCCGAGGCAACAGCCTTCATCGCAAGTGAGCTGGCCAAGTGGGGCAAGGTTGTAGCCTCATCCGGCGCTACCATCGATTGAGGCCTTCCACCCAGCGCATCGGCCTACGCTGATGCAGTCGTATTTTTTTGAGTGATCGACCATGTCACACAAGAAGCTCATTGCAGCAGCACTCACCGCGCTCACGCTGATTGCGCCGGTCGCCGCCCAAACCTGGCCCCAACAGCCTGTCAAGATGGTGGTGCCGTTTGCGCCCGGCGGGGCTACAGACCTCATCGCCCGCCTGCTCGCAGACCAGTTCTCCCGCAGGCTGGGGCAGTCGTTCGTGGTTGAAAATCGCGGCGGCGCTTCGGGGATCGTCGGCACGCAGGCAGTTCAGACAGCGCGCGCCGATGGGTACACCTTGCTGGTGAGCGGCAACGGGCCTCACGCAACCAATGTGGCGCTGTTTCGAAAGCTCCCCTACGACCCCCTCAAAGACTTCGCTCAAATCAGCATTGTCGGATAACTGCCGCTGGTCCTCAATGTGAATCCGGGCGCTCCCGCGCGCACGCTCGACGAATTCATTGCCTGGGCACGCTCGCAACCGGGGCGCATCAGTTATGGCTCGCCCGGCAACGGATCGCCGCCCCATCTGTCAATGGAACTTCTCGCCCAGCAGCACGGGCTCTCGCTGGTGCATGTTCCCTACAAGGGCAGCGCGCCGGCCATCGCCGACCTGATTGCCGGGCATGTACCGGTCATGTTCGACAACCTCTTCGCATCCATCCAGAACATTCGCGCCGGAAAGATCCGCGCCATTGCGGTGGGTAGCGCTCGCGCCATGGATAGCCTGCCCTCAGTGCCGTCGTTTGCCGAATCCGGCATGAAAGGTTTTGAAGTCGCCACCTGGATCGTGCTGGTTGCGCCGGCGCGAACGCCTGAGCCGGTCATCACTCTGCTCGCTCGCGAAGCAGAAGCCATTTTCGCTCTGCCCGAAGTACGCCAGCGCCTGCTCGATCAGGGCGCCCTGCCCGTTACCATGACACCGCAGCAAACCGAACAGTTTGTGGCCAGCGAAATTCGCAAATGGACCGAAGTGGTTGAACGGGCGGGCGTGCAGCGTTTGGACTGAGCCGTGTTGCAGCGATCAGGGCTGGGGATTGAGCCCTGCGATCTGGCCCAACGCATACCGAAAAGTGTTGGTCACCAGGGTGCGGCCCCCCCGCTCGGCCGCTTTCGTATCGCGCTGCTCAAGCGCCTGTACCAACGCCCGCCAGGTTTCGAGCGATTCACGACGGCGCTCCCGTGATGAGAGCCCGAGCCGGGTATAGCGCGCGACCTGCGCCGACATCTGGGTGAGCATACGGCCGAGCCGCTCATTGCCTCCCCGACTGAGCGCACGCAAGACCATGTCGGTGGAGGCCTCAGCATGAATCGCAGCCGCCTTGGGATCCGGCTCACGCATCGCGCGCTTCATCCGATCAAGACGCCCCTTCATCCACTCCAGGTCCGAGTCCTCGCACTGATCGCAAAAGAGCGCCATCGCAAGCCCGAGTAGAACCGTTCGCACCTGAAAAATTTCGATCAACTCATCAGTGCTCAGCCGCGTCACCTGCGCGCCGCGCCGGGCCTCAATCCGAATTACGCCATCGCGCTCCAGGATTCGCAAGGCCTCGCGAATCGACCCCCGGCTTACGCCAAACTCGTTCGCCAAAGGAATCTCACGCAAGCGCGCGCCCGGGGCTATTTGGGAATCGAGCACGCGGCTTGCGATCAATGCCGCAATGCGATTGGCGGTGGTGGGATCCTTGGGGCTGTCAGCGGCCATGGCTCAGGGTGTCCGGGCAGAAGCGGTAGTCTACTAGCCCGACACATCTTTAGAGTTTTCCCCAGGGCCGATAAACCCAGACTTCAAACCGAGCAGCTCCGTTCATTGAAGAACCCATTAGAAGCCATGCCGCATCACTGAGGCGCCAGCAGCCTGTCAAGCGCAGCGCGACAGACGGCACCAGGGTGATCAGATCTCGTCGATGTCGACCTCGACGGCGGTGTCCTTGCGAGCGAGGCGCTTGCGCGCCAAGGCCACCAGATCGCGGTCGTCTGTTTCTTCGATGATCGCTTCGAAAAGGCGCGGGGTCAGCGTTTAGAAAGCCGGGGATTCGAACAGTCAGGCAAGTTCGACTCGCTGGTGATCCCCTACGGCGAACTCATGCGGGTCAGCGATTGTGTCGCAATAACTCCCTGTCAGAGGTGACGCGGCGCATCCATGCGGTCGTGCAATGCCCGCCCAGGCGGTCCATCAACTCTCCGGAGAAAACCTTTCTGATCGCAGCCATTTGAGCAGGTATGAGACCGTGCTCCGCCTGCTCGGCGGAGCCAATCATCCGCTGTCGTGCGACCTCGATTTCGTCCGCGAGTCCAGTCCCTTCGATCCTTACTTGCATGGATGCTAAAATTCGACCACGATAAAGCGCCTTTTATAGATTGAAATGAGGCTCGCGATGGAACAAGTTCTTGCGACCCGCTCGGTCAGCATCACCGAACTGAAACGGAGCCCGTCGGCCGTGCTCGAACAGGCCGGCGCCGAACCAGTGGCCGTGCTCAATCACAACCGGCCTGCCGCCTATCTGCTATCCCCTGAAGTGTATGAGTCAATGCTGAGACGCCTGAACGCTGATCTGCGCGCGGCGATTCAGGAGGGTATCGACAGCGGGCTGGCCATTTCGGCCGAGGACGTGTTCGCCGAACTTATCGCCCGCTATGCGGAACCGGAGTCGGCAGTCAAACCCGCCACCAAGACCAGCCGCAAGCGCTCGACTTGATGGCGCAGGTCACGTTCTCGCCGAAGTCTCGGCAAGACCTCCTCGACATCGGCGACTACTCCGGCGGTGCAGGTGTCACTCCCCTTCAATGCTGACGAGGCGGACGCGTTCGCCGTGGCATCCCGACCGACTGCGTAAGCTGCCCCACTCGGTAGACACGTAAAGCTGGAGAATGAGGCCTCATCTGGAAGACGAGGCGAAGATGAAGAAGTCGAAGCTAAGCGAGACTCAGATCGGGGCGATCCTGAAGGAGACGGAGGCAGGGGTTCCGTCGGCGGAGGTTGCTCGCAAGCACAGGGTTAGCGCAGCGACGCTTTACGCTTGGAAGAGCCTGGCCGGTACCCGTCGTTCCGACACCCGCGTCAGCCTAATAACCCGCCGCGTTTTCGAACATCCGCTACTCGGTCAGGAGCTTTTCACCCAAAACCCAACCTCCTGACCGCCGCGAAAAAGTCAGGAGGTGCCGAGACGAAACGGGGTTTGAGACGGGTTTCAGGATTGCCGCCGATCGGCGAGTCAGTAGCCCATAACGCGAAGCCCCGCGTGGTACGGGGCTTTGGGGCGCGAGATGACGTGAAAGTTATCGAAGGCTTGACTCCAATTCCAATATTCCGTACAGTCTGTACATATTTTTCGAGGCTCCGAAATGAAGGCGACCTATGGACTCGAGCAGGCCCGCGCGCAACTGCCGCGTATAGCAGCTGAGGCGCGCGCCGGGCATACCAGCGTAATCACTCGACACGGCGAGCCGATGGCAGCCGTCGTCCCAATCTCGTTCTTGCGGGCACAGCAGGCTGGTCGAATCCGCAAGGGCGGGATCCTGGCCCTGCGGGGGACGGGACGCGACATGTGGCCTGAAGGGGCGGGCCGGACGGTAGCCGACATGCGCGACGAATGGCAAACCTGAAAAAGTCCGCCAGCCGTCGCCAAGACCGTTCCTGGAGTGTCCTGCCGGAGGGCGCTACTGTCCTGGTGGACACGGCCCCCTGGATTTACCTGCTGCAGGACCATCCTGACTTCGCGCCACGCTTCGAGGGCCTTTTCGCGGCGGCGGAGGAAGGCCGGATCGAACTTGCGTTGTCCACCATCACGCTGGCTGAAGTACTGACAGGCCCCTACAAGGCAGGAGAAATGGCATTGGCCAAGCGCTACGAAAAAGCGCTGGGCAGATACCAGATCATGCCCTTCTCGGTAGCGGTGGCCATCCAGGCTGCGCAGTTACGGGCCCAGTACGGACTCAAGCTACCCGACGCCGCACAACTGGCTATCGCGCTCGACATGGGTGCCGCTGCCCTCGTGACACATGACCGCGACTTTTCCGCGGTTCAAGGGCTGCCGATCCTGTACGGTGGTTGAAGAAGAGCCGAAAGAAGTCACTGGCGGGCCAGAAGGGGCTGTCCCAATAACTTGCTCAACTCAGATGGCTGCGTTCTGATGAGGGGCGAAGATTTGAACTATCGGTGCAAAACTCGAAACTCACGCAAATTTCTGAGCGCGGCGTTTCTCCTCTTAGAAACGGGGCTGTGGCGCTGTTTATTGCGGCGGGGGGATTCGAACAGTCGGACAAGTTCGGGTCGCTGTTGATCGCCCGCAGCGAACTCATGCGGGTCAGCGATTGTGTCGCAATAACTCCCTGTCAGAGGTGACGCGGCGCATCCATGCGGTCGTGCAATCCCCGGACTATGGCGATCCCGTAATCGGTCTCGCGGAAATAGACCAGGTGCCGCTCAACGCGCCACCGGCGATAGCCTCGCCGGATGTGCTCGAAACCTGGTGCCGTTTACGGTGAGTTTTGCCAACGCAGGCCCGAAACTCACTGGGTGACCACATCATCGTCCTGCAAACTGGGACGCCATTGGCCCCGGGACTCCTTGACAACAATTTTTTGCTTGACGACGCGCTCCACGGTATTGATGCGCTCAACTGCCTTTGCGATCGGCTCATGACCCTCTGCGTGCGCGGTGTAGAGCAGGCGCACCAGTTTGTCCGCCCAGCGCGGCACCTTGCTGGTTTTTTCCCAGCGGGCAACCGACTGACCGTCAATGCCTATCAACTTACCCAAGGCGGGTTGCGACAGCAGCATGCCCGCGCTTCGGATGTAGCGAAACTCGGCTCCAGTGAGTAACGATGCCTTGCGGGTCAGCGCTATACAGATCGAGCGCGTGAGGCCATCGAGGTTGTGGAAAGCGACCCCCTCGCCATGCGGTGTCTTTTTGATCTCGTATCCATTGGCTAGCCAGACGTTGCGTAGCCCGCCATCTGTGTAGTGATACATCTCAGTCCTTCCTGACATCCAACACGGTCACAACGACCAAATCCGTTGCGGGGTACTCGACGGACACCACGACCGCCACCTGCACACCTGCCACAAACCTTTGCATGCGACACAAGAGGCCCAGACGCTTCATGCCCGGCTCAGGTGGCATAACCAAGTTACCCTGGCGCAGAACATCGAGCACCATCGGATCATTCACGTGCCGCTGACGCATCCGATTTCGAGCGTGTGTGGTGTAAATCACATTGATTGAGTCTCGAGCAGACTGCCGAATGTGCCGCTCTAATTGACGAACGGATGGAAACCCCAAGGTTTTAACCTATTATTTTAATAGGTCAGAGTGTGCTACATCCCGGGAGGCGTGTACGCCCGGATGGGTTTAAATTTCCAGGCGGTCTGACCAACGACCGCGAGCAGTCGCTTCAAGCTATAGACGGAATCCAAACTTCATGGGGCTCGCGCGATGCCGCGTAGGCGAGGCACGCTCGAACGTCGTCGGTCGACAATTCAGGGTAGTTGAACAGGATCTGATCGACGGTCATTCCGCTTGCAAGCCAGCCCAAGACATCGCCAACGCTGATCCGCAGATCGCGCACGCAAGCACGGCCACCGCGACGGGCGGCATCACGGGAAATTCGTTGCAGAGGCGAACTCATCCCCGAGGTGCTTGCATAGCGTTGACCTCTCAACGAGTCCTGAAACGGCGTTGTCATGACGCTTTGGTTTCTGTGCGGACTCGACAGCCAGAAGGCGAAGAATCTCGCTCTCGACAACCGTGTGTCGATCACCATTGACCACGACACGCCGGACATCATGGCGATCACCGGGCTATTGATGTCGGCCAGAGCGCATCGCGTGACTCATCCTGCCGAGGCTAATAAAGTCCTCGCAAAGCTGCCGCTCAAGTACGCCGACGCCCCAGCGGCCTCACCACCGCTGCAGATGCCTACCGCCGATCAAGTTGCGCTGTATCGGATCGTGCCCGAAATGATCTCGGTGTTGGACTACAGCAAGGGCTTTGGTCATACCGACTTGGTGGCGTGCCCTGGCGGCGGCGGAGGTCAAGTTTCCCGAGGTCTGGTACGACGACCGTCAAGGCTCACGACGCGGGCTATGCCGCTATTTTGAAACCCGCGACCAGGGCGCGGCTCCCAGTTTGATCTCAAGATATCCAACCAGGGCGCGCACCTTTGGCAACACGAAACGGCGACTGGGATACACCGCATAGATCCCAAGTTGAGCAGCGCGAAACTGCGGAAGAATCTCTACAAGCTCACCGCTCGCCAGGTACTCATCGATCAAAAAAGTGGGTTGAATCTGAATACCCGCACCACCCACGCACGCCGTAATACAGCTGTCGCCGTTGTTCGACCACATGCGCGGGCGCACTTTGACGCTGACGGCTCTGTCCGGGCCCTGGAACTGCCATTGGTCGCCGGTAGTCGCGAACGATCTGCACCGCCATATCGTGCAATTCCCATGGCGTCATCTCAATGTCTTCAGCCGTGACCAGCGCTACCGGATCAATGCGTCTCCGACTAGTGGCGTCGAGTAGCCCCCAGCCTGGCTCTGCCGGAACCCACGCGTCACCAACAAGCCTGCGAGTCATTGGAAGGATGCACGCGTGCCCATTCGCGGCAGCGGCCGCAGTAACAACGCCGTTTGGGTTCCCGGGCCCCGTCACCCTGCCATCCACATCCTCAATGCGAACGAAGAACAACTGGTTGCCGAGACGGAAGGACAAATGCTCGAGGAACGGGGGATAGGGATGCGCGCGCAGCCAAGCCTGGATGCCGCCATCGACCTGCCTGTTCAGATAAGTACCCGCTGCGCGCCAGCAATCCTGGAACGCTTCAGACATCTCATTCATTTCGATTTCATACATGCCGACGCCTCATCTCTCGGGAGTCTTGTCATCCGCCCAACGCACCACTTCACTGCTGCCTGTCGTACCTACCGGCGTTTCACTTCAACAGGCTGGATCGTCTGACACTGGTCGAAGCGTCTGACGGTGCCGTAGGGACAGTAGTTGGCGGGTACCGCGATCTGCCTTGATAGCGCCGGCAGATCGATCAGCGGCGTCGTACAGCCTGAAAGAGCCGGAAGCAGCACAACCAATAAGCGATTGGCCACGCTCCTACCTGCGAACGTCTTCTTAGTCATGGCATCACCCCAAACATCACCTGCCCCATCAGATCGCGCCTCATTGCCTCTCGCACCGGAAGGAAGTCGCGCTCGTCCTGCGGAACGCAGTAGCTGCGATCGCGCTGGATGCTCAGTTCCCGCACCACGCGCAGCCGGTTCCCCTCAAGCTTCCACTCTGACCGGTACCGAAACGCCCCACTCTCTGCCGACACCCCGGATGGGATGTAGGCAATTTTTGCTGCGATTGGAAGTTCGATGTCGATGTCGTCGCGCCAGCGTCCGGCACTACACTCGAACGGATTGCGCCGGTTGGCCAGCGGTCGCCAGTTCGCGATCCCGCGGATGTCGGCCCGGGTGATTCCAACCGGAATCCTCATGGCGGACGGTCCCGGCAGCGTCACCACCGATTCAAGCTCGAACTCGGCATTCACTTCCCAGGGCTCGCCTTGCTTGAGCGGATCACCCGCCCACATACGGCCGGTGCCGCCCTCGTCATAGCGCTGAAGGATGCTGTTGATCCGGTCCTCCATTGAGCGCGACTGCGCCCCGTGCTGGGACCGCCGCGAGTCGCCCTCCTCCGCCCCTGCCACGCGAGTCTTCGATGAGCCTCGTACCCTCCCCTGCTCATCCACTTTCATGCGCACGGTGGTCTCGACAAAGTCCCGATCGGGGGATGTCACCGGCAGTCGAACCACCGCCCCGCTGGCGGTAAGAAGCGCAGGCTTGCCATAGAGCGGCTCCGGCAGCGACCCGAGCGCCGAATAACGGTCGGTGGGATCCACATACAGATCAAGCGAGGGGATGTAGACGATCACATGGTCGAACGCTCCGGCCTGCGGCAAGCGCGGCAGGTAGTAGGACGACCGCGTGTTGATCAGCGCGGGTGTGCTGTCGATACCCACCGCCCGCAGCATCGCCTGCATGAACGCCGTCTGATCCTTGCAGTCACCGTAGCGGGTCTTGAGCACATGGGGCGCCGGATGCGGAATCCAGCCCTCCACGCCGATGTGGACGGACAGATAGCGGATATTGCGATTCACCCAGTCGCGGATGCGGGCGACTCGCTCGCGGTCGCTCTCCGCACCCTGTGTCACCTTGAGCGCGAGTGCACGGATATCGTCATCCGGCTGCGCGCGGGGCGCTGCGCGACTCTGGTAGGCAGCAGCCAGCGTCGCGTAATCCGGAAACGTGGACATCAGGATAGAGGGCGCCCAGTCGTCGATATCGAGCTCATCCCCTTCTCGCGGCAACGCCTTGTCAATCGAACCCACGAACCGATAGCGCACGGAATCTGGCGCGTCACCAGGCTGCAACGCCACCTTGCCGCCCTCAAACCGGTCGGAGAGCACCTCTAGCGGAACCTTCGCCGGGTGAATGATGTTGACTTCATATCGATCGAGCTTCAGTCGCGGTACCAGATGAAAGCTCATCGACACATGGCCGGGATAGGGCATGGTGTGATGCACCGATCGCGAGCGACGGTGTACCGTGCTGCCCACCTCGAGCCCCGGATAGATGAGCGTTGCCACCTTGTTGTCGCTGTCGCCATCGCCGTCATCGTCGTCATCTTTAACGCGCACCGAATCGACCGGTACATCAATGCGCTTGCCCTCGGGAGTCACCGACCAGGCCTCGGTGACGTAAAGGCGCATCATCGTTTCGCGAAAGCGCATCTTGTCTTCACCCAGCGCGCGCACGCCTCGTGCGTTGTCGGCCCGGCGGGCGAGATCGGTGATGACGTGGGCAGTGCCGTCCTCGTTCACGGTGACATGAACGATTCGGTGGAGGACAGAGTGCGTGGGCTGGTAGGCGTCGGTCGCCACGGTTTCTGACGCACTCAACGCTTGCGAAACGTACAGGGTGATCAGAAGCAGGCCGGCCGAGAGGCCTGCCCTCAAGCGCCCAGAGACTCCGTTCACGACATTCGACGATGTTGCGTGGATGTTCTTCATGCGGCTCTTTTTTTTTAACAGTTTCACCACCGACCCAAACGGAATCTTGCCCGAGTCGCCGCGGGTCAGGAGCGGTGACTATTTCAGGCGTGAGGCTCACCAGATGAGCCTGTGCGTGGGTAGAGTGAGCGTTTTGGCGATCGACCGACCCGGATCGTTCAGCTTTTCGATCGGGAGCGCGCGGCGGCGGCTGAAGTGGCGCGGCTCAAGCCAGACCTCGTAGTGCTGTCAGGCGATGTGATTGACCGCGCCGACGCGCTGGGGGTTCTCGACACCCGGCGGCACTAAAGGAAGTCTAAGGACGTCGCTGCGTGAAGCTGTTGCAGCTTTAGCAGCGCCACAGCTTCGATACTGATGAAGCGCTTCACTCGCCGTCCTGGCGGCCGCCGTCTGGATGTAGCAGGAAGGGACGGGCCGCGCTGAGCCCGACTTCACTGAGCCTCGACTCGAGCTGCTTTGGCAACTCGCCTCCAACCCTCCAGCTCGCTTTGAATCTGCCGGGCAAACTGCTCAGCCGAGTGCGGTGGATAGACCTGCAGTCTTTGTTTACGCATGAACTCGACCATATCGGGCTGCGCCATGATGCGGATGATTTCGGCGTTCAGCTCCTTGACCATGGCGGGCGGCGTTGCGGCGCTCACTAGCACACCCGTCCAGCCTACGACATTCACGTCAGCAAGCGCGGCGTGTCCCGATTCGGCTAGGGTGGGTATGGCCGGTGCGAAAGCCGATCTTGTCTTACTCAGGATTGCAATTGCTGCGAGTCGACCTGCTTCCACCTGCGGCAGCGACTGTGGCATCCCGTCAAGCATGAGTTGCACATCTCCGGAAATCAGGTCGGGGAGCGCTTGGGCGCTACCCTTGTAAGCGACGTGCTGAAGATCGATATCGAGTTCCACCGCAAGACTCGCCATCACCATGTGCGCGAGGGTCCCCTGTCCTATGGATGCATAGCGGACCGAGCCAGGTTTGGCCCTTGCTATTTTGATCACCTCGGAAATCGTTTTTCCATCAAACTTGGGGCTTGCAAGCATTACAACATCGTTGAAGCCAAGCAGAGCCACGCCGGTGAAATCGCGCACGACGTCGTATGGAAGTGACTTATTGAGCGCTGGCGCGATGACGATCGGTGAAAGCGACGCTACCAGTAGCGTGCCACCGTCCGCTGGCGACCGGAGCACATGCTCCAGAGCGATAACACCCGAGGCTCCCGGGCGGTTTTCCACCACGGCGCGCAGTCCCGTCTTTCGCAAACTTTCGGCAAGCGCGCGGGCCTGTAGGTCGGCGGCGTTTCCCGGGGGAAAAGGAACGATCAGGCGAACGACTTTCCCCGTATCCGCCGACTGAGCCTCAGCCGGAGGCGCGCAAAGCGCCACAGCAAAAGCGGCAAGGAAAGAGAAGGTGGTTATCTTCATGACGTCTCCCTGTTTAAGTTGGTTTTCGAGGGTTGAGCGTGAAAAGACCCTCGGTCCTCGGCCGTGGTTCCAAAGCGCGCTGTTCGCGGTACAACAAGCGCGTCTACCGCAACAATGCCGTTTGATCCGATTCTCAACGGGTTGATATCAACCGCATCGACATCATCGGCAGCCCACATCGCAAAATTTTGCAAACGGTCAATGACTTCAAGTAGCGTCTGAAAGTCAGCAGGACGCGACCAGCGAGCGCTGTTCATGATTCTCCCGACCGGTGATCGCGAGAGCTCAGCTGCAATGTGCGCATTCGAGGCAGGCACGCTAAAGACCACCACCTCAGATAGCGCCTCAGTGTAGATGCCGCCCAAGCCAACGATCAGGAGCAGACCGAGATCGTCGGTGCGCTTCAGTCCCAAAATTACCTCAAGATCCGCCTCAACCATCGGCTGGACGATCCACTCATCGACCATCCCGAATTCGGATATGGCGCGATCAAGCTCAGTAGTTTGACGAATTCCGACCCTCACCAGCCCGTGCTCGGTCTTGTGAGTGACGCCCAGCCGAACCCCCTTCAGGACAACAGGCGCGCCGAGGGCATGCAGAGCACGAGCCACTTCGTCTCGGCTGGCGCAACGTATGGTCTGCACTGTGGGAAGAGAAAAACTGGACAACAATTTGAGGCTTTCCGGTTCGCTGAGTGGGCGATCTAGACAGAGCATGGCACGCAGCGCGGAGGCGTCCCCGGTCCCTGCGGCTGGATCTGACGGGTTAAGGAATTGACGAGGCGCGTGCTCCTGCGCGTCGCCTGGCGACGCAGGGTACGTCAGGGCATTAATCGCCTGCATGGCAGCATCCGTATCAGCCAGGCAAACAAAACCTTCGGCTTCATACGCCGCGCGCTCTTCGGGTTCGAGGCCACCGGGCGTGAGCACCAAAATCGGCTTACCGGCTGACTTGGCATTAGCAAGCGCTTCGATGAAAGGGCGGCGCTGGTAATCGTTCATAGAGTGCACGAGCGAGAGTAAAACCGCTACTCCGGGGTCAGCACCGATCAGTGCAGGGACCTCGGAGAAGACTGATCGCATTGCGCCGAAGGCTCCGTAATCAGTGGGATTTCCGACCCTGGAAAACATGCGTCTGGCATCCAGCTCGGCCTGAGTGTGTTCGGCGTAGACTGCCATGGACACACGATTGCGGCTGGCACTATCCAACAGCATTGCCGCACCGGCGCCTGAAACAGTTAATGCGCCCAGTCCGCCTCCGACACGACCGAACCGGGACAGCAGCGCGGCCGCCGTCATGAGCGACTCAATGGAATTAACCGTACAGACGCCGGATTGCGCAAATAGCGCCCGGTAGGCTGCGTCGGGCGAGGCAAGGCGACTGCAGTGCGCCTCGGCCGCTTCAGCACCGCTCTGCGAACTCCCGATCTTCAAGACCACGACTGACTTTCCCAGCCCGTGCGCCTGCTGAACGAGACGCCGGAATCGATTGCCATCCGACAGCGCGTCAAGCAGCATCGCTACTACCTGGGTATCTGGATCGTTGACGGCATGCTCAAGATAATCGAGCAGGTTCAGATCGGCTTCATTACCGGAAGAAACAAAAAATGACAGACCACCACCGTGACGCCGCAGGATCGTTGTCATGGTGTCAAACAGCGCGCCGCTGTGCGACAGAAGAGCGACATGACCGACTGGCATCCGCCGGGAGTGTCCGGTATTGAATCCGAGTGCGAGCGGGTGGCGAGTCTGGTAGATGCCGTTACAGTTAGGCCCTACGATCCGCATGCCGCTCGATTTTGCAATGTGCGCGAGTTCCCGTTGGAGCGCAGCGCCTTCGTCACCGCTTTCAGCAAACCCCGCAGACCCGATTACTAAGAACCGGACCCCAGCGGCTGCACACTCCAGAGCCGCTGAGATCGTGGCGTCCGCAGGAATTGCCATGAACGCAACGTCAATTGGTTCGTCAGCTTCGGCAAGGGTTCGGATGCATTGGAACCCTTCCGCGTGATCAAGTGTTGTATTGAGCGGAAATACCGTTCCAGTAAACCCTCCGCTTTTTAGGTTGCGAAGGGTGATTCGGCTGAGCTTACCGGGATCGGAAGAGACATTGAAAATTGCCACCGACTTTGGAGCAAAGAGTCGAGACAGATCGGGCTGAGCGCAATCGTCCATGTGTAGGCCTTTGTAATTGTCGGTGTTGACCTCAGCGTCCCTTCCACTGGGGCTCGCGCTTCTCGACGTAAGCACGGATGCCCTCGATGCGATCCTCCGCAAGGTACGGGTTTTGTCCCTCGTTCAGTCGCATTGCCGCAGCGAGTGGCAGACCCGACGATTTCACGGCGGTTTCCTTCATACGCCGAACGGTCACAGGCGCGTTTTTCGCGATGGCATGTGCCATTTCAAGCGCAGCCCTGAGCGCCTCGCCTTTGGGGACTACGCGGTTGATGAAGCCCCAGCGATACGCTTCCTGAATAGGGTAAAGATCGCCTCGAAACAGAATCTCCATGGCAATTGCGCGAGGAATGACGCGCGGAAGCATGATCGTTGAAAAATGCGCCCCCATAGCACGCTTCGCTTCGGGTAGCCCCAGCATGACATGTTCGGCCCCGATGCGGATGTCGCACGCTACGGCAATCTCGAAGCCACCGGCAACGGCTGCGCCGTTCAGCGCCACGATCGTTGGCTTGCAACACTCCTGAATCACTTCAAGAAAAAACCGGTTCACTTCATTCATGAAGTAGCGGTTGGCCTGACCAGCTGCGTCCGACTCGCGCCGCTGCTTGAGGTCCAACCCGGCACAAAACGCGCGGTCGCCCTTGGCGGTAAGTACCACAGCCCTAACTTCTGGATCGATGCTGGCTTCGTTGTACTGGTGCGATAACTCAACCATCAGGGAGGGAGTGAGCGAGTTCATCCGATGCTCGCGATTGATCGTCAGCACTAGCACGTTCCCCGAGCGCTCGACAAGAAGCTCTGGGCCGACCTGAAGGTCAGAGGGTGCCTCGGATGTTTGAGCGGCGATGCTGGCTCGTTTCTTCACCACAGTGTTTTCTCCTTTTACGATGTCCTGAGGCCGCAGGCCTCGAACGCTTGTCGTGTGCCAATGTTTTTGGTGGGCGGCCGCTTTGCCGTGGGGCAGGGACTGCCTTAAAGCGTTTCGTACCGCTCCAATACTCGCGTGGCTCCTCGCCGGGCGGCTGATTTGCTCAGGCCACCTCTACTGAGGTCAACGGCTTCATCTTGTCGAGAACGTCGCGAGGCCTGGATTGCGCCCGCCACAGGTCGTACTTCGACTGCATGTCGAGCCAGAGTTGCGGACCGTTCCCTAACAACGCGCCCAGCCTCAAAGCCATCACGGCCGAGATCCCGCTGCGCTCTGCCAGGACCGAGTGGAGGGTCTGACGGGAGACCCCCCAGTGCACGGGCAAAGCTGGCGACGGATTGACCCTCCAGGCTCGGCAATACGTCTTCACGCAGAAGAGCCCCAGGGCGAGTAGGCGGGCGGTTACGCATCACAAGCTCCTAGCGATAATTCTCAAGATCAGTTGGTGCCTGGTGGCCCTCCAGAGCCATGCGCGCTATAAACCCCGAACGAGTCTCACCCGTGGCGCGAGCCAATGCGTCGAGCCGGTGCAGCACCCGGCGCGGCAGACTGATGTTGACTCGTTCAAGGGTGTCATCAAGCACCGCGGGGTCCACCTTGACTACAGCCCAGACCCACGTCCTCCATTCCTTGTGCTTCTTGCGCAAGGCGTCGACGCTGGAGGGCCGAGGAATATCCTGTCCCGTATCAAGTGCTGTTTCAATCCAAGCCGCGATGGCTTCTTCGACCTTAGCCATGGCATCTTCCATCGTGTCACCGGCGGAGAAACACCCGGGAAGGTCAGGTACAACGACGCCGAATGCCTGAGTCTGGGTGCCAGGTTCAATTGCTACGGGGTAACGCATGTTGCATGCCTCATTTCAAATCCCGGCCTGCTGCCGTATGGCCTTTGCCAGCCCGATCCCAAGGTCCTTTTTGGGGTGAGGAACCACTACGATGCCTTTGTGCTGCGGATGTGTGAAGACATGATGAGAACCATTGACACGGGCAAGTCGCTACCCCGCTTGCTTGAGTTCACGTATCAGCTCCGCACTGCTCATGTGTGTACTATACACATTAAGAAAGCCGGGCGATTGTGATTCAACAGCTTACTTCCCATCCACCCCCGCCATCGCCTTCACCTCAGCCGCCACCGTCTCTCGCAGTTCCGCCGGCGCAATCACCTCGCAGTCCTTCCCAAACCTCAACACATCGCCGATCAGC
>Ga0194118_10003624_pt1 | contig 17761 bp, 16 predicted proteins | sample TA2MahsurfametaG_2_FD_148662 | JGI IMG/M metagenome (GOLD analysis project Ga0194118, IMG submission 148662) | Freshwater microbial communities from Lake Tanganyika, Tanzania - TA2015013 Mahale N5 surface | ecosystem: Environmental > Aquatic > Freshwater > Lake | place: Tanzania: Lake...
CATTGACCGATTCCAGCTGCAGCGAGGGACCGCTACAGGCTCGGGCCTGCTGATGGCACTCGACATGCTGCTTCCTGATGCAGGCATTAAGCTTGAGACGACCGTCTACGGTTGGGAGACAGGAGGCCCGCCGATTCAGCCTGATAGCCAACGCGATCGGGCCAGCATTGCAGGCACGGGGGCAGGTCCCTCGCGCGCAGAGCAGGCCTCTGGCCCGCCGGGGTCCTACCGTAGCGGCGCAATTGTTTTGCTCTCAGATGGCAGACGAACCACAGGCTCGGATCCGATTGAGGCCGCCCGGCTCGCAGCACGGCTCGGCGTACGGGTCCACACCGTTGCATTTGGCACGCCTGAGGGCTTTATTCCTGGCTTTGAGGGCCTGTCGTTTTACGCGCGTGTGGACGAGGAGACGCTGCGGCAGATGGCGCAGGTCACGCAGGGCGAGTTTTTTCGTGCATCCAACGCCGCTGATCTCCAGGGCATCTATGAGCACCTGGCCACCCGTATTCGGCTGGAGCGCCAAGACACACAAATCGGTGCGCTGTTCGCGCTGGCTGCGATGGTGTTGGCCTTATTTGCGACTGGTTTATCGCTGGCCTGGTTTAAATCAATGCCGGTGCGTGCTCAATCGAACGTTTGACCACTGCGCATGAAATCCATTTACTTTGGCGAGTGGTGCGGGTGCTTTACCGCTTAGCAAAATATTTAATCCTGCTTGTGCGCTATCGATCAGTGGTAGGGGTTGATGGGCTTGCAGCTTTGCTGCGTAGCCTGCAAGGCCTGCGCCGCCAATGATGATGGCCTTGACCCCAGTTCGCACAGCGTTGGTGCAAGCTTGTGTGAGGCAACGGTTTGCCATTTCGGGGTCGGCGAGGAGCTCTGCACCGCTGGGCGCCACCGTTTCGATAATGGCTGTAATGCGACAGAAATCCCGCACTCCCCTTTTTTGATTTGGAATAGGTTACGGTAGTCGAGATTGCGGCCCTAAGAGAAGGCAGCCACCGGGTATTTCCGCCCAATTCAATCCCATAGTGGCCAAGCCCCTAAATTCAACGTGGGCCGGTTCAGAGGACAAGATCGGCGTTGAGTTTCAATTACAGATGGATATAACTGCAGGAGAAGTTCTGTGCACAAGTTTGGGGTTTTCTGGGCTTTGGAAAATCTGTGTTTTCATGTATAGGGTAATCCCATCCTTTTTTGTTTCGACAATACGAATAGCATTCACTTGCAGTGATATTTCTATGAGGAGTTTAAGATGATCAGAGTTCCGTTTGGAGTGCTGGCCAAGGCGGCTAAAGCGATGCTGGGTGCTGGTGTAGTTTCAGCATTGATGCTGGGGGCTGCATCGGCCCAGACGATCAAGATCGGTACGCCCTTAGCTTTGACGGGTGGACTTGCTGACGAGGGGAAAAAACAGGTCATCGCCTACGAGATGTGGCTCAGGCGTATCAATGCCGCAGGCGGCATTGATGTGGGCGGAAAAAAAATGAAAGTTGAATTAGTCCGTTACGACTATCAGACCAACGAGCAGCGGGCGCAGCAACTCGCCGAGCGGTTGATTGTGGAAGACAAAGTGGACTTTCTGCTCGCCCCCTTTGGGTCTGGCCATACTAAGGTAGTCGCCGGCGTTGCCGAGCGTTACGGGGTCCCCGTTGTGGCTACCAGCGCCTCTTCGGAGTCGATTTTTAATCAGGGGTACAAGAATCTCTTCGGCGTTCTTGCGCCGAACACGGGCAGCATCACAAATCTCCTGACTGTGATCGGCCAGTCCCAGCCGAATGTGAAACGCATCGCCATTCTCGGCCGCGAAGATGTCTTCCCCAAGGCCATGGCAACAACTATGAATGACTTGGCGATTAAGGCGGGTTACCAGGTGCAGTCCATGGAGTTTTATCCAGTCAACACGCTGGACCTGGCGACTCCGATTTCGAAGATCAAGTCGCTGAAGCCTGATTGGATCTACATTACAGGGTATAGCAAGGACCTTATTCTTGCGCGCAAGCAGATGGCCGATCTCGGCGTAACTGCGCCAGTGGTAACGATGATTACCGGCCCAGTTTACAAAGAGTTCATTGATGCTTTAGGTAAACAAGCTGAGAATGTCACCAGTGCCAGTTGGTGGCACCATTCGGCGCAAATGACGGGCGATGATCCCTGGGGCTCCACGAAAGCGTTTTACGACGAATTTGTAGCGCGGGAAAAGCAGGATCCAGACTACGTTCATGCAGCCTCTGCAGCTGCTCTGGTTGCGCTACAAAAGGCCATTGAAAAGGCAAAGACCCTGGACAAGGCCAAGGTTCGTGAGGCCCTTGCTACCCTGGATGTCAGAACGTTTTATGGCCCAATCAAGTTCGGCCCTAATGGCATGAACACGGCAATCACCGGTCTGCCGATTATTCAGGTGCAGAATGGCCAGCCTGTTCCGCTCTTTCCGGAAGCCGTGAAAAAAGGAAACCTGCGGGTCTTCAAGTAAGCAAGCTCAAGCAAGCAATTTACTCATCACCTTTGTACACGGACCCCCTCATTCATGAAGGGGGGGGTCAGTCTAAATGTCTGCTCAGATTCTGCTTAATGGCTTGATGCTTGGCGCGATTTATGCCTGCATCGCCGTCGGTTTCTCGCTGGTGTGGGGCGTGCTCAATGTGATCAACATGGTCCATGGCGCCTTCATTATTTTGGGGGGTTACTTAACCTTCTTTGCCTGGCTGCATTTCAAGATTCATCCCTTTCTGATGATCCTGCCCGTTGCCCTGTTGATGTTTGGCCTGGGCTATGTGCTGCAGCGGGGCATGATCAACAAAGTCATTTCGAAGCCCGTGCTTACTACGCTTACGCTAACGTTTGGCCTCGAGATGATCCTGTACAACGCCATGAATCTGGCATTTTCTGCAACGCCACGCCGAATCGCGCTGGATATGGGTCTTCTCAGTCTAGGCGAACTACTGGTGCCGGTTGATCGAATCGCCTCTATGGTGCTGGCACTCACGCTCACGGGACTGCTTTATCTAGTTCTGCGAACTTCTAAGATCGGTCGGGCGATTGTCGCGGTGCGCATGGACCGTGATGCCGCTGCCCTCATGGGCATCAACGTTGCGCAGATTTACGCGGTCACCTTTGGAATTGGCGCTTTTATGGCGGGTGCCTGCGGGGCCTTGGTCGCCGTTGTCTTTCCTGTTTCGACGAGTCTCACTGGGCTTTTCCTTGGCAAGGCATTTGTCATTTGCGTGATCGGCGGCCTGGGCACGGTGCCGGGCGCCCTAGTGGGCGGCCTTGCCCTCGGGGTGATCGAGAGCGTTGCGGGTTATTGGCTAGGTCCTCAAAATGCGATTTTGATCGGCTTTATTTTGATGTTGGTGCTCTTGGTGGTGCGGCCAACAGGGATCATGGGTAAGAAGGGCTACGAGTGAAATCACAACGGGTTGCCTACTTTATTTTCTTTATCTGGGTGGCGCTGCTTGCCTTATCGCCTTTTATTGCGAATAACTACATTGTCAAGGTCTCGACATTCCTTGCAATGTATGCCGCCATTGCAATGTCCTGGAATTTCATCGGTGGCTATGCCGGCTATCCTTCCTTTGCGACAGCCGCCTTCGTTGGGCTTGGGTCTTACTCGGGCGCGATTTTGCAAAATGCTGGTGTTCCGATGCTTGTGGCCTGGCTTCTCGCCGCAGTGATTGTGGTGATTTTTGCGGCTGGTGTGGGCCGAATCATTCTGAAAATGAGAGGCCATTATTTCGCGATTGGCTCAATCGCGCTGGTGGATGTGCTATCACACACCGCTTCGTCATGGGCGAGTATGACAGGCGGAGGGGAGGGACTGAATGTCAAGATCATGGAGGGCGGGCCCGATTTGGCGGGTATGGTGTTTCTTTACACCATGCTGGCCATTATGCTTGCAGCCTTTGTCACCACGGTAATTGTAGATCGTAACCGGTTGGGGTTTGGCCTGCGCTGCATTCAGCAAAACGAAGATGCCGCAGACATGCTCGGTGTCAATGTCATGCGTTACAAAGTGGCCGCCTTTGTCCTGTCGAGTGTTTTCTGCGGGCTCATTGGCGCTGCCTATGCCTCCTGGGTAGCCTATATTTCACCGATCGATGCATTTTCGATTCTGCTCACGCTTAAGGCAGCCGTTATGGTGTTGCTAGGGGGGGCGGGCACGATATTTGGGCCCATTGTGGGCTCTGCGGCGCTCGTCATTTTCGAAGAGACGATATGGTCGCAGTTTCTCGACCTGCACCACGGCATTCTCGGCCTGGTCATTGTTCTGCTGATATTTTTCCTTCCCAATGGATTGCTCAAGATTAAATGGCGCCGTTCGTCGCGCGACTCAGGCGGTGCCTCATGAGTGAACTCTTGCTTGAAACCCGCAAAGTCTCCAAGAGTTTTGGCGGCGTGAAGGCCGTGTGCGATGTCAGTTTTTCATTGAAGTCCGGAGACATCATTGGCCTGATTGGCCCCAACGGCGCCGGCAAGACCACACTGGTGAATCTGCTCACCGGCGTGCTCACGCCCGATACTGGCGAAATCATCTTCAAAGGGGAAGATGTCACCCGGCAGCGGCCATTCCAGGCGGCACGCCGGGGCATTTCACGCACCTTTCAGATTGTGCAGCCCTTTCCCCAGATGACCGTTCTGGAGAACGTGTCGGCCGCAGTGTTGTTTGCCTCTGGGGCTGCACAGAAAATCTCGCATGCCCAGGAAATCGCTTTTGAACACCTGAAATTCGTTGGCCTAGAAACCTTGGCGAATCGCCCTGCGCAGACTCTAACGCTGCCCTCGAGAAAGCGCCTGGAACTGGCGAAAAGCCTGGCTATGAATCCTGGCTTGCTGATGCTTGACGAGGTCAATGCTGGGCTAAATACCGGAGAGATCGAGCAGGCCCTTGATCTGATTCGCGCAATAGCGAAGCGTGGAATCACGATACTGATTATTGAACACCTGATGAAAGTCGTGCTGACATTGTCTCATCGCATCATGGTCTTGCATCATGGCGAGCTCATTAGTGAAGGAACCGCAAAAGAAGTAGTGAACGATCCAAAGGTTATTGAGGCCTATCTCGGCTCAAAGTTTTCTGAAAAGCAGGTCTTTTTGGAGGACTCTCTTCGTGGATAACAGTCTGTTAAGCATTCGAGGTCTTCAGTCCGGTTATGGCGATGTTCAAGTGCTCTGGGGCCTGGATATGGAGATCAAGGAAGGCGAAATCACCGCTGTCATCGGCTCAAACGGGGCGGGCAAGAGCACGCTGATGCGAACGATCTCTGGGCTGGTGAAGACCCAAAAGGGCGAGATCATCTTCTCAGGCAAAAGCATGACGGGCGCAAGCCCACGCAGCGTGCTGGATGCAGGAATTGCGCATGTGCCCGAGGGCCGTCGGTTGTTCAAAGGGCTTTCGGTTCGGGATAATTTGTTACTTGGCGCCTATATGCGCAAGGCTTCCTCGGCTGATCTGCAGAACGATCTCGAAGAAATCTACAGTGTTTTTCCCCGGCTGAAAGAGCGCCAGTCGCAGGATGCCACGACGCTTTCCGGCGGTGAGCAGCAGATGTGCGCCATTGGCCGCGGACTGATGTCCAAGCCGCGCCTGTTGATCATTGATGAGCTGAGTCTTGGCCTTGCCCCGAAAGCAACAGAGCAGCTTGTGGGGGCGTTGATCCAGTTTAATTCAAAAGGCTTGACGATTCTATTGGTCGAGCAGGATGTGTTTACAGCCCTGGAAATGTCCAAGCTTGCCTACGTGGTTGAAAATGGCCGCGTGTCGTTGTCTGGCAAGAGCTCTGAGCTGCACGATAATCCCATGATCCGGCAGGCGTATCTCGGGATGTAATGTTGTGAAGCCTGCCTCACTACTGCGAGCAAACCTGCAGGCTGTTGAGGCGATCACCACGGCTGATCCTGTTTTAACGAATATCGACGCTGCAGGCAGCGTTGTTCCTGGCTTTACCAGAAACACAATCCTGACCTCGGGGCCGATAATGCCCTGGGAGGATTACATCGGCGGCCAGCGGGATGCGATTATCGGTGGCGCCTTGTTCGAAGGCTTGGCAGACACCGCTGAGCAGGCTGATGCCATGATTGCCCGCGGAGAGATTCAGGTCCGTGGCTGCCAGGAGCTTGGCTGCGTTGGGTCACTTTCGGGAATTTACACCGCATCGATGCCGGTCTTCGTTGTTGAAAATTCATTGACCGGCCGTGCTGCCTTCTGCAATTTCTTTGAGGGCAAGAACCCGCGTCGTTTGAACTATGGCGTTTATGACGACCAAGTGCGCGAGCAACTGCTTCGCATTCAGCAGGAGATTGCGCCAGGCCTAGCCCATGCGGTTCGTCATGCGGGTGGTGTGCCCTTAAAGCCCATTATGATCCGCGCGCTGAATATGGGCGATGAGCTGCACAGCCGAAACGCCGCCGCAGCCCTGCTTTTTCTGCAGGCGATCTCACAGGCGCTTTTAGAGATCGGGCAAAAGGCAGACGCGAAGACGGCCTTGGCGGCAATCAATGAGGACCCCTATTTCTTTCTGCGCCTCTCGATGGCTGCCTGCAAGGTCATGGCTGATGCGGGCCAGGGCGTTGTTGGCGCATCGGTTGTCACGGCAATGGCCTTTAACTGCAGGCAGTTTGCCATTCGGGTCAGTGGGCTGGGAGATCGCTGGTGGACAGGCTCCTTGCCCAAGGTCCATGCCCGTTTCTTTCCGGGATACAGCGAGAAAGACCTCGCCTGGATGGGTGGCGAGAGCCCGATCACCGAGACGGTTGGCCTGGGTGCCTTTGCGCAGTGCGCAGCCTTTGCGCTGCAAGCCTATCAGGGTGGGTCGCCCGCCGAGATGCTGCGCAGACAGCGCAGGCTCTACCGCATCACCACTGCAGAGCATCCGGATTTCAAGATCCCGTTTCTGTCGTTTCGTGGCGTGCCGACGGGAATCGATATTTTTAAAGTTGTGAAGACAGGCATTGCGCCCTTGATCAACGTTGGCATTGCCGGTCAGGCGGGCGGCCAGATTGGTGCCGGCGTGATTGAGGCGCCACTCGATTGTTTTGTGTCAGCAACACAAGCGTTTTGAACACCGAAAAATTATAACAACATCAGGAGAAGACATGCCGTCGAGCATCAACGCAGAGGCCCTAAAAACTGAGCTGCAGTCCAAGGGGGTGGAGTTTTGCATGGCCAGTTACGTGGATATTCATGGCCGCTCCAAATGCAAGGTCGTGCCGATTGACCATTTAAAAAACATGCTTGCGGGCTCGGAGCTCTTCACGGGTGCAGCCCTTGAGGGCGTGCCGCAGGAAGTTAACGAAGATGAAGTCGCTGCCCTGCCAGATCCTGCCGCGGCCACCATCCTGCCTTGGAAGCCGAATTTCGCCTGGTTCCCGAGTGATCTGTATCTAAGAGACCAGCCGTTTGAGGCCTGCTCCCGACAGATTCTCAAGCGCGTCTTGTCGCGGCTTGATGCCAGCGACATGATCTTTAACCTTGGCATTGAGACGGAGTTTTTTATCCTGCGCCAGGATGCGAATGGCAAGGCGGTCCCCATTGGGCCCAACCCGCCGCTGTCAAAGCCTGCCTATGATGTGCGCACCATGCTGGAATGCATGCCAGTGGTGGAGGCCATTGTGAAGGCGATGAACCAGCTGGGCTGGGGAGTCTATTCCTTTGATCAGGAGGATGCGCCGGGGCAGTTTGAAACGGATTTCGCCTACGCAGATGGCCTGACTATGGCCGATCGCTTTACATTTTTCCGGCTCATGGCCAATGCCATTGCACAAGAGCATGACTACTTCGCAAGCTTCATGCCCAAGCCATTCAAGGACCGAACCGGCAGCGGCGCCCACTTCAATATCTCCCTGGCGGACCGAAAAACCGGCAGGAATCTTTTTGATGATCCCTCGGACCCTCGCGGCTGTGGAATGTCAGAACTTGGCTATCAGTTCATTGCGGGCGTGCTGCGTCATGCGCGCGCCATTGCCGCAGTCATTGCCCCCACGGTGAACAGCTACAAGCGGCTTGTTGCACGGGGCAGCATGTCGGGCTTTACTTGGGCTCCCATTTTTGTTTGTTATGGCAACAACAATCGAACCAATATGCTCAGGATCCCCATGAACGGCCCGCGCATTGAGTGCCGGGCTGCCGATATCAGCTGCAATGTCTATCTGGGTGCTGCCATGATTTTGGCTGCTGGCCTGGAGGGAATCGAGCAGGATCTCGACCCCGGCCAGCCCCATCGCGAAAACATGTATCTGAGCTCTCCGGAGATGCTTGCCAGCCAGAACATTGCGCTCTTGCCAAGAACTCTTGGCGAGGCGATTGATGCTTTTGAGGCGGACCCGCTGAGCGAGGCCGTAATGGGCCCACTCATGTACAAAACGTTTATCGATTTCAAGCGAAACGAATGGATGGACTACCAGTCCCATGTGTCGGACTGGGAGACCAACCGTTATTTAAGATTCTTTTGACTGGTCTGGAAGGGAATAATCATGCCGAGCGAGGCCTTATTCGATGAAGCACTTTATGAGTCGGTTAGACAGCCCATGGGCTTGTCCCATGGGCTGCCCTCTTGGTGCTACACCCACGATGCTTTTTATGAACGGGAAGTGGAGTCCATTTTTCTCAAGGAATGGATTGTCATTGGCCGGGCTGAGGAATACCCGGCTGCGGGAAGCTATCAGGCGCTCGAGCGCTTCGGCCGCTCAATCATTGTCGTGAAGGATCGAGCCGGAGAGATGCATGCATTCCTGAATGCCTGCCGACATCGTGGCACGCGGCTCCTGGAGGGACAGGGCGAATGCAAGGCCATCAACTGCCCTTATCACGCCTGGGCTTACAGCCTGTCTGGAAAGCTTATCGCCGCGCCGGGCATGGACGGTGTGCAAGACTTTTCTTTGGCCGACTGGCCGCTTGTCTCGATTCGGCTTGAGCAGTGGGGCGGTTTTTTATTCATCAACTTTGACGAGCATGCAGTCCCTCTGGCCGAGCATCTGGGCACGGTTCAGGATCTGTTTGCAGGCCATCGTTTCGCCGACATGCAGATAACGCGAAAGCGCAGTTTCGAGCTCGACTGCAACTGGAAGATCTATATTGAAAACGCCATGGAGGATTACCATACGCCAACCGTGCACAAGCGGTCGATCGGGCTGCAGCGCACGGATATGGAACTGGTCGAGCGGGGCCAGTGGTCGGCCATCTACATGGAGAGCCCCACGACAATCGCTGTGTTGCCTGGTGAGACCAGCCCGCTGCCGGTGATTCCTACGCTGTCGGGAAAGGCCACCCATGGCTCGTTTTTTGCTCTGATTCATCCCACCCTGTTTCTCGGTGTCACGCTCGACTGCATGTGGTTTCTGGAGGCAGTGCCCCTGAGCACCAACAAGACCATCGTGCACGTGGGCAGCTGTTTTCCGAAGTCAACAATCGCCCGGCCTGACTTCGAACACGTGGTTGCCCGCTATTACTTTCGCTGGGATAAATCCATTCCCGAAGACAATGAGATCTCAGTCCAGCAACAGGCGGGATTGAAGACACTCGGCAAACACCCTATGGGCCGGTTGTCATTGCATGAGCCGGCTGTGCATCAGTTTGCCCACTGGATTCTCGATCGTGTGCTCGGCGCTGAGAGACTGCAATGACCAAAATAGCAAAAATCTGTGTCCACTTTGAGAACGACCCAGGCCTTGACAGCATTTTTGATGTCTCGCACAAGCGTATCAAGGAAGCCCTCAAGCGCAACAAGGAGGCGGCCCGATACATCGACCTGAGTTTTGGGCATGGCGAACCTGGCTTTGAGAAACGGGTGGCCGATGCGGAAGTACTTTTTGCCTGGCGCTTTCCGCATCTTCGCATTGGCCGCATCGCGCCGAATCTCAAATGGATTCATGTGCATGGCGCAGGCGTTGAGCATCTGCGGCCGTTTGACCGGTGGCTGCCGGAAGGCGTTCGGTTGACCAATAGCCGCGGAGTGCACGGCGATCGGGCGAACGAATACTTTCTGATGACGCTGCTGATGCTGAACAATTTCATTCCGGCCATGGCCTATAACGCTCGCAGCCGTCAATGGATTCAGCGTTTTAACACCACGATCATCGGCAAGACGGTGCTTGTTGTAGGCGTTGGCAACATGGGCGGGGGCGCTGCGAAATATGCGAAGAAAGTCGGCCTGCATGTCATTGGCGTTCGTCGCACCGGCAAACCCCACCCGCATGTTGATGAGATGTACACCCCGGATCGGCTAATCAAACTGCTGCCCAGGGCTGATTTCGTGTTTCTTGCAACGCCCTTGACCAGCCGCACCGAGTCCTTGTTTAGCAAGCGTGAGATCGCTGCGATGAAGCCCGGCGCTGGCCTCGTCAACGTTGGCAGGGCCGGGGTTCTCGATCACGATGCCCTTGGCGAAGGTCTGCGCAGCGGCCATATTAGTGGTGCTGTATTGGATGTCATGCCGCAAGAGCCACTGCCATCGCGGTCGCCGCTTTGGAAGATTCCGAACCTCTTCATCACCACGCACTCCTCGTCGGACGATGCGGTGCATTACACTCCCAAGTCACTGGATCTTTTCCTTGAGAATCTTTTGCGTTATGCCACGCGTCGCAAAATGCAGAACCTTGTGGATATCGATCTGGAGTACTAGGCGCTGCGCGGCGGGAGGTCGATTTCAAGATCCGACCGAGGCCTGGCCTGACAGGCCAGGAACCAGCCTGTTGCGATTTCCTCATCGGACAGGCCAAGGCCCTCGTGATCGCCGGGGTCGATCTCTCCGCTGATCAGTCGGGTCTTGCATGCGCCGCACTGGCCTTCCATGCAGCCAAAGGGATAGTCCACGCCAGCAAGCAATGCAGCATCAAGAATGCTGTCGCCCTCTTCCGCTGAAATGCGCGCATTCATTGCGCTGATCAGAATCGTGAACATCATGCGTAATTCTACCAACCCAGTTTTTCTTTGAGGGCTGCGCGGGTGCGAAGCTGATCCTCTAGCCCCAATGCGCTGCGCTCTTTCGCCTGCGCAAGATCGACAGGCAGAAAAACAATTCTGCTCTCTGGGCTTGCCTGTGCAAGGAGCGGTCTTGCAGCGCTGATCACCTCAAGGATTCTTGGATATCCGCCCGTAGTCTGATGTTCCGACATGAGAACAAAGGGCTTGCCGCCCGAGGGAAGCTGCACCGTCCCGAATCGAACCGGCTCGCTCATGATCTGTGGCATCTCGGAGGTCTTCAGTGCGGGCCCCGAAAGGGCTAGGCCCTGACGATTGCTACGCGGCTCAACAAGCCATCGCGTGCCAAACAAAACGCTGCGCTCTGAATCGGCTAGATATTCAAAGTGCCGGCCTGGCACAACGCGGATTGTCAGCACAGGCCACTCATCAAGAAGATGGCTGGCCAGGGACCATCTCGGGGCGATCATTGCAGCGGGGCTCATCGATATGGCGTTGTCAGCATCTCCAGGTTGAATTCGAAGAGCAACCTGTTGAGTCTGTGGAGCTGCCTTAGGGCCGAGCGTGAGCCTGGTCTTTGCCGTGATATGCAGTGGCCCAAGCTCGGCAGCCAGGTGGCTGCTTCGACTCTCCAGTAAGACAGGCGAGTCGATTCCTCCGGCAAAGGCAATCCATGCGCGAAAGCCGCGAAGAAAATGCGCGAATCGAATGGTGGCGCCGGCAGAAATGATCACGGGCCGATGCAAAGGAAGCGGACTTGAATGATCTTTTCCAACAGACAGGCTGGCCTTCACAGGCGCACCGCAACAGGCGATACAGGCCTGATGCTCAAAAAAAAGCGTGGGCCCAAGGCCGGTGATCTCCAGGCCTGCGGCGGATTCATCATTGCCAACCAGAAGGTTGGCTGTCGCAAGCGCGGCTGCATCCTGGGCTCCGCCACGCGAAAGGGCAGAGGGAAGATAATTGCGCCGGCCCTGATCCTGAATCGTTGTTAGCAGCCCCGGCTGCTCCACTCTTATCGCGCAGACCATAAGCGATTGAACTCATCAACAGAAATTGAGAAAAATCGGACTGTATCGCCAAGCTGTATCAGGCAGGGGGATTCCTTCGCGGTGTCAAAGAGCACGAGCGGGCATCTTCCGATCAGATTCCAGCCGCCAGGGCTTGCTGTCGGATAAATCGCGCATTGTGTACCCGTGATACCAAGCGCCCCTGCTGGTACTTTGGGCCGTGGCGTATCTAACCGAGGGACATTGAGTACTTGAGCAAGCCCGCCCATGTAGGCAAAGCCGGGTAGAAAACCAATGAGCTGTGCGGTGTAGCGGCCTGATACATGCAGGCGGATCACTTCTTTCGCAGCCAGGCCGCAGTGCTTAGCAACACGGTCGAGATCAGGCGCAAATCGCGCGTCGTAGCAGACAGGAATCTCTAAGGTTCTTCCGACAACCGGTGATTTTTTTAGACTCGATTCCGCTAGGCCTCTAATTTCATGAGCTAGCGCATCGAGATCCATTGTTTCAGTGACGTCTGGCTCAAGCATGAATGCCAGGCAGTTCATTCCTGCCACTGGACTGACACCTGGCATCATGGGACTGTCTTGCAGCAGAGCCCAGAGCGCTCGGACACGTAAATTAGCCTGCGGATGGTTGCCAAAGTCAACCATAAGCATGTCATCACAGACAATCGAAACACTCACATCCATTGATCTATGCGAACTCCATGCCAAAACTAAACCGTCGAACTGCCTTAGGCTCACCATAGAGAGTATTTCTCTGGCGTGGCGTGCGACCACATGCCTTGATCAGCGACTGCATCTGCAGGCTGTCGAATTCCTGCCCATGGGATGCGCCGGCAGCCCGAGAGATGCTTTCATTCATGAGTGTGCCCCCTAGGTCGTTCGCGCCTGCCAAGAGGCAGGCCGCCACGCCCTCTGCGCCCATTTTCACCCAGGAGGCCTGAATGTTGGCAATCAATGGATGCAGCGCTAGCCGGCTGACTGCATGCATCAGCATGGCCTCGCGAAAGCTTGGCCCTTTTCTGGCCAGGCCCTTGCGAAAGATGGGCGACTCCATGTGGACAAAGGGCAGTGGAACGAATTCCGTAAACCCGCCCGTCTCTTGCTGAAGCTCTCGAATACGCAGCAGGTGATGGGCCCAGTCATCGTAGCTTTCGATATGCCCAAACATGATGGTGGAAGTCGACTTCAGGCCGAGCCGATGGGCTGCGCGGATGACATTGAGCCATTCTTGCGTGGAGACTTTATCGGGGCAGATGATCCTGCGAACCGGGTCATGAAGGATCTCTGCAGCAGTTCCCGGAAGGGTGTTCAGGCCATTGGCTTTCAGTTCCGCCAGAAATTCGCCAACGCTGATTCCCAGGGTCTGGGCGCCATGAGAGACCTCCAGAGGCGAGAAGGCATGCACATGCATCTCGGGCACGGCGGACTTTGCCGCCCGAAGAATGTCGAGATAGGTCTGGCCCGTAAACGAGGGGTGAATGCCGCCTTGCATGCAGACTTCAGTGGCCCCGCGCAAAGCAGACTCGCGGACGCGGCCCGCGATCTCTTCCAAGGGCAGAACGTAGGGCTTGCCCCGGAGATCCTCGGTTGTTTTTCCTTTTGCGAATGCGCAGAACTGGCAGCGATAGGCACAGATGTTGGTGTAGTTGATGTTTCGATTAATGACATAGGTCACCACATCACCCACGGCAGCGGCCCTCAGGCGATCGGCTTGCTGGCAGACTGCAAGGAAGTCATCGCCACGGGCCTGAAACAGCTGCCGGATCTCTGGGATCGTTGGGGTCTGCCCCTGATCCCATCGACTCAGCAGAGCATTCACACTGCCCGACTTTCGCAGGGCAGGGCCCGCACGCAAATCATGGATTAGCCTCTGCGGGGGAGGCGTGTTCGATCCCGCTGTCCAGGCATCGGTTTTCGCATAGCCCTCGGTGTCCATCAGATGCAGCGTTTGAGTCCGCAGGCCTGGGTCTACCCAGTCGGTGAGATCGCGGGCATAGCTAGGGAAAATTGCAAGCCGCTCGGCGAGGTGTTTGCCGCAGGCTTGTGTGGCCTGCTCGAGGCTTGCAAGCTGCGGCCACGGCGCCTCTGGGTTTACATGATCGGGTGTCAGGGGCGAGATGCCGCCCCAGTCATTAATGCCTGCGCCAATGAGCTCAGGCAGATGGTCGGCTGAAAGGTTTGGCGGCGCCTGGATAGTCATCTCGGGATCGAAGAGCAGCCTTGCCACCGCGATTGTCCAGAGATGCTCTTCCAAGGCAAGCGCTGGTGATGCCTGCATGCGTGTTCCATCCTTGGGCCGGAAATTCTGAATGATGATTTCCTGGAGATGCCCATGCTGGTCGTGCAGCTCACGCAGCGCCAGCAGCGAGGAAATTCTTTCCTCTCTCGTCTCGCCAATGCCTGCAAGAATTCCCGTTGTAAACGGAATACGGGCTTTGCCGGCAAGCGCAATCGTCTCAAGCCTGACGCGAGGCCGTTTGTCTGGCGAGCCATGGTGTACACCGCCTGGCTGACAGAGACGCTGCGAGTCGCTCTCAAGCATCAGACCCATGGAGACCGAGACCTTCCGAAGACTGGCAAGCTCGGTGGCGGTCATGATTCCGGCATTCAGATGCGGCAAAAGCCCCGTCTCTTTCATCACCTGATTCGCAGCGAAGGCCAGGTAGTCCAGTGTGCTCGCAAAGCCCATCGCCTCAAGTGTCTGTCGTGCATCGGCATAGCGAAGCTCGGGCTTGTCTCCCAGTGTAAAGAGGGCCTCCTTGCAGCCGAGGCTTGCGCCCTGGGAGGCGATTCCTAACACCTCCTCCATGGCCATGTAGGGCGTCTTGCGGTCTTCTCGGCTGACTTTCGCAAAGGTGCAGTAGTGACAGACATCCCGGCAGAGCCGGGTTAAGGGAAGGAAGACCTTGCGCGAGAACGACTGGCGATTTCCGTGCAACTGGTCTCGCCTCCATGCAGCGGCGGTCATCAGGGCCGACAAGTTTGCGTTAATCAGTCGGGCGCCGTCTTGGTGATCAAGACGGCGTTTCGAAGTTGCGATCTCGTCAATCCACCGATCCAAGGGCCTCTCCTGAAAATAGCTTTATTGTGTGTGTTGACAAAAAAACAGCAGATCTGCTTTGCGACTCTTGGGCCAGAAACGCCTTCAGGTCGGCGGGGCGGTCCAGGTCTAACTGAAACCCGGCAGCATTTGAAACTGCAAATGCAAGCCCTAATGCATTGGCACTGCGCAGATGCTTACGAAAACTATCCTCACCAAAATGAAACCGCATGGCATTAGGCGGGCAACAGAGCACGGCATTGGTTCCGCCATCGCCGCTTGCCGGCACCATCACAAGCGGCGTGTTCTGGGAGAGCAGTGCGCAGACATCATCGATATCCCTCGGTGAGAGCAAGGGAAGATCACCCGGCAATGTCAGCATGGCCGCGCAGCCACGCGCAGCAAACGCGGAGGCGGCCTGCTCGACTGCCTCGGTCTGTCCGCGACAGAGCTGGTCATGCAGAATCTCGGCGCCCATGCCCTGTGCAAGATGGGCCACTTCAGAATCGGCGGTAATGACCATGACCTGTTCAATGGCCTTGCTCTGGCCAAGCGCGCAGAGCACATCGGTCAGCATCGCCCTGGCAAGGCCTTCTCGCTCCGAACCTGTCAGCGCCGCAGATAGGCGAGTCTTGGCCTGATCAAATGCCTTCACGGGCACTGCCGCCCAGATAGGCCCAAGCGCCTTAGGCATTGACGCGTCCCATGGCGAATTCAAGGGCAGCCTGGGCGAGCGCCCGACGGGATGCCTGCCCGGTCATGCGGGTTGGCGTGATGCATGCCGCGATCTCCAGGTCTTGGGCCTGGGCCTGATCCGAGACATCGATCACGATGCCGTTGACCAGGCCTTTGTAATGCTGTGCAATCCCTGCGGCTGTGTCGGGCACGCCAAGGCTCTCAAGCATCTTTGACAAAGGCCCTTTCAGTGCCTGCCCCTGAATCAATGGTGAAATCGCAATCACAGGCAGGCCCCGGCTAGCAATTAGCTCGCGCACACCGGGCAGCGCCAGTATCGGGTCAATGCTCAGAAATGGATTTGAAGGCGCAATGAAGATGGCCTTCAGATTGCGTGACCTCAGCGCGGCCCGTGCATTCAGATGCAGATCTGTCCGTGCGGCGCCTCGATAGGAGAGCGCTCTGACCCGAGGCTCGCAGCGTGATTTCACGAAGTAATCCTGAAATGACAGCATGCCTTGGTCAGTATCCAGAATGGTCTGCACCGGCGCTTCAGTCATTGGGATTACATGCGCTTGAATGCCGAGCCGTCTGCAGATTTCTGAACTGACTTCGGCAAGCGTTGATCCGTTGCGCAGGCCATGCGTGCGAAAAAGATGCAGACCCAGGTCCTTGTCGCCTAGCGCAAACCAATCTTCTGCGCCGAGCATGCCAAGGGTCTGCATGCAGTTCCATGTCTCTTCATCTCGCCCCCAGCCGCGTTTCTCGTCGCCAAGGCCTGCCAATGCATAAGTGACACTATCGAGATCTGGGCAGATGCGAAGACCTAGATGGTCGAAGTCATCGCCGGTGTTCACAACCACTGCGAGCTCGCCTGGCCCGAGCAGATCGTTCAGGCCGGCTGTGAATTTGCCACCCCCTACGCCACCACTGAGCACCACGAATGCTGCAGACTCTGCTGGCCTCATCGGAACATGTCCTCTTGCAGGCTGCGGATGAGGTTTCGTGCAGGCAGCTCGGGCTCGTTCCAGCCTAGGCCGCGAATATGAATCACCGGCATGCCTTCATTGGTCTCACCCATCACCAGCGAGGCGGCGGTGGCAATCTGGTCTGCAAAGCCGCATTCGGTCACCCGCATTTTCCGGCCATAGAGATCGGGCTTTCCCACAAGGCTTCGCACCGAGGGCAGGCCTGCGGCGCCGAGCGCTACACTCACAATGCCGTTTCGCCAGGGCCGGCCAAAACTGTCGTTGATCACGATGCCCAGGGCGACACCGTAGCGGTTCTGCAGTGACTCGCGAATTCTTTCCGCGGTACGGTCCGGATTCTGTGGCAGCAGCAGCACCCGATCATCCTGATCGTCCTGGCAGACATTGGACTGGTCCACCCCTGCATTAGCGGCAACAAAGCCGAGCCGGTGTTCGGTGATCAATACGCCTGGTTTGTAGCGGACGACTTCCTTGCTCTCCGACAGAATCACCTCAACAAGCCGCGGATCTTTCTTCGTTGCCTCGGCAATGGAGATTGCCCGCTCAGTTGGCGTGACATCGCGTAGACGCACGAAGCGATTCTCTGACTTCGATACGATCTTTTGCGCGATCACCAGCACATCCTGGGATCGTGGCCGAATGCCGCAACGCTCTAGCGCACTCACAACAAGTGAGGCGATATCGTTGCCGGGCTCAACGATGGGAATGCCGGGCAGTGGCGAGATGCAAAGCGCATCTGACATTGCGATAAATTTTCAGAGAAGGTCGCTTGAATCCAGTCCTGTAATTCGAATGCCGGCGCAATCAACCTTGTACTTTCGGTTGATGCCGATCAGGATCGACGTCATGGCCTCAATGGCCACAGAGTTCGCAATCGGACCTGCCTCCACGCCCCGCATTCCGGCATCACGCGTGATGCCCGCTACAAGCTCGCGCGCTTCCTTGTCATCGCCGCATATCAGCACATCGCACTCAATGGGGCCTTCGGCGGCAAGCTTTGCTGCGCCGACATTGTGAAAAGCGCCAACGACACGAACGGCCTCGCCAAGGGTCTTTTGCGCGATGATGGATGCAGAGCCCTCGCTGGGCAGTTGAACCACCGACACTTTCGGCGGTACCAAGGG
>Ga0194118_10003627_pt1 | contig 17741 bp, 16 predicted proteins | sample TA2MahsurfametaG_2_FD_148662 | JGI IMG/M metagenome (GOLD analysis project Ga0194118, IMG submission 148662) | Freshwater microbial communities from Lake Tanganyika, Tanzania - TA2015013 Mahale N5 surface | ecosystem: Environmental > Aquatic > Freshwater > Lake | place: Tanzania: Lake...
GCCAGCTGCATGGTGTTGAGGCCAATCTAGAAACGAATACTGCGATGCCGGTTCAGTTTTTGATGAAACAAATGGAATGGCGCGAAGCCTTAGATGATCATGCTGATGATTTGGAGGCTTTAGAGGCGCTTGCGATCGAAGTTGAGAAGGCACGTCACCATTCGTTGCTGGAACTCACCGATGCCTTTGAGCAGTCAGCCTATGGCCAAGCGGTGGATATTCTTCGCGGCCTACTCTTTATTAATAAATTTGCCACCGAGCTCGATGACGCAATCGCCCAACTAGTCTAAAAAAAATAATATGGCTTTATTGCAAATCGCCGAACCCGGAATGGCACTAGCGCCCCATGAGCGCAAAGTAGCCATTGGAATCGATTTGGGAACCACCAACTCTTTGGTTGCGGTGGTTCGAGATGCCTTACCCAAGGTCTTAACTGATGCTGCTGGTCAGGCTTTATTTCCTTCGGTGATTCGGTATTTGCCCAATGGTAGAACTCAGGGGGGATTTGAGGCTTTAGCCCATGTGATCGAAGACCCCAAAAATACGATTGTCTCGGTAAAGCGTTTTATGGGACGTGGTTTAAATGATTTCACGCAACACGACTTTCCGTATGCATTGATTGATGAGCCTGGCATGGTCAAGTTGCGAACCGTTGCGGGGGATAAAAGCCCAGTGGAGGTGAGCGCAGAGATCTTGGCGCGATTGCGCCAGCTTGCTGAGGACTCTGTGCAAGATGAAATTATTGGTGCGGTGATTACTGTGCCCGCCTACTTTGACGATACCCAACGTCAGGCCACGAAAGACGCTGCTAAGCTTGCCGGACTTCATGTTCTGCGTCTACTCAATGAACCCACTGCAGCAGCAATTGCGTATGGCTTAGATAATGCCTCTGAAGGTATTTATGCCGTCTATGATCTTGGCGGTGGCACTTTTGATATCTCGATTTTGCGAATGAGTAAGGGCGTGTTCGAAGTTTTATCCACCGGCGGGGATTCCGCGTTGGGAGGCGATGACTTTGATCGGCTTATATATACGTGGATGATTCAAGAGACTCAGCTTTCAAGTCTTGAGCCACAGGATCAACGCGCGTTATTGAGTGCGGCCAAGCGTGCCAAAGAAGAATTAAGCGAAGTGACCGAGACCTCGATTGAGCTCAAGCTGATGAACGGACAATTGATCTCTTTGGTACTCACCCGCGACCAATTTGAGAAGCTAACTAAGCCTTTAGTGGATAAGACCATGGTTTCTGTTCGCAAAGCACTGCGTGATGCTCAGCTCCAAGTGGGTAATGTGAAGGGCGTGGTGATGGTTGGTGGCGCTACGCGAATGGCACATGTTCAAGCAAGCGTTGGGGCATTTTTCAAGACCCAGCCTCTAAATAACCTTGACCCCGATCAGGTGGTTGCCCTTGGTGCAGCGATGCAGGCCGATCTTCTAGCAGGGAATCAAAGTAAGAATAATGAGTGGCTATTACTTGATGTCATCCCACTGTCCCTTGGATTAGAGACTATGGGCGGCCTTGTAGAAAAAATTATTCCTCGTAATACACCCATTCCCGTCGCTAGGGCACAAGATTTCACAACCTTTAAAGATGGTCAGACCGGTCTAGCGCTGCATATTGTGCAGGGCGAGCGTGAGGTCGTCGATGCGTGCCGATCATTAGGGCGTTTTGAGCTCAAAGGAATTCCTCCAATGGTTGCTGGTGCTGCACGGATTCGAGTGACATTCCAGGTCGACGCTGATGGACTTTTATCGGTGCATGCGATCGAGCAAAGTTCTGGAGTTCAAGCATCGATTGAGATCAAACCTTCCTATGGACTTAGTGATGCTGAGATTGCACGCATGTTGCAAGATGGATTTCAGGCGGCAGGCGATGATATGCGAGCTCGTGCATTGCGCGAGGAGCAGGTGGAAGCAAGGCGCTTATTGGAAGCAGTGGGCGCCGCACTGCTAGAAGACGGTGATTTGTTAACGGATGTTGAGCGCGCCTTAATTCGTAAAGAGATGGCCCTGTTGCAAACCCTTTTAGAATCGGAAACGAACAGTGATGTGTTACGCAAAGCGATTGAAAAAGCTGCGAAGACCACTGATCCGTTTGCTGAAAAGCGCATGAATGCGAGTATTCAGCGCGCACTGACTGGAAAAAATGTTGCTGAAATTTAATTCATGAGATTGATGGAATGACCCAAATCGTAGTGTTACCCCATTCTGAGTACTGCCCCGATGGTGCAGTGATCGAGGTTGAGCCAGGAACCAGCATTTGCGAGACCTTACTCGCCCATGATATTGAAATTGAACATGCCTGCGATATGGTATGCGCTTGCACCACGTGTCATGTGATCGTGCGTGAAGGCTTTAGGAGTCTCAATGAGCCCGATGAAAATGAAGAAGATATGCTCGATCGCGCCTGGGGTCTGTCGCCCCAGTCCCGTCTGTCGTGCCAAGCCATCGTAGCTAAAACGGATTTGGTCATTGAAATCCCCAGGTATTCGATTAATCACGCCAAAGAAAATCATTAGTTCTCAATTCTATGTTGGGTCGAATTCGCCAAAAGCAAATTGATTCAATCGAAGCGGTATCAGTCAGCCCCAATCCGATTATTTGTCCGATTTGTGAGCGTGAGATTCCTCCTGCTCAAATGGATGCGCATCATCTCATTCCGCGCTCAAAAGGTGGTAAAGAAACACAGTATCTGCATCGCATTTGTCATCGTCAGATCCATGCTCTATTTACCGAGACGGAGTTGGCCAGGCGCTTGAACTCTGCCGATGCAATTCGTGAGCATCCGCAGATGCAACGCTTTATTGAGTGGGTCAAAAATAAGCCAGACGGCTTTTATGAGCGGGTTGCCAAAAGCACCCGCCTTAAAGAGCGGTAACTTTATTCGTCTTCCCGGCGCAAATGGGGAAACAAAATCACATCACGAATATTCGGTACATCGGTGAGTAGCATCACTAATCGATCGATACCAATACCGCAACCTCCAGTCGGAGGCATGCCATATTCAAGTACCCGAATGAAGTCGTGGTCAAAATACATCGCCTCTTCATCACCGGCATCTTTTTGCGCCACTTGCTTGCGAAAACGTTCAGCCTGATCTTCGGCGTCATTGAGTTCTGAAAAGCCATTGGCAATTTCACGGCCGGTAATAAAAAGCTCAAAGCGCTCGGTCACGCCTTTGCGGGAATCGGACTCACGTGCTAATGGGCTCACTTCAATGGGGTAATCAATAATGTAGGTTGGATCCCAAAGATGCTCCTCAGCCACCAGTTCAAATAAGGCGAGCTGCAGGGCACCTAAGCCAGCGTTTTTTATCGCAGGGGCATTGAGATCCTCGCCACCTTTTTTTAGTTCGCCTCGAATAAATTCAGGATCCTCTAGCTGAGTAGCGGTATAGGATTTCTTTGAGAGCGGGCTGTACTTTAAGATGGCTTCAGTAATCGTCAAGCGATCAAAGGGCTTGGCAAGATCGAGAGGCCGACCTTGGTGAGTGAGGGTCGCGGTTCCTTGGGCATCGATGGCAGCGCTGCGAATGAGGTTTTCTGTGAAATCCATTAGCCACCGATAATCCGTATAGGCTGCATAAAACTCCATCATCGTGAACTCAGGATTATGGCGAGGGCTCACACCTTCATTACGGAAATTGCGATTAATCTCAAAAACGCGTTCAAAGCCGCCTACGATCAGGCGCTTTAGATATAACTCCGGAGCGATACGCAAAAACATTTGCATATCGAGTGCATTATGGTGAGTAATAAACGGTTTCGCGGCAGCACCACCGGGGATCGGGTGGAGCATCGGCGTTTCAACTTCCATAAACTGTGCTTCGGTCATGTGACGACGTAGCGATGTGATCACCTTGCTGCGTGCTAAGAAGGTATTTCGACTATCTGGATTCACAATCAAATCGACATAGCGTTGCCGATACTTCAATTCTTGATCAGCAAGCCCATGGAATTTATCGGGAAGCGGGCGCAAGGACTTACTTAAGAGCCTTAATATCGAACACTCAATCGAAAGTTCACCTTTATTGGTTTTAAATAAGTATCCTTCGGCTGCAATAATGTCGCCAAGATCCCAATGTTTAAATGCCCCATGAATATCACTGCCGGTGAGATCATCGCTAATGTAAAACTGGATTTGACCGCTGCGATCTTGAATGGTTGCAAAGCTGGCCTTGCCCATCACGCGCTTGAGCACCATCCGACCGGCAACTTTGACATGAATACGTTTATTCGCTAATTCTTCTTTATTAAATGAGTCGTAATGCTGATGAAGATCAGCTGCCAAGTGCGTTGGTACAAAATCATTGGGGTATGCAATTCCTGCTTGGCGCAGCTTTGCTAACTTCTCACGCCGCTCGGCAATTATGTGATTTTCATCCTGCGCTGGAATCGATGGGTCTTGTTGGTCTAAGTTACTCATAGCAGAATCTTACACGCCCTGTTTTAGGCTAGCCTCAATGAAAGCGTCAAGATCACCATCCAAGACTTTCTGAGTATTGGAGATCTCAACATTGGTTCGTAAATCTTTAATGCGACTTTGGTCAAGTACGTAAGAGCGGATTTGGTGCCCCCAGCCAACATCGGTTTTGCTGGCCTCCAACTTGTCTTGCTCGGCTCGGCGTTTACGCATCTCATGTTCGTATAAGCGCGACTTGAGCATGCTCATTGCTTCAGCCCGGTTGCGATGTTGGCTTCGATCATTTTGGCATTGCACCACAATGCCTGTTGGAATATGCGTAAGACGAACCGCAGAGTCAGTTTTATTAATATGCTGACCACCAGCACCCGATGCGCGATACGTGTCGGTGCGAATATCGGCGGGATTGACCTCAATCTCAATGAAGTCATCAATTTCGGGATAGACATAAATACTGGCAAACGACGTGTGGCGACCACCGGATGAGTCAAATGGTGATTTACGAACTAAGCGATGAACACCGGTTTCGGAACGGAGGTGACCATAGGCATATTCCCCATCGACTTTGATCGTGGCACTTTTAATGCCGGCGACATCGCCATCCGACTCTTCCAAAATTTCTGTTTTATAGCCTTTGCGCTCGCAGTATTTGAGGTATTGGCGATACAGCATGCTGGCCCAGTCGCATGCTTCGGTGCCACCAGCCCCAGCCTGAATATCAATAAAGCAGTTGCAGGGATCCATTTCATTATGAAACATTCGCCTAAACTCGAGATCGGCAATAATCGTTTCATATGAGGCAGCATCAGCCTCAAGCGATAACAAGGTATCTAAATCATTCTCAGCACGAGCCAGGTCCATCAGCTCCATACTGCTAATAATATTTTGTTGCAAATCGGTTAGGGTGTTAACAACGCCTTCGAGCAATTTTTTTTCTTTGCCAAAGGCTTGAGCTTGTTTAGGATCATCCCAGATTTTGGGATCTTCCAAAATACGATTGACTTCAATTAGACGGTTCGACTTTGCATCAAAGTCAAAGATACCCCCGAAGGGCTTGCTCGCGAGCGAGGAGATCTTTGAAGGCGTTGGTAATTTGATTGAGTTGTTCGGCTTCCATGAGCGAATTATACGGGTAAGCGGCTATGGGAGTGAATCGTTAGCAGCTTCAATGATCAGTTGAATACGAGCCTCTTCACGAAAACGATCGCTCACTAGCCGAAATGCTAAAAATGTATTTTGCGGTAGTGTTTGAGTGCGATTAAACCAAACTCCAGCAAGGACGGGAGCGAGGTTTTCGTTCTTCAACAGAGGGCGAAGTTGAAGGCGTAAATGCTTATCCTTCATGAGTGATTGCTGAAGCACCTCGAATTCACCATAGAAAAGCGGTTGCGGAAAACCTTGTCCCCGGCGACTTCAACGGTGAACTGATCGGGGCCCAAAGAGCCATCATGGATACAGCGCCGTTGCAAAATCTCATCATCGAGCAAGCTTGCGCTGATTTCGCAAAAGTAATGCTCAAAGTCATCAAAGTCAGATTGGCGAATGGTGAGTCCTGCTGCCATGGCATGACCACCAAACTTCAATATCAAGCCAAGGTATTTTTTAGATACCAAGTCAAGGGCATCACGCAAATGAAAACCCTGAATCGATCGACCGGAGCCGCGAAGCAATGGGGTACCGGATTCATCGTCGGCAGGCGCAAAAACGATGGTTGGGCGATTAAAGCGCTCTTTAAGTCGCGAAGCAACAATACCCACCACACCTTGATGCCAATCGGGATGCCATAAGCAAAGCGCAGCTTGCTCATTCATTGATAAATTAGCTAGGCTCGCAAGCGCAGATTCTTGCATCCCAGACTCAATCACGCGCCGCTCTCGATTAATGCGGTCAAGCTCCTGCGCAAGAGACATTGCTCGAGTTTCATCGTCACACAGGAGTAGCTGAATCCCTAAGCTCATATCTGCTAAGCGTCCTGCAGCATTTAAGCGAGGCCCAATGGCAAATCCCAGATCAAAGGGGCTAGCGGTTCTCGGGTCTCTTGCGGCCACCTCAAATAAAGCTAACAATCCTGCTGGAGCTTGACCTTGACGTATTTTTCTAAGACCGTGTGAGACCAAAATACGGTTATTGCGATCGAGTTGGGCAACGTCTGCCACTGTGCCAAGTGCCACCAAACTAAAGAGCTGCTCGAGTTTTGGTTGAGTTGCATTTGTGAATACACCACGTTCGCGTAAGAGGGTTCGTAAGGCAATTAAAACGTAGAACATCACCCCAACCCCAGCAAGTGCCTTGCTTGCAAATCCACACCCGGGTTGGTTGGGGTTCACAATGGCGAGTGCATTTGGAAGTTGATCGCTCGGTAAGTGGTGATCAGTGACCAGAACATCAATGCCATGCGTCTTGGCGTAGTCAATTCCTTGGTGGCTCGCAATCCCGTTATCAACCGTAATTAAGAGCGATGGTCTTGGATTGAGTTCAAGTGCCATATCAACTACTTCAGGGGTTAGGCCATACCCCATGGTGAAACGATTTGGAACCAAGTAGCCAAATTGCTCCTCTGAAGCCCCTAGCATGCGTAATCCTCGCATCCCAACGGCGCAAGCCGTTGCACCATCACAGTCGTAATCGGCGACGATTACCAAGGGTCGTTTTGAGGCAATGGCATCCGCCAATATTCGCGCCGCCGTCTCACATTCTTTTAGCGAAGCGGGTGGCAATAACTGCTTTGCCTCTAGATTTAATTCGGAATGGTCTTGAATCCCTCGGGCTGCATACAAGCGAGCAAAGAGTGGATCTAAACCATGCGCTTCTAAATGTTCAACAACGTCATCGGGGTAGGCGCGTTGGCTAAAAACACTCATGCCTTTAACTCGTCCCAAGTTGGTGGTTGATTTTTATGCCAAAACTTCCATGCCGTACCCTGATAGTCTTTGGCCCGAAGCGTTCGTTTGCGAATGCTCCCGGGAAAATCAATTACCGTAATTTCAAGGTCAGACTCCAGCACGGCTTGCATCAAGCGAGGCCATTCTTTATGCATGCCCTCTAACCATACCAAGGTATTGCTTGGCTGCTGTTCCCACTGAAGAGACTCGGAGTTTAAAAGGGGGATGCCACGTTGTGCAGCAATTGATGTCATCCAGGGATGATCACTAATAACTTGACTTGCATTGGTTAATTCAGGCGAATAAGCAATATCGGTTGCTTTACCAATTCCATAGATCCATACCGAATTAATCCGAGGCAATCCTTGGGCCTCGCGTGCCTCATTCATCGGGTGAATATGCCAGCGCATTTGGATCTCATTTTGAATCTTGCGCCACCGTTTAGCCAATTCAGGTACCACAGTATCTTTAGGGAGCCACCAATCGATATTGCGTCCTTTGGCTTGCGCCACACTGTGGGTGTACAGCGACGCATAATCACTTGCGGCATAAACCCAGGTATGGCCATGATTTGAGATCGGTATCATTCCCTCTTCACCGAAGATGGTGTTTGCCTCCTCCATCAAGACGGTGACTTCATTTTGGGGTATGGCCAGCTCCGATAATGGAAGTAAGACGAGATGATCGCGGGTTGCATGCAGATGAACCGGTTCAATGCATAGCTGAACTTGATTATTCGGATTTTGATGCAAGGCGCTACCAAGAGCAAATGAATCGCCAATCAGATAGCGTTCATGCGGTAAGGCTTTGGGCGCACGCTCAATCGCGTGGTCGAACTGATCCTCGCCGGATAGAAGAATGCTAATTTGTCGAGTCATGACCCTAATTTTAGGTGGCAATTACTCAACTTGCTCAGTACGTAGCGCCAATTGCTTAAACTGTGACAATGTGGAAGATTCCAATTGAACTGGAGATAGGACTTAAGTACACGCGCTCGCGGCGTAGGAAGGCGGTTGGTCAGCGCGATGGATTTCTTTCGTTTATCTCTGGGATCTCCATGGCTGGGATCGCATTAGGGGTTGCGGCGCTCATTGTGGTGCTGTCCGTCATGAATGGGTTTCAGAAAGAGGTGCGAGACCGCATGCTTTCGGTTCTCTCGCACATTGAAATTACCTCACCCAATGGCTTATCGGACTGGGAGCCAATCGCCGATACGCTTGCAAAGCAAGCGCATGTTCTCGGGGTTGCACCAATGGTGAGCTCGCAAGGTCTTCTCTCTCGAGCTGAATCGATGCGCGGGGTTGTTCTACGGGGGGTTGATCCAGCCTTAGAGGGTCGAGTATCGGATTTGCCCAAACAATTAATCGTGGGCTCAATCAGTGATTTGAAGCCTGGACAATTTGGGGTCGTACTTGGAACGCAGTTAGCGGGAACACTTGGTATTCGGGTTGGTGATCGTGTAAACCTATTAGTTCCAGAAGGTGACCTAACCCCTGCTGGAATGATGCCCCGAATGAGGGCTCTTCAGGTTGTTGGCATGGTCGATAGTGGCCATTATGAATACGACAGTACCTTAGCGGTCATGCACTGGAAAGATGCCGCTGCCCTATTGCGAATGACCGACCCGACCGGTTTACGCGTTAAGGTCGATGACATGCAAAAGGCTCCAGAAATTGCGGTGCGCTTAGCGCAAGTCGTACCGCAAGCGCTTTGGGTTAGCGATTGGTCACGATCAAATCGTAATTGGTTTGCCGCAGTCCAAACCGAGAAAAAAATGATGTTCATCATCTTGACCTTGATTATTGCGGTGGCAGCATTTAACTTAGTTTCGACCTTAGTCATGACGGTGACGGACAAGCAGGCGGACATTGCGATTTTGCGAACTATGGGCGCAAGCGCTGGATTAGTACAACGTATATTTTTAGTGCAAGGTTTGGCAATCGGCCTATTGGGCTCACTGCTTGGGGTAGGGTTTGGATTACTCATTGCTCTAAATATTGATGTGATCGTCCCGTTTATCGAGACCCTCTTTCGGGTGCAGTTCTTACCGAGGGACATTTATTTCATTAGCCAGCTGCCATCGGATGTGCGTCTTGACGACGTATTGAAGGTGGGCATCATGGCATTTGTCCTTTCGATTCTTGCGACGATTTACCCAAGCCGTAGAGCGGTGCAAGTCAAACCGGCCGAGGCCTTGCGCTATGAGTAAACCCGTTCTCAAAGCCTCTTATCTTGCAAAAACCTATGGCGCAGGTGTCAATGCGGTCGAAGTCCTTAAATCGGTTGACTTGGAGTTAAGCCCAGCCGAGAAGGTGGCCATTGTCGGCTCATCAGGGTCTGGTAAGAGCACCTTACTTCACCTTTTAGGGGGATTGGATACAGCTAGTGCTGGTGAGGTGGAATTGGCTGGTCAATTGCTCAATCGGATGAGCGCAAAAGATCTCGATCGGATCCGCAATCAACACTTAGGGTTTGTGTACCAGTTTCATCATCTGCTTGATGAATTAAGCGCATTAGAGAATGTTGCTTTACCCCTTCGAATTCGAGGTTTGAGTCGGGAAGAGGCAGAAGCGCCAGCACAGATTCTGTTGGACGCAGTTGGTTTAGGAAAGCGTCTTCATCACACCCCGGCGGAGTTATCGGGAGGTGAGCGTCAACGCGTTGCCGTGGCGCGCGCTTTGGTTGGAAAACCGGATTGCGTATTGGCTGATGAGCCAACCGGTAACTTAGATACCGAAACAGCTGATCGAGTATTTGATTTAATGCTTGATATTGCTAAAGAGCAGGGCACCGGATTTTTGATCGTGACGCACGATCCAGTTCGGGCCAAACGCTGCGATCGTATTTTGCGCCTGACTCGCGGCATACTCGAGCCATTTAGGAAATAAGCATTGATGTGGCTTGATACCCATTGCCACCTCGATGCCCCTGAATTTTTGAGTGATATCGAGAGCATCGTAAAGCGAGCAAACCACGCTGGCGTAGCAGGCATCTTGTTGCCCGCTGTAAGGGCTCAGGATTTTGAGGCCGTTCAAGAAATCACCCATCGGTTCAAGCACGAGATTCCATATCTGGTCTACACCCTAGGCATTCATCCGCTGTATACCGATCGCGCCAGCGAGAGTGATTTAAAAACGTTAGAGACTGCAGTAGTCAATGCTAAAAATGACCCTCACTTTGTCGGTATTGGTGAAATTGGTCTAGATTATTTTGTCGCTGAGTTGGATCCGCATCGACAAGCATTCTTTTTTCATGCGCAACTGGATTTGGCCCAACAATATCAACTGCCGGTGATCTTGCATGTCCGTCGTTCTCAAGACATGATTTTGAAGGCGCTTCGTCAACGAACCATTAGTGGCGGTATTGCCCATGCTTTTAATGGCAGTTTTCAGCAGGCTCAGCAATTTATTAATTTGGGATTCAAATTGGGTTTTGGGGGTGCTGCGACCTATGAGCGTGCTTTGCAAATTCGCCGGCTGATTCAAGAACTACCGATCGATGCCATCGTGACCGAAACCGATTCACCGGATATTCCACCGGCATGGTTACGCTCTGAACAAGAGCGACGCAACGAGCCCGCATTTTTACCTCGGATTGCCCGGGTGTTGGCTGAAATCCGTGGGGTTGCACCGAGTGATCTGTCTCATGCGGTTGTGAATAATGTTTGTAAGGCGTTGCCGCGTTGGAAAAAAATCTTTAATTAATCCATGATTATTATGAAATGCTAAAAAGGAATAACAATTTCTTTTGGTTTTTGCTTGTGGTCTTCGCCACACTGACCGCGAATGCCTCTAATGCAGAATCATCCTTTGCTACCGAATCACGCTTTAGTTTGACTGATCAAACAACGCTTGCATATCGCCAGTGGGCGGCCGAGGATCCCAAGATAGTTGTTCTTGGTGTGCATGGTTTTAATGATTACAGCAAGTCCTTTAACGCACTTGCGAAGGCTTTGGTGGAGCAACTTCATGCGGTGGTCTATGCCTATGACCAAGGTGGCTTTGGTGCAAATCCAAAGCCAGGCATCTGGGTGGGCGAGGACCGCTTGGTTCAGGATCTGCGAGAAATTGCCCAACAACTTAGGCAGCGTCACCCCAATCTTCCTCTTGTGATCGTGGGTGAGAGTATGGGGGGTGCGGTGGTGCTGCGCGCCAGTACCGAGACACCGGGTCTCAATGCCGACAAGCTCATTTTGCTTGCACCGGCGATCTGGGGTGCTGAGGCCATGCCTTGGTATCAACGACTCAGTCTGCGCGTATTTAATTTGATCGCGCCCGACTTCACCTTCACGGGCCGAATTGTTCAAAATTTCGGGATTCGACCTACCGATGATCTTGATGTGGCAAGAGATCTTAGCCGTGATCCCCTAGTTATCAAAGAAACGCGTGTAAAAAGTTTGTATGGACTAACTCAACTCATGGGGCAAGCGCTCAATCATCCCACCGCATTACCAGTCCCGACACTCGTGCTTTATGGTCTTAATGACAAAATCATTCCGCCTGAACCGGTTTGCTATTGGCTCACGCGTCTCGCAACAATTTCTTCGAATGACGCATCCAATCTGCGATTGATCATCTACCCCAATGGCTGGCATATGTTGACCCGACAGTCTGAGGCTAAGGTCGTCATTCAAGAAATGGTGGAATGGATTGGAGGTGTGAATCTGCCTAAAGCAACCAGTCCTTTACTAGAACTCGTAGTGGCCAAGGATATGGTTTGCCAAAAGGCATCGCCCTGAGTACTAAAAAGTACAAATAATCCGAGCGAACAAAAAAATAGTCCTCGAAGTTTATTGTGACTTAAATACCTTCAAGGACTTAGTGTGCATTTTCTTAATAAGTGATGAGTTAATTAGTAATTTATAAAATCTACAGTGAAATTTCTACGGCTAATCAAGTAGCCATATCTTAGTGATACTTGTCATCAAATTGAATTTCACTACGAAGTGAAATAAATTTAACCTTATAGTTTATTCATGCCTGATGTTATGAAGTAGCGGATAATTAGGCTCGATAACGCGCAAGAAAGCGAGCATAAAGACTGATAAGAGCTTGTAATAAAGTGGCAAAAATTGCGGCTGGTATTGCTCCAGCAAGCATCGTCTGAGTGTTATTAGTGGCCAATCCTTGTGCTATTCTTTCACCATAACCCCCCGCCCCCACAAATGCTGCAATGGTCGCTGTACCCGTTGCAGTAATAGCAGCAATTTTGACACCACTAACGATACTTGGGATGGCTGCAGGTAATTCAATTTTAATTAAACAGACCCATCGATTAGCTCCTAAAGCTCTGGCGGATTCGCGTAAAGATGGATTTACAGTAGATAGCCCTGTATTAGTGTTTTCAATAATTGGAAGCAAGGCATATAGAGATAATGCAGTGATTGCTGGTATTGGTCCAATCGTTTGAAAAATTGTGATGAGGAAAGCTAATAATGCAAGCGATGGAATCGTTTGAAAAACTCCGGATATATATAAAATTGGATTCCCTATAGAGGGATTTAGAAAGGTCAAAATCCCTAGTGGAATACCAATAATCATAGCAACAAATAATGAAAAAAACACTAATAAAGAGTGTTCGAAACTCAAACGTAAAAAATCTTGACCAAATAATTGCTTCATAAATGAGATAGGCGAGGTAGATATTTGCTCTTGAGTGATAAATAATTGTGCGGTACTCGAAAAGCTTAAACCCCGCACTTCTACATTAGCATTCATGTTTCTCATCTCTATTTGAGAAATCTTTTGTGATAAACCCTCTAAAGCTAATAAGGCATTCGGTTTGTCTTTAAAACTTTCGATTCGGTAAAGTAAAACAGCTTCATATGTAGGAAAAAAACTTTTGTTATCTACTAGTAGGATAATGTTTTCATTACTTAGTTGCGCATCTGTTGTGTATGCGTCAATTAAATCAACTTGTTTCTTTTCAAGAGCAGAATAACTAAGGCCATGATCTAGTCCTTTCGCATTGAGGTTTGCAAGATCGTAAATTTTCTGTAAAGCGGACCATCCGTCAGGTCTTCCCAAAAATTCATGTGAAAAGCCAATCTTGAGACCTGGATGGTTTATAAGATCAGAAATTGAAGTAATCCCTAGATCTATCGCCTGATCTTTTCTCATCGCTAGGGCATAGGAATTTTGAAAGCCTAGTAATACACCCGCCTGTATTTTGAGTGGTAGTAATTTTTTGTTGATCTGCTCCAAAGAGAGAGTGCCATGCTGTTTTAAAATTTCTTTTGTAATGGTTCCAAGATATTCTGGGTAGATATCGATGTTGCCTTGCAAGAGTGCACTAAAAAGGATAGTTGTATTACCTAGCCCTAATTTAGTTTTAATCTCGTAATCTGAATTATTTTTAAGGGTCTGTGCAACAATCTCAGCCAAAATATACGACTCTGTAAAGCGCTTACTCGCTACCGTTATAGTTTCAATATTTTTACTAATACTTTCGGCATTTGATATTTGTGGAAAGCAAAGAAACAAGATGATGAAATAGAATATAAATAACTTAAATCTCTTGATGATTAGGCTGCCTAAAAAGTTTATTTGTATCTTCATCAAATCTATATACGCTAATTAATAAGGATTAACTACTCTTAGTTTCATAATCTATCAAACATGCAACGACCCCTTTAGCGGTGTCGGCCGTAATTTGGATCTGACGGGTAAAATTAAACATATCAGGTTAAAAGCGGTAATGCAGTAATGTATTGGTATCTAACTTATTATCAGTAATATGGTCTTGTGCTTTTTACCTAAGCTTTTTGCAAGAACTTAGATAGATTAGTTTGTGTATTAATAAGTCGAGCTACGCTAGCCTGATACAAAGAAATAGTCATTTTGTTCCTTCAGATTAAAAATAGAAGGTATAAGCATACTCGTATTAGAAATTAAGTTTTATTTATGTGTCACTTTTGAGCACCTTCTAATGGAACGATTACCTTGTATTGAAATTGAGACCGCTGCGCACCCCACCGCAGCCGTAATTTGGCTTCATGGGCTTGGCGCTGATGGCAATGACTTTGCCTCCCTCTTACCACAACTTAATTTGTCGTCATGTCCGGGGATACGTTTTATCTTCCCTAGCGCTCCTAGCATGGCAGTAACCGTGAACGATGGTTATGTGATGCCTGCTTGGTACGACATTTTTGATAGAAGTCTGAACGATAAAGAGGATGAGTCTGGCATTGAGCGGTCGGCAAAGGCCATCCAAGCGTTGATTGAACATGAATGCAGTCGCGGCATTGCCCCTAATAAAATAATTTTGGCAGGATTTTCACAAGGCTGTGCGATGGTCTTGCATACAGGGCTGCGCTACCCGCAAGCCTTGGGCGGCATCATGGCCTTATCGGGTTACTTACCCCTCAGAGACTCCTTTATTAAAAACCGCACTCCCGCAAACCAACAGACCCCTATCTTCATGGCGCATGGTGAGTGGGACAGCGTAATTACACTTGATCGTAGTGAGGACTCTAAAGACTTACTCATAGATAATGGCTATACGGTGCAGTGGAATACTTATGCCATGGAGCATTCAGTACATCCCCATGAGCTTGTGGATATCGGAAATTTTCTGCGTCGGGTATTAGCTACCTAAGGCCATGCAGCTGAAGAAAATACTCACTTTGTGCCTCATGATGGTGCTGGGCGTTTTTCATCTCAGTTTGGCCATTGCGCAAACCATCCAATCGGATAAACAGTCCTTTAAGATTGTGCCACTCACACAAGGTTTGCAATATCCATGGTCAGTGGCTTTCTTACCCGATGGGCGACTACTCATTACCGAACGTGCAGGGCGCCTTCGGATCGTGCAAAAAGATTTCACGCTCGACCCCAAACCCGTAAGTGGATTACCCGACATCATTGCGGGCGGCCAAGGCGGATTATTTGATGTGGTCTTACACCCGCAGTACTCTAAAAATGGTTGGATCTATTTTGCTTACAGTGCACCTGGCTCAGGGGGTTGGGGTACCGCATTGGCACGCGGCAAACTCGTCGGTCACCAAATGACTAACGTGCAGGTGCTCCTTAGCATGGAGCCAAAGACTCGTTCTAATCTCCATTTTGGTGGGCGTATCGTCTTTGATGAGGCAGGTTATGTCTATCTCACCTTGGGCGACCGTGGTGACATGGCACGGGCACAACAGTTAGATGATCATGCTGGCTCGATTATTCGTTTGCACGATGACGGCAAAGTTCCTAAAGATAATCCTTTTGTGAACAAGATAGGAGTTAAGCCCGAGAAATTTACTTTAGGTAATCGGAATGTTCAAGGTGTGGCAATCCATCCTAAAACAGGAGAGGTTTGGACGCATGAACATGGACCGCAAGGGGGCGATGAGATCAACATCATTAAACCTGCGCGTAACTATGGCTGGCCCATTATTACCTACGGCGTTAATTACGGCTCTGGTACGAAGATTGGGGAAGGAACTACCAAGGCTGGTCTTGAACAACCTTTGTATGTCTGGGTTCCCTCGATTGCTCCCTCTGGGATGGCTTTTTATAAGGGGAACGTATTTCCCAATTGGAACAATAGTTTGTTCATTGGAGCCTTACGCGCAGAGACCTTAGTACGCCTGGAACTACAAGGAGACAGAGTGGTACAAGAGGAACGCTTACTCCAAGGAAGCATTGGACGAATTCGAGATGTGCGGGTTGGCCCTGATCAATACATCTACCTCTTGACCGACGAGCGCGCAGGAGGTTTATATCGGCTTGAACCCAGAAAATAGCAAGTATCTAAACGGACCAGATTGGGCCGATTTGACTTCATGAAAGTACTGTGCCAAATTAAGATCAAATCCTATCAATCTTAAGTAAATCGTCGATTCAAGGAAAGCACGATGCCTGACATTTATCGCTACATTACTGTTGCAGAGAAAACCATTCTGGTACTCATTGCCCTGTTTACGATTTATGCTGTGGGTATTGAAATGTGGAAAGTTCTGCAAACCGGTGACGTTGCCTTAACTGATTTGCTGCTCATGTTCATCTATGCCGAGGTCTTGGGAATGGTGGCCGGTTTTTATAAATTCCGCAAAATACCAATTACGATCCCAATTTTTATTGCCATTACTGCACTGTGTCGCTTGATTATCTTGCAAGGTAAGGGTGTCAATAGCGTGGATCTGATCTATGAGAGTGGAGCAGTTCTATTATTGGGAATGGCTGCTTTAGTAATTCGTTGGAATTTAATTAAATTAAAGCGTGATACTAGCGAACCTAATCTCTAGAGGGCGCAGTAATCAAAGCGCATCCTACTTTAAGTTATTAAGGATGATTTGGAGGATTTGTAAAACGAGCAAGAGAATTAGAGGTGATAAATCTAAGGCTCCCAGCTTCGGGATCAATCTTTGAATCGGCCCCAAAAGAGGCCTCATTAGGAGCGAGATGATGTATTGGGTTGAAGACCCTGCACTGAGCCACGTTAAAAACACATGGATAAAGATCAAGCCAATTAGACCTGTTATTGTTAGGTCAACTAAATTAACTATCGCGAGCAGCATGGCTGACACACTGAGCGAGCCAGTAATCAATAGGGACAACAGCAGAACTTTTACCAAAATTAGCAGGTAAGCTGCTAACAAACTTGAGCTGTCTAAACGCCCAATACTTGGAATCACGCGCCGCAGAGGAATTACAATCCAATTGGTTAGTGGAAATAAATACACCCCAACTAATTTACGTTGCTCAGGATCTAGTTGCGAACCAAACCATTGCATGTAGCAGCGCAAGAGACAGGCGCCAGCTGCAATACCCACTACTACAGAGAGCACGAGATTGATAATTTGAAGGATCATGATGAAATTGTAGAGGTTACATCTAATTGCATACCGACCTCCATTCAAGGTGGGGACGCAAAAAAGGCGAGCGCCTCTGCAATTAAAATCTGAGGGACCTCTTCAGGAATATAGTGACCGCTTGGCACCGTCTGACCCGTGGCATGATTCGCAAGTGCCTGCCAATCGGCTAGAGGATTAAAGCATGCATTGACTTGACCAAACTCTCCCCACAAGACTCGTATTGGCATCTCTAAACGCTTATCATCGACAAGCGTCTCGCGATCATGGATCAAATCAATACTAGCTGCAGCACGATAATCCTCGCACATCGCGTGCACACATGCCGGGTTACTCATAGCGGCAAGATACTCTTGCCAACACGACGGAGCGAAGATGCTTAGACCCGCATGGCGGCCGCCCATAAATTGCTGCATGAAAAATTCGGTATTGGCACCGATCATGGTCTCAGGAATCGGTGCTTTTTGAATTAAGAAAAACCAATGCCAATAGCTACTTGCAAATTGCATCGTGGTTTGTTCATACATCGCAAGCGTTGGTGAGATATCTAAGACCATTAATTTATTTACCTGATCGCTATAATCCAAGGCCAAGCGGTGCGCGACTCGTCCACCCCGATCGTGCCCCAAGACACT
>Ga0194118_10003640_pt1 | contig 17712 bp, 14 predicted proteins | sample TA2MahsurfametaG_2_FD_148662 | JGI IMG/M metagenome (GOLD analysis project Ga0194118, IMG submission 148662) | Freshwater microbial communities from Lake Tanganyika, Tanzania - TA2015013 Mahale N5 surface | ecosystem: Environmental > Aquatic > Freshwater > Lake | place: Tanzania: Lake...
TCGCTGCCGGTGTATGCGGCGGTGGCTCCCTGGGCAGAAAAAGACAACGCCTATTACTTCTCGCTGCTGTATTCCGTGGGCGAGGCCTTCGGCTTCGAGATCAAGACCCCCTGGAACGAACTCACACCGGAACAGCACGAGGTGCTGCTGCACGGCTCCAAGGAGCCGATTCCGATCCAGGCCGATAGTCGCTACCGCAAATCACAGACTTACGTGCGGCCGTTTGAGGGGATCCTGCCGATCCTCGAGCGTCAGCTGCGGGATGCCAGCGGTGAATCGATGCGCCAGAAGCTGGAGAAATTCCTCGAGCTGGTGCCTTGTGCTAGCTGCCAAGGCTTGAGGCTCAAGCCGGAAGCTCTGGCGGTGCGGGTAGGCCCCTACCGCATCCACGAACTCACCAGCAGCAGCGTGGGCGAGAGCCTGCGGCGCATTGAAGAGTTGATGGGCGTGGGTGCCCATGAAGGCGATGAGCCGCTGCTCAATGCCCGCCAGATCCAGATCGGTGATCTGGTGCTGCGCGAGATCCGCATGCGCCTGAAGTTTTTGCTGGATGTGGGCCTCGACTACCTGAGCCTCGATCGCCCTGCGATGACCCTCTCCGGCGGCGAAGCCCAGCGCATCCGCCTGGCCACCCAGATCGGTGCTGGTCTCACCGGTGTGCTCTACGTGCTCGATGAACCGAGCATCGGCTTGCACCAGCGCGACAACGACCGACTGCTCAACACCCTGATCAAGCTGCGCGATCTCGGCAACACCCTGATCGTGGTGGAGCACGACGAAGACACGATCCGCGCCGCCGATCACATCGTGGACATCGGCCCCGGTGCCGGCGTGCACGGCGGCCACATCGTGGCCGAGGGCGATTTCAACGCCCTGATCAGCGCCGCAGACTCGCTCACCGGCGCCTACCTGAGCGGTCGCCGTTCGATCCCCACGCCTGCCGAACGGCGCGACACTGGCTCCCGCAAGCTCACCCTGGTGGGCTGCGAACGCAACAACCTTTCGGGCTTCGATGTGGAATTCCCGCTCGGCCGGCTGGTGTGCGTGACCGGTGTGAGCGGCAGCGGCAAGAGCACGATGGTGAACGAGCTGCTCCACCCGGCGCTGGAGCACAAGCTCGGCATGAAGGTGCCCTTCCCCTCCGGCGTGAAGGAGCTCAAGGGGATCAAGGCGATCGACAAGGTGATCGTGATCGACCAGTCGCCGATCGGCCGCACGCCCCGCTCCAACCCCGCCACCTACACCGGCGCATTCGATCCGATCCGCCAGGTGTTCGCTGCCACGGTGGAGGCCAAAGCCCGCGGCTACCAGGTGGGGCAGTTCAGCTTCAACGTGAAGGGCGGTCGCTGCGAGGCCTGCAGCGGCCAGGGCGTGAACGTGATCGAGATGAACTTCCTGCCGGATGTCTATGTGCAGTGCGACGTGTGCAAAGGCGCCCGCTACAACCGCGAGACGTTGCAGGTGAAATACAAGGGCCACACCATCGCCGATGTGCTGGAGATGACGGTGGAGCAGGCCTGCGAGGTGTTTTCCGCGATTCCCCAGGCGGCCGATCGCCTGCGCACCCTGGTGGATGTGGGCTTGGGCTACGTGAAGTTGGGCCAGCCTGCGCCAACCCTGTCAGGCGGTGAGGCTCAGCGGGTGAAGCTCGCCACCGAACTCTCCAAGCGCGCCACCGGTAAGACGCTCTATCTGATCGATGAGCCCACTACGGGCCTGAGCTTCTACGACGTCCACAAGCTGATGGATGTGATCCAGCGGCTCGTGGATAAGGGCAATTCCGTGCTGGTGATTGAGCACAACCTCGATGTGATCCGCTGCTCCGATTGGATCATCGATCTCGGTCCTGACGGCGGCGACAAGGGCGGCGAGATCGTGGTGACGGGAACGCCTGAGGAGGTGGCCGCCCATCCCACGTCTCACACGGGGCGCTACCTCAAGCAGGTGCTGGAGCAGCATCCGCCGCAGCCGGTGGCGGCGTAAGAACTGGGTTGGGGTTGGGAGGTGGCTACGGGAGTGGCTTGTGGAGCAGTCAGACTGATTATTATCTGTTAGAATAGTCTTCAAATTGATGTTTGCTCATGGCCAAGCAAAGCAAGTCTGGAACTCTCCCGAAGGGGGCTATATCGTTTTCCACTCCGACTTCAAAGTATGCCCTGATTCTCAAGCCGGCAAGTTTTGCATCTGCAGAGGCAAATGCTCGCAAGTATGGAGGCTATTTAGCTGAGTTGTCTACTGCCAGTGAGAATAGGCAGGTTTTTGATGCCATAACAGGGCTCTTGGCACCCTCTTCTTACAGCAAATCAACCGCTGACGATGGAGGTGGGTCTTCCTATGTGTGGATAGGAGGATCTGACGCCGCTTCTGAGGGTGCTTGGAGTTGGTTAAAATCAAGAACATCTATCCCAGTCGATGGCCTTGAATGGGGCAATGGTTCTTTAGGTAACGAGCCTGATAACTTTGGTGGTAATCAGGACTATCTGGCCCTGGGTCTACAAAACTGGCCTTACGGTGCAGCTGATGGCAAGGGCTATGGTAATGCTGGGATGTGGAACGACCTCCAAGGAAGCAATAAACTATTTTATCTGGTTGAGTTCTGACAGACTTAAATACCTTCATCATGCATGGTAAATATTATGACTTTTAGCTGTAATTCAAAGGCTTCCATCCAAGCCCTCTACAATACGTCTACCTTTTTCTAGTGGAATCAAGAGAGGAGTTATGCAATAACTGCATAGACTCCGCTATTGATTCCGTGATATAGTAACGAAGATTTGCACACTCCTGATGACCCAAGATCTTATTACAGGCATCTGGTCTACCACTAATAAGCCCAACATTGCTTCATGGTCAACCGATGACGCAACAGTTAAAGGATTTGGCGTATACAACAATAAAGGCACTGGGAGACTATATCTCGACAAGAACAAGAACGGAATACTTGATAAAAAAGATAAAGTAATTGGTTCTATAAAGTTTACAGAACAAGCTACCGATAAAAACAATGTCGGATACGGTACATTTGTGGCTAATCTCCAGTCTAAATCTGGTTCGTTTCTAAATCCTAGTGGGATTGAGCTTGCTGTTGCTTTACTGACTGATCTTTCTTATTTCTAGGCATTGCACCTTGCACCGTCTCTCTACGGTGTTATGCTCTATAAACTATTAACCTCTTATTCTCGCTGGTTCTATTGGTCAATTACACTAGTCAATTATATGATCAACAATGTTTAATTGTGAGTATCCACACATAACTATTATTGAGTCGACAATATTTTCTCCAGGTCTTTGCATAGTCATTGAATAAAAGCTTTAGCATTAATAATCTTGGGCTGTCAAATAAGCAATTGCGAACCTAATATTCCTGACGCAAGTTGTACTTTTTGTAAGTGTCTCTTAGATACATGCATGATCTTAGGTAAATTAACTGATACTCTCTTCTAATGTTCTTTAAATGAATCTTAGGTTACATCAATGACAACATTGGGCCAAGGGCAGTTGTGACCTTTACCAGTTGTCCCAGAGTGCCAACGTTCTACTTGATATCGTTTAGCGAGTATGGGATTCAGCATATGCATATAATTGAACATATTATAGCTTTTCCCAAGGCACTTGTAGTTAATGCAGTTAAATACCCAACTATTGCTCCTGACTTGCCAGAATATAGCACCTTTGGGTTGATAGTACTTGCCCTTAACTCTGTTCTGTTGACAAAATGGGCAGAAGAATCTTGCTTTATACTTTCTGTTTGAACACTCTTCGTATCCATGAAGATATTCATTCACAAGCTTTAACCTATACTTTTGATCAATAGGAGATTCCATATAATTCCTGATGCCTACCCAATGATTATAACATGATCATTTATGCATGTCAACTTGACATGGGTAAAGATAATGAGTAAAATAACTACGTGTCGTGTTGAAGATAAACCATAGATACCCTTAGATACTCAATATCATAAATAACTACGTAGTAGTTTCATCATATTGTAAGTATCTATAGATCCTTCTAGATGCCAAGGGTCAATAGAGTAAATTATCTTCAGAGACGCCCGAAGGGCAAATCCCGAAGGGATTTGAACCAAGATCTATTACTAAAGCATTTTAAAATCAATATAGTCTTCTTTTTCCCTATGGCTCCTCTTGCTGTCTAAGGCTGCAAGGAATTAAACTGTAATTCAGCAATAGGTTGCATAAATACTGATAAAATACATCTAAGTTCTATATGTCATTTTCATTTCCAGTAAAACCGCTTAGAGATCAAATCTCTTTTAAGCAACATGAACACTACATTATTGAGATGAGAGATCGTTTATGTGCTCATTATCGATTGAACAAGAGCGATTTAGTGAAGTATCTAATCAAGAAGGAAGAATATACTCTCAAGAACCCCAGTGGAATGTTGAGCGTCAATCCATGAGTAGATCATTAGTCCTTACGGATATTGAGTACCTTATGCTTCAAGAGATTGCGAAGAAGAATAGAAGTAAACCACTTGACTGCATTAAGAAGTGGATTCTATTGGAATATACGAGGATTAAAAAATGAACAATCAATCCAAGGGTAAAATAATATCCAAGATTAATGTCATAGAGCAACAGTTGACATCTTTAGACCATTATCTTCCAGAGACTTATGACTATCTAATGGTAAAACTCGATATACAACGTCGTCAGATTGACGTCTTAGAGGCATTCCAGATGATCGAATCGGAACAGGGTATTCGTGCCTCTGATCCATATTGTTCTAATCTTGATCAATAGTAAACTACTGTGTTCACTGGCAAAGCAAAAATGCCAAGGAACTTAAACTACAAAGTCTTTTTTTCGTGCCTTCTATTTAACATGTCTTTGGACTGATCTGATCCAACTAAGAGTTAGGAGCAGTATTGTCTCAACGAGGGTGTTGACACGTCAAGCAAGTTCCTGTATGATGACGTCATCGACTTAAGCAATCGATACCGCTCAATCTAACTCTTGATTTTATGACAACTGACTCTATTGCACTTCATATGATTCATCTTGTGATGACATCTTCTGAACTTGCTCGTCGTATTAAGTAACGACAACTTTGTGTGACTGGTAAAATCATTGCATGCGACGTCTGACTCCTCAGAGTCTCACTTATACATTCTACAACTATTTTAATTTATTATGTCTTGGAATATTCGTCATTATCACGCCTTGCTTTATCTCAAAGGAGTTCCTAATCAAGAACAGCTTGACAATATTGTGTCTCAATATGCTCAACAGCTTTTGAGAGACCTGAGATCCTCTCCTTCTCTTCAAGAAGAATTAGACTGCCTTGATATTGATTATGATCTTGATGATCACGAACTATTCAATTCCCTTAATGCTGCCATCAAGAGCTTTATAAAACAAGTAAAATTCGCGGAGCGATATACCTTTGTCCTTATTGAGTCTGAATACGACTCGGAGAATGACTGCGATGAATTCGTAGACTATCTTGCAAGGTTGTTCTTCCCGCATTCTGTGGATCCCTATATTCTTCTATTCTGTTCATCTCTTGACAAGACAGGGGCCTATGGCGGTCAATCTATCTTGTATTTGCACGACAACAAATTCATCCAACAGACTGCAGTTGACTTTTTGGAAGCACTCTTTAAGCAACCTTCGTCAAAACTGTGTTCGATTCTGTCTGCCATTCAGGAAGTCTGATTCTCCCAGTAGGTTTGGCATAAGTCTTGAGTAACATTTGAGTGCTGTGACCCGCCATTTGAGCAAGATCAGCAGGCGAGTTGCCAATTGCAAGTGCATGAGAGAGGAATGAATGACGCTGAGCGTCCAACCTTCGTGGTTTGATTCCACATCGCACTAGACTTCTCTTCCACACTTTGCCTAGGAGAGAGTCGTAAACATTCTTGTGAGTGATCGGAGTTACGAATGCTAAACCATAGGTATCATAAATTCCCTTTGACTGCATATCGTCTTTGTGGTCACTCAGAACCTTGACAACTGAAGAGTTTATAGGAATGATTCTCTCCTTGCCAGTCTTTGTGGATGACCAGAAGTATCTGTGTGTATTGAGTCCATCAACTCTAAGTGTTTTGTGTATGACGATCTCTCCACTATTCCAGTGGATGCAGTCCCACGTAAGACCCCTGATCTCTGCATTCCTCATGCCGCTGCTTAACCACAGGAAGAAGAGGGGATAAAACCAGAGTTCGTTGATCTTCATGTCCTCCAGGACAAGGGTGATCTCTTCGGTGCTAAGCACATCTGACAGTGAGGATCCTTTGCTGACCTTCAGCTTGTGCTTAAAGAGATGCTTGCTCTCTTCTAGGCACACCCTTCTGAACTCACAGAGAATTCCGTCCACCGTGCGGTTCTGGAGACCACTGGCAAGCATCCACCCGATGAACTCATCGACATCACCCTTGTTGCGAAGGGTCTTCCCATACCTACGGAGAGTCCTGTAGGCATGGATTGTTCTTCCTTGTCGATTTGATTCCGCTAGTTGCCTCAGACCGTCAAGCAAACCCGTGTCTGGGTGGGCATTGTTGGGTTGATATGACCGTAGCGAAGCATCAAAAGACCCATCGCAGTAATCAGACCAGATCTTGGCACTGAGTGCTAAAGCTTTGGCGACATCACTAGGGTTGCTCCATCGACCTAGGCGGTTGATGAAGGCATCCTTGCCATCAATGCGGACTCGGAGCTGCAATGCTCCATTGTTGTTGCGTAGCGATGGTGCTTTACGCATTGATCGGACTGCTTATGCACCATGGCTAATTCATAAACATGTCAAGGCCAAGTCTCTTGGGCTGCATTGAAGCCTTTGTTAGCCAAATCTGCGATTCTTCGGATCTTGTGGGGATATTTGGGGGAATCTGGCTTGGGTTCTGGCTTTGGCGGTGTCGGTGTTCATCTAATCCCTGTTCCCAGCACCATTTTGCGGGTGGTGCATCACATGATGGATGTGATCCAAAGACTGGTAGACAAGGGCAACTCCGTGCTGGTGATCGAGCACAACCTCGACGTGATCAGGTGCTCTGATTGGATCATCGATCTCGGTCCTGATGGCGGCGACAAGGGCGGCGAGATCGTGGTCACGGGAACGCCTGAAGAGGTGGCGGCTCATCCCACATCTCACACGGGCAGGTATCTCAAGCAGGTGCTAGAGCAGCATACGCCGCAGGCGCTGGTGGCGTAGGGACTGGGTTTGGCTTGGGAGCTGGCTACGGGAGTGGCTTGGTAGAGAGCTTTTCAAGCTGATTACCGGTGCTCTTCATTGGGACGGTGAAGTGCTTCTGCTGGTCACCGCCAGGTTGAGGAAGGCTGAGTCGAGGACAACTGAAGGCGTTGTTGACGTGGTCTATCGAGAGGGCTGAACGGCAAGACCTCTAACAATTGAGTTGGGTTTCTAGCGTCCATTTGCCGACGGGCACCAACTGGGAGCGTAAATTAAATCTTAAGAAAAGCACACGAGAAACCCATGAGGGCGCGGTAAAGGGCCCCTAATGAAGGCAGGATTGCTTGCCCAAGGTAGTATTTATGCGCTTCGACACACATACATATCGCAAGCAATTGAAGGCGGCGTCTCCTTGAATATTATCTCAGAAAACTGCTGCATATCCGTTCACGTGATTGAGAAGAACTATATGAAGCCTTTCGATGTTAAGTGTAGAGAGTTCGTCGAAATGAGAGCTCCAGCTCTCAAGTGCTATCGCTCCTTTTAACTGCTCAAAGTTCTCAGGATGCCGCAAAGTAGCCTTGCAGGGGTTGTGTCGACCCCAAAAGGTCACCTTCTTTCTATGAATTCCTTTGCAATACATGTCACTTACATAATAAAAACTATCTACCTCTTTACCTTATTAGAGGTGTCTTTCGCTGAGGTAAGCAGAATTTGCATTAAACGATATCGGTCGCTTGTATCGCGGCTAATGCAGTGGCAGAGCTGTTATACGCGCCTACAAGCCCAATTTGAATTGCGCCATTCGGGTTAGGACTAGTAAATTAATCGCGCACAAATAGGACAGATGTCCATGCACTGCCAGCCCCATATGCCTCAACAATATAGGCGGCTCCAACCTGAATTGCGAAACGTGCGGCAGCGTGATTATAGGCGCTTGAATAGTCAGCATTTGCCTGACCGGTTCCAGCAAAACCTCCGTCTGCACCTGACCAGTCGAAATCAATAATGCGGTCAGTGCCCGTTAGGAAGTCAGCAATAACATCTATAGCTCCTGTTACAGCATCTCCAGTCTGTGCGGTACCAGAGGTTTGATTGCCAGTATAGCTAAATGTGTCTGAGCCAAGGCCACCAGTCAAGAAATCTGCACCCTCACCACCAGTAATAGTGTCTGCATTCGCTCCACCGCTAATGGTGTCGTTTCCATTAGTCCCAGTGGCGTTGAGAATGGTCAAAGCTCTTGCTTGAGTGTCGGTGACAAAGGAAGTGGTGTTAAAGACCACATCTCCAATATCTGTATATGTGGCGTTTCCGTTGGTGTCAGCTGTGTATTCGCCAGCAGTTGTGTTGTGACCCATGACATCGCTAGCAACCTCAAAGTTGTTTACGTTTGTCAAATTCAGAATTACAAAATCCGTGGCTGCGAGATCGGCAACAGTGTCGGTTGTGGCTGCATTGCTATCGCTTGAAACTTCCACGACGGCTTTGTGTATCAGGCGATCTACACCAGCTCCAGCCGTTATGTTGTCTGCACCACCGCCACCAGTGATTACGTCCGCGCCCGCACCACCAGTAATTGTATCGTTAGCAGAGCCTCCTTCTAGAACTGCATTGTAAGACGATTGAGATAAAGCACTGGCATTGAGAGTCACTGAGGCAGTTGAAAAATCGGCGAATATGCTGCGTAGACCACCATCAGCAGCGATGACTGAAGCACCAAGTTCGGATGCGATAAGCCTGACACCATTTGAGCCTGTAACGCTAATGGTGACAGTTGCTCCCGCAGTGTTGTGCGTAATCTGTTCATAGCCTCCACTGGTCCATCCCGCACCGGTAATCTGATTATTACCGCCACCTGCGTTAATAATATCCGTTCCAGGACCGGTCGTGATGATGTCATCGGCATTGGTGCCAGTGATCGTGTCACCGCCATTGCCTCCTGTAATCGAGCCAATGGCGTTGGTTAAGGTTGCGCCACTGAGGTTGATTGTTGCGCCGGAGTTCGTAGAAGCATTAACGACGAGCGTTTCACTAACGCCACCGGCGACACCATCAACGGTGAATGTTAAGCCAGTGAGCTGATTGCTGAGGAAAACAGCGCTTTGACCAGCACTAATTCTGATCGCATCAAGACCCGTAATGGATCCTCCTGTATTCATTAGGTTGAATTCAGTAGTTGTGATAACTTCGAAGCTATCAGTGGTGCCCGAGAGAGTTACTGTTTCACCGGTATCGACATCACCAGTGTTAAATCGGAAGACGTTGTTGCCAGGGCCGCCAGCCAAGCTGTCAGCTCCATCACCACCCGTGATGACATCGTCGCCGGCACCGCCAGCAAGTACATCTGAATGCGGAGAGCCTTGGATCAAGTCGCTGGTTGTTGATCCTGTTACTCGGATGCCAGATGTATATGCTGAAGCGTCTAGATTGTTGCTATCACTGCTGAGGGTGATCGTATATGTGTTGAGGGGTGATATCGATACGGTCTGGGCGACTCCTTCACGAGAAAACGTTGAGATTGAGCCTGCTGGCCCAGTTAGCGTGATTCAGCCTGTTGCAGTGCCTTCAAAAGTGATCTCAGAGGTTGCGCTGTCAACCCTCAACGCAAATGTTGGAGAGCTTTCGCTGCCAGCACTGTCATCATCGCTGGGGGGAGTGGGCACAGGAGGTGCAGTCGCCGGTATGAGTTGACCTGGTTTTAGCGATGGTCGATCCCGTAGCGTTGTTGTTGCACTGGTGAGAAAAGATTGAAAAAGTTCTGGGGAGCGCAATATAGCTCTGCTCGTCTTGGCGACACTTCTGATTTTGCCTGACAGCGAAAAGTGTTCAATGCCATCTGTAAAATTGGCCTCTCTGCCGTTTGCGTCGATCATCACAATCTTTAGTTCTCGTTTGCGTGAGCCTCGCAAGGCTCTCCTTAGCCTTGAAAACTCTCTGTCGCTGATTTGGATCTCTCCATTGAGAAGCCCAGCTCTCGGTCTTATCTCTCTTCCCCCTACGCGGAATGCCAGTCGCATGGAATTTTCAACGATGCTTTAGGTCTTTGCGTTGATGCTGATACTGTTAAATGGGATGTTGAGCACCGTCTAGCTCCTGTCTATCCAAACTTTATCGCGCGCATGTGCTCCATGCCATGCGTTGTATTTCTAACTCCTCAGATCTTATTTCTTTCGGTCTTGGTGATTGCCGCATCCTGGATGTGATGTGTGCTGCGACAGGATCCTTGATCGCTGCCAGATTGGGATGTTGTCTGGCTGGCTTCCAGTGGTTGTTGGCCGAGCTTCAGCCCAGCAGCGGCACCAGCTCAGCCACGGCTTCATGGCCGCCCAGCCCCAGGGCTTGCCCGCTGCCGGTGTCATCCTCGGCCTGCAGCTCGGCTGTATCCAGCCGCAGGCTGCGGCCGTCGCTGAGCACAGCGGCCAGCACGTTGCTGCGAGCTTCCTGTAAATCGATCAACTGATCTCCTCGCTCGCTGAAGCGCACTCCGATCTGGCCGATGTCGCCCCGTTGGCAGCGGCGCAGGCTGTTCACCGTGAGGCGTTTGATCTGGCCGCTGCGGCTCGCCAGCAGCACGCAGCCCCCGGGGGTGACGCCGGCGGCGCCCACCACGGTTTCTCCGGGCAGCAGCCGGAACAGCACTGGACCCTGGGCATTGCGGCCCATCACCGGCAGGTTGGCTTCATTCACCGCCAGCCGCAGCAGGCGACCGGTGGAACTCCCCACCACCAACTCCTCGCCTTCCCGGCAGCGCACCACCCGCCGCAGGCTCACGCCGTCCTTGAGCTTCAGCACAGATGCGGCCCTGCCAGAGAGCTCCTGGAAATCCGCGATCGGCAGCCGCTTGAAGCGGCCATCGCTGCTCAAAAGGCCAACACTGGTGCCTTCAGCGTCGGCACCGCTGGGGAGAGGCAGCAGTTGCACCACCCGCTCACCGCTCATGCCTTCCGGCAGGAACTTCTCGAGCGTGCCCGGCTGCTGGCCAGCGAATTCCCAACGCAGCAAGGCCACCCGGCCGGCATCGGTGAAGGCGAGCAGCGCTGGCTTCTCGCTGATCGGCAGGATCAGCCTTGCCGGTGAGGGGTTGTCGCCCAGCGGTGCCGGTTCATCCAGGTGCAGCCGGCCCAGCAGTTGCGGACCCACCACCTTCACCTGGCCATCGGCCTGGATCACCAGGCGGCCATCGCTGCTCAGCCCCTCGAAGGCGCGCTGACGCAGCAGCTCGGTGTTGGGGCGTTGTGCGGCGGTGCGCTGGGCCACCAGTTCATCGCCCCCTTCCACCAGGCGGGTGCGGCGTGGCGTGGCGAAGCGTTTTTTGAGCGCTTTGAACTCGGCCACCATGGCGTCGAGCAGGGCCGGGCGCTCATCCAGCAGGTGGCGCAGGCGGCTGCGTTCCTGGCGTAGATCCTCGGCTTCCTTGCGCAGGCTTTCCTGCTCCAGACCGGTGAGCCGGCGCAGGGGCATTGCCAGCACCGCATCGGCCTGGCGTTCTGTGATGTCGAGATGCACCTGCAGGCTGGCCCGGGCGTTGGCGGCATCGGGGGCGGCGGTGATCATCTCGATCACTTTGGGCAGGGCGTTAAGAGCGGTGATCAGACCCTCCACCACCTCGAGGCGATCTTCCGTGCGTTTCAGCGCATGGCGCGTGCGCCGGATCAGGGTGAGTTCGCGGTATTCGAGGAACTCCTGCAGCAGTTGGCGCAGGGTGAGCTGGATTGGCTTGCCGTGTACCAGCGCCAGCAGGATCGCGCCGTAGTTGCTTTGCAGAGCGGTGCGGCGCTGCAGTTCGGCTAGCACCGTTTCGGGGTTGGCGTCGCGGCGCAGCTCCACCACCACGCGCATGCCTTCGCGATCGGATTCGTCGCGGATGTCGGCGATGCCGTTGATCTTGCCCTCGTTCACCTGCTCGGCGAGCTTTTCAATCCAGCCGGCCTTGCTCAGCTGATAGGGGAGCTCGGTGATCACCACGGCGCCGCGTTTGTGGCGGCCCTTGCCGGGTTGAACCTCCTCGATGTGAGCCACACCCCGCATCGGGATGCTGCCGCGGCCCGTGAGATAGGTGTCGCGCACACCGCTGCCGGTGAGCACCTCGCCGCCGGTGGGGAAGTCGGGGCCGGGCACCAGTTCCAGCAGTTTTTCGTCGCTCAGATCGGGCTTGCGCACCAGGGCGATCAGCGCATCCACCACCTCGCCCAGGTTGTGGGGCGGGATGTTGGTCGCCATGCCCACGGCGATGCCCGTGCAGCCGTTGAGGATCAAAAACGGCAGCTGGGCCGGCAGCACTGTGGGCTCCTGCTGGGAGCCGTCGAAGTTGGGGGCGAAATCAACGGTGTCGTCGCCGATTTCATCGAGCATCGCCTCGTTGGCGATCGGTGCCAGCCGCGTTTCGGTGTAACGCATGGCGGCCGGTGGGTCGTCGTCCACCGAGCCGAAGTTGCCATGGCCATCCAGCAGGGGGTTGCGGCTGGCGAAGGTCTGCACCAGGCGCACCAGGGCGTCGTACACCGCCTGATCGCCGTGGGGGTGGTATTTGCCGAGCACGTCGCCCACCACGCGGGCGCACTTGCGGTAGGGGCGATCCGGCGTAAGCCCCAGCTCGTGCATCGCATAGAGGATGCGGCGCTGCACCGGCTTGAGACCGTCGCGGGCGTCGGGCAAAGCCCGGCCCACGATCACGCTCATCGCGTATTCGAGATACGAGCGCTGCATCTCCTGGTGCAGCTCGATCGGCTGGATACGCCGGTCATCGGATGGATCCGGCAGCGGCTGTTCGGGGCGCGCCTTGGGCATCCGTGGCTCAGGCCGGGGGGCTGAAAGTGGCGCTCAGCCTACAGATCACGGGCTTATTCGTCGCCCAGGTCGTCGTTGCCGCCGGCATTGGCCTGGGCCCGTTCCACATCCGCCTTCAGGGCCGGCTCCGTGAGCAGCCGGGCTGCAGCGCTGCGCAACCTGGGGCCCCAGAGCTGCTCCTTCTGCCAGCTGTCCAGCACGTAGTTGGGGTCTTCGGCCAGGGCCTTGGCCGCCAGCTCCAGGCTTTCGGTGTTGCCAGGGGTCTTTGTATTGAGGGCAGCGGCCAGGGCGAGGTTGGGTTCGGCGGCGGGTTTGATCTCCAGCACGCGGCGCCAGCGCTTGATCGCGTCGGCGTCTTTGTTCTGCTCGTAGAGCACCAGGGCCTGGTTGTTGATCGCTTCCCAGAAATCACTGCGCAGCTTCGAGGCCCGCTCAAACGCCCCGAGCGCATCACCCGGTTTGCCCATCAGGATGAAGGCGTTGCCGAGATCGAAGTAGGCACCGGCGTTGTTGCCGTCGAGCTTCAGGCCCTGGCGGATCAGGTCAGCGGCTTCCGAGGGGCGGCTGTCTTTGAGGGCCAGGGAGCCCTGGGCAAACAGGATGCCTGCGTTTTTCGGATCCAGCTCCCGCGCCTTGGCCAGCGACACAGCGGCCTCTTTGTCTTGGTTGCTGCGCAGTTGGGCTTCCGCCAGCAGCACCCAGCCGCGCGGATCGCTGGGAATCAGTTGCACGGTGAGGGCCGCCAGCCGGGCCGCGTCTTCCGCCTGGCCCAAGCGCAGCAGCCGTGCCGCCGCTTGGGCGATGCCGAGGCCGGCGCCCTCGAGGTTGCGCTCGCTCGGCACCACCACATAGGGCACCAAGGCCTGGGCCGGTGCGGCGCTCAGGGCCGAAAACATCAACGGTGCTGCCGCCAGAACCTTCAACCAGCGCGCAGCCATCGATGCAGGGCGATCACAGCCGCAGGTTAGGCAGCAATCCTCAGGCTGACCGCGGGTTGCGGCCCTGTTGCGGTGCTTTGCGCGCTCACACAGCTCCTGTACATACCGTACGGAAGCTGTGCTTCTTCCGCTTCGCTATGCGTACGGATGTTGCTCAGCTGTCTGCCCGCGATCGTTCGGCGCCTGCGCCTTCATCGGACCCAAGCCCTGTCGCCGCGCGGATGTTGCGTCGCCACATCGTTGGTTTGATCCGGCGCAGAGCGGAGGCTCGCAGGTTCTCGTCCCAGTCCTCATCACTCCAGCCCAGGGCCTCCTCGGCGCGCAGATCTAGCCACCAGGGGCGCGGTTGCAGGTCGGGATCACCGCTGCTGGGCAGCCCGCGCTGATTCCACGGGCACACGTCCTGGCAGATGTCGCAACCGGCCACCCAGCCCTCCAGGGCGCCCGCGATGGCGGCGGGGAGTTCGGGAGCGCGGTTTTCGATTGTGTGAAAGGCGATGCAGCGGCGGGCATCCACCACGAACGGTTCGGTGATGGCGCCGGTGGGGCAGGCCTCCAGGCAGGCGCTGCAGGCGCCGCAGGCCGGCACCGCCGGCGGGTCGGCCGGCAGCTCAGCGCTGGTGAGCAGATGGCCGATCAGCAGCCAGGAGCCGTGCTCGCGGCTGATCAGGTTGCTGTGTTTGCCGATCCAACCCAGGCCGGCTTCTTCGGCCCAGGCCTTATCCAACAGCGGTGAGCTATCCACACAAACGCGCCAGGCGGTGCCGGGCACCTGGGATTCCAGCCAGCGTCCCAGGGCCCGCAGCCGTCCATCGATCACCCGGTGGTAGTCGCGCCCCCAGCCGTAGCGGGCCACCTTGAGGCTGCCGGGGCTTCGCTCTGCATCCACCCAATAGGGCAGCCCCACCGCCACCACGCTGCGAACGCCTGGCAGCAATGCCTCCACCGCCCGGCGGCGTGGATCCGCCATCCAGGCCATGTCGGCTTGATGGCCGGCAGCCAGCCAGCGCTCCAGGGCGGCGGTGCGCAGCTGCAGCCGTTCGCTGCCGCCGGCTGAGGCGATGCCCACCGCCGCAAAGCCCAGCTGGCGGGCCTGTTGCTTGAGGGTGTCAGCGAGTTCCACCACCCCTACGATTGCGCGATTGCGTCAGCACCACTGTGAGTTCTGCAGCGTCCGGCCGGTTCGGCACCCTGTTCCGTTGGCTGGGCATCACCCTGGTGGTGCTGCTTGTGCTCCAGCTCCTGGCGGTGCTCAGCGTGAACGGCTGGGGTGAGGAAAGCTTCCGCCAGCTGCTCGCCACCACGCTGGTCACCCAGTCGCCGATGGCGTTTGTGGGCATGCTGCTGATGCTGATCGGTCAGCGCCTCGATGAGCCGGTGCCCGGCCGCACGCCGCTGCGCTGGTTTGTGTGTGTGGTGAGCGTTCTGTTGGCGTTGGCCGTGCTGATCACGATCCCCGTGAGCATCAGCGGCGATCGCGCCGTGAGCGATCAGGCCAACCAGGCCCTATTGGCCCAGCGCGGCCAGCTCGAGATGGCCAAGGCTCAGCTGGAGAACCCCCAGGTGCTCGAGCAGGTGATCGCCCAGGGCGAGCAGGCCGGCCAGATCCCTGCCACCGCCAGCGATGCCGACAAGAAGAAGGCCGCCCAGGCCTTCATGAACCGCCAGCTGGATCAGGCGGAACAGCAGCTCAAGCAGGCCGAAAACCGCCGCGATCTGGCCGCCAACCAGCGCCGCATCGGCGGCACCGGCACCGCTGTGGTGCTGCTGGTGGCCTTCACCCTGCTGGCGGTGGTAGCCGTTCTGTGAGGGCGGCTGGCTAAGTTGCCAACTGGACTCTTTTCACCGGACGCCCCGGCCTGTCATTGGTGCAATCCAGTCCCAAACCTGAGCAGCCCCTGGGCGATCGCCTCCAGCAGGACCTCAAGAACGATCTGATCGCCGGCCTGCTGGTGGTGATCCCGTTGGCCACCACCATCTGGCTGGCCACCACGGTTACGCGCTTCGTGCTGGCGTTCCTCACCTCGATCCCCAAGCAGCTCAACCCCTTCAACACCCTGGATCCGATCCTCCAGGAGTTGATCAACCTGGGATTGGGCCTGCTGGTGCCCCTGCTCGGCATCCTGTTGATCGGCTTGATGGCCCGCAACATCGTGGGCCGCTGGTTGCTCGAATTCGGCGAGGGCACGCTGCAGCGCATCCCTGTGGCTGGAAGCGTGTACAAAACGCTCAAGCAGCTGCTGGAAACCTTCCTGCGGGATAACTCCAGCCGCTTCCGCCGAGTGGTGCTGGTGGAATACCCCCGGGAGGGCCTCTATGCCCTGGGGTTCGTCACCGGCGTGCTCGGAGCCACCCTTTCGGCCGGCTTTGATCAGCCGATGCTGAGCGTGTTCATCCCCACGGCGCCCAACCCCACCACCGGCTGGTATGCCGTGGTGCCGGAGGCTTCGGTGAAGGATCTCGACCTCTCGGTGGAGGATGCCTTCCGCACGATCATCTCGGCCGGCATCGTGAATCCCGACGAACGCGAAACCCCCGCCAGCCGCAGCTTCTCCAGCCTGCTGGCCCAGCTCCGGGCTCCGGCCTATTCCCCCCTTCCTTCCAACAAGGCCTGATGCAGAGCCGCACCGTTGCCCGTGAACTGGCCCTGCTGATGCTTGGCCAGATCAGCGATCGCCAGCCGGCGGCCGACACGCCGCTCGATGCCTTGCTGCAACAGGCCCAGGCCACGCTGAGCCAGCACGTGCGCGAAGCCCTCGACCAGGCCGCCACCGACCTCCAGGCCGCCCAACAGCAGTTGCTCGACAGCGAACTGCAGGATCAAGGCGGCGCCGAGCAGCTGCCTCGCATCCGCCAGCACCTGCAAGACGGCCTCGCCCACGCGGAGCAGGGCCTCAACCGCCTCTCCGCCAGCCTCGAGCTGCCGCGGCTGCTGATGCTCTCCGACCAGGATGAGATCCGCCGCGGTGCCGTGGAGCGCGCCCGGGCTGTGCTGCGGGGCCGCGAGGATCTTGATCAGCGCCTCGATGCCGTGATGGAAGGCTGGCGCCTCACCCGCCTGCCCCGCATCGACCGCGACATCCTGCGTCTGGCTGCGGTGGATATCGAGCAGTTCAACACCCCCGCCGCTGTGGCCTGCAACGAAGCCGTGGAGCTGGCCAACCGCTACAGCGACGAACAGGGCCGCCGCATGATCAACGGCGTGCTGCGCCGCTTCACCAGCGCCCCCGCCAAGGGCTGATCAAGGAGGCGCCCATGGTTTTCGACTGGTTCAATCGCAGCGCGGCCCCTCAGAACCCCGAGGAGCCCCAGCCGGAACAAACCTCGCAGGTGCCGGTTGCCGAGGAGGCACCTGCTGCCGCGGCACCCGAGGCTGACAAGCCGGAACCAAGCCACGAGCTTTCCCCGTCGGCTCCTGCCGCGCCCGCGGCAGCGCCTGCCGTCGGGGCCGTCGATCAGGACGCCCTCGATTGGGCTCGTCAGGCCTATGCCCGTCTGAAGGCTCAGCAGGAGGCCCAAAAGCAGGCCGCGGCTGGTTCGCCGGCTGGTTCTGAACCTGCGCCGTCAGCTCAGCCTGCATCTCCGGTGCCATCGCCGGAAGCATCGGGCTCTGCCGCACCGGTTGCCGTTTCACCATCGGTGCCAGCACCACCGGTGAGTGCCGCCGATGCACCCGTAGTAACTGTCCAGGATTCTGATCAGTCTTTACAGAATTCCGGACAGTCCGTCGAAGTTGTTCAACTGCCTGCTCCTGAGGCGCCTCAGGTTTTCAAGGCTGTGATTGCGCCTGAAACACCAGCCCAGGCGCCTGTTGCACCCTCAGAACCCCAACC
>Ga0194118_10003643_pt1 | contig 17700 bp, 16 predicted proteins | sample TA2MahsurfametaG_2_FD_148662 | JGI IMG/M metagenome (GOLD analysis project Ga0194118, IMG submission 148662) | Freshwater microbial communities from Lake Tanganyika, Tanzania - TA2015013 Mahale N5 surface | ecosystem: Environmental > Aquatic > Freshwater > Lake | place: Tanzania: Lake...
GTTATAGAAGCCGTTGATATATTGAAAGATTGTGGTTTCGGCTTGGCGGCGGGTGTCCCACGTCCTGCGCCAGAGCAGCTCGGCCTTCATGGTCTTGAAGAACGTCTCGACAATGGCGTTGTCATAGCAATTGCCCTTACCGCTCATTGACGACTGCAACCCATATTCGCGCAGAATTTTCTGGTAGTTGTACAAACAGTATTGGCTGCCACGGTCACTATGAAACACGCAGCCCCGCGGCGGGGACCGGTGCGCAATGGCTATTTTCAGTGTACGGATCGCCAGATCGCGTTTCAGGCGATCACTGACAGCCCAGCCGATGACGCGCCGGGAGTGAAGGTCTAAGATCACCGCCAGATAGAGCCAGCCTCCCCGGATCCAGATATAGCTGATGTCTCCTGCCCATTTCTGATTGGGTTGATCGGCAGTGAAATCGCGCTCAAGCAGGTTTGGCGCGATGTTGAACGTGTGATCGCTGTCTGTTGTCGCCCTGAATTTACGCTTTCTTTCAACGACAATTTCATTGTGGCGCATCAGACTCCCAACACGCCGGTGCCCCACCTCGACCCCAACTTCCTTCAGCTCGTCCGTCATTCGCGGGCGGCCGTAGCTCCCCAGGCTCAGGCGTGATTGCTCCTTGATGTGGGCCAGAACCACCATATCCATGCGTTGCCTGGGGCTGGCAGGGCGCTTGCGGAAGGCCCGCAAGCCACGTGCGCTGACATTCATCACGCGGCACAGCCGATCGATCGGAAAGGCCCCAAGCTGTTCTTCGACGAACCTGAACCTCACGGCTTTTGGCTCGCAAAGAACTGAGTGGCTTTTTTAGGATGTCCCTCTCCTCGTTCAGGATACGGACCTCACGACGAAGTCGTTCATTCTCACGGGCAAGCTCACGGTCCTCGGCACAAACCACACCCGCGTCACGGTGCGCACTCGCCCATTTTTTCAGGGTCGAAAAGCCGACCCCCAGATCATCCGCAACCTGGCGCCGCGAAAGCCCGCTGGTCAGCGCTATCCGCACCGCTTCTTTACGAAATTCATCCGTCCTGCCTGTGCTCATGGTTCGTCTCCTTTGCTGCACAATATGTGATCAGAGGACCGGCACAAAACCGCGACAGGTCCACCATCCAAAACCCTCCCCTATGACACAACATTAGTGGCTCAACTTTATGGAGCTAAGACAGGCGGATCTTCTTGCTGGTCAGCGGGAAGAAGCCCGCCGTGCGCAGCCTGCAGCACGGCCAGGCAGCCCGCCACGCCGGGATAACGGCAGTGTCAAACGCCGCGCACTTCCTGCGCAGACGCCGCCAGCCGATAAGCCCAATACGCCCGCCCGGTAACCCCCACCCAATCAGTCGCGTTCAACGGCGGCTGCGTTGTCTTGGAAGTGCCGCTTAACAGCCCCCAGTAAAGCGCTGGACTACTCTTGCGGCGACGCGTGACCAATCAAACTCCTTGAGAATCTTGGCACCAAATTCGAGTGATAGCGAACGCAGCTCATGCTCCGTTTCGAAGCGAAGCATGGCCCGTGAAATGTCGTTGGGATCTTCCGCATTGAAGCGGCATTCGGGCGGGGTGATTTCCCGGAGTGATGAATTATCGCCTGCAAGCACCGGCGTATCGAAAAAATACGCTTCAAGAACCGGCAAGCCGAGCCCTTCATAAAGTGATGGGAATACGACGGCAAAACTCCGCCGATAATATTCCATCATATCCTCATCATCGACCTGTCCTGTGAAAATAAGATCCTGACCAGGCTTCAAGCCATGCTGCCTAGCCAAGGATTCCAGTTCCTTGTGACGCGCTGGGTGAAGATTGCAGAGTACTACCAGCACCGGAATGCTTGAAGCAGGGTCCTGCTTCAGCTTGGCAAAGGCTCCTATCAACCCTCCGATATTCTTGCGAAAATCGCCTCCGCCGACATAAAGCCAAAAAGGACCATCAGGTATATCGCGCGGCGGAGCTGGGACTTTGCCTTCGCGCGCAGCGGCCCGCCATCTCAACTTATCCAAGGATCCGTAGATGGTCGTGATGCGGTCGGGCATTACGCCCGCTAGGCGTACCAGATCTCTGGCAGTCGTTTCGCTAATGGCCAAGTGTCCATCAAGAACCGGCAACAGGTTCATCAAGGATAAATAGCTACGTCTGATGTCGGCACTCTCCAGGTATTGCCCCGCATAGATTTTGGGAATTAGATCATAGGCAACCATCCAGAGCTGCGGCGAAAATTGCGCAAGCTGGATCGGGAAAAGCTGCTCTGCGCTTTTATCCAGTTCGAACAGACAGCATTGGATGAAATGCGTCACATCGGACAGTGACACGATCTCTCTGTCACCATGGATGATGCGTCCGCGTGCCTCGAATGCCGAAACATGTTCCGGTGCCGATTGCTCTGGGTTCAACAAGAAGGCGACTTTACCTGGCAGCCTATCAGCAACCGAAAGGGCCAAGGCTGTCGAATACCGCGAAATGCCTCTTTCATTGTGATCACCTTGCGTGATCCGTACATCAAACAGCAAAAATGGTGACCGGTCGGGCGTCATGGATCGACGACGTAATTTCTGGAGATACAGCTCTCCTGCACTGGCAGAGGGGGCTATATTACGCCCCGGCTCTGTCTCGGACGTGGGGGAGATGACCGCTCCAGTCATCTCGTGGCGATTTGCGACGCCTCGGGGGCTGCAACGGGCCGTGCAAACTTCGCAAAGGCTTCGGTACGTGAACCAAAGAAAGTAACCTGCCCATCCTTCATCACCAGCACCTTGTCAACATGATTCAAAACACTCGGTCGATGGGTGATGATCAGAGCGGTCCGTTTTCTTTTCTTGAGGCTAAGCACTGTTTGGACCAGGTGTTGTTCGCCTTCTTCATCGAGATTGGAATTGGGTTCATCAAACACACAAAGCGCCGGCATTTTATAGATTGCGCGGGCAAGGCCAATGCGTTGCCGCTGACCGCCCGAAAGGCGATTGCCGCTTTCACCTATTTGCGTGTTGTAACCTTGCGGCAATTGCAGGATCAGATCATGAATGCCGGTCTGCTGAGCTGCGGAAACAACCGCTTCGGGGTCGATATGCCCAAGACGTGCGATATTCTCAGCGACTGTGCCATCAAAAATGTCGATTTCCTGCGGCAGATAGCCAATATGCGGTCCAATCTGTTGCTTCGGCCATTGCGCCAACTCGGCCCCATCCAGCCGGACAGTTCCAGCAAGACTTGGCCAAACACCCGTAATGACCCGAGCCAGTGTGGATTTACCTGAGCCACTAGGCCCGATGATCGCCAGAGACTCACCTGCTGCCAAGTCAAATGACACACCCTGCAATACCGCAAGTTGCATACCCGGCGGTGCTGCAATAATCCTACTGACTGAAAGATTGCCCTCCGGGGTCGGCAATGTCATGAGTGGCGGTGCAGGTGGAGCTTCAGTTAACAGCGTCTTGATTCGTTTCCAGGCCAATTGGGCGGAAACAACGCCCCCCCAATTAGCAATAAGGACTTCAAGCGGGCTCAGGGCCTTGGCCCCTATAATCGAAGCCGCGATCATGACGCCTGGCGAAATTTTACCTTCGATCGCCAGATAAGCGCCCGCGGCCAGCATAAGCGATTGCAGGGCAATACGCGTGACTTTGGATGCATTCATCAGAACGCCAGCCCAGTCGCTTGCCTGCCCTTGCAGCGAAAGGGCCTTATCATGCCTTTCTTTCCAACGGACAAAAATGCCCTGCATCATACCCATGGCCGACATGGCATCGCCATTCTTGATGCTGGTTTCCGCGAAATTCGCAGCAGCAAGATTATGACCAATTGCTTCAGAAAGGCGCTTCCGCGTGCTTACTTCAGAGGCAATGGCGAGGCTCAATAGAATGATGCCACCGGTCAGTGAAACCGCGCCCAATAAAGGATGCATCAGAAAAAGAAGAGCCAGAAAGGCGGGCATCCAAGGTAAATCAAAAAATGCTAGTAGCCCCGCTCCGCCGGCAAATTGGCGAATAACGGCGATATCATTTAAGGGTTGCGTTCTTTGGGCCGTATTGCGCACATGATTTCGAAGTGTTGCATCGAAGACACTGGCTGAAAGCGCCTCATCAATGCGCCCTCCTACTCGTACCATCACACGCGACCTGACCACTTCAAGCAAGGCCATGGTCAGTAGACCAAAAATCAGAATCAGTGTCAGCATTACCAACGTCGTTTCTGACCTACTGAGTAATACACGATCGTAAATTTGCATCATGTACAAAGGCGGCGCGAGCATCAGACAGTTGATGAAACCACTGAAGAGCATGGCAAAAAGGAGCGGTCCCCGGCAGCGCTTAATAAGCGTCTGAAGGGGAGCTGGCGTAGCCGCAGTTCGGGTCTCGGAATTGCCTTGCTTAAGTCTTGTCATCCTCTATTCCTATACTTCATCTTTACGCTATTCTGCATTTCATCTAACGCTCTCGCATCGCGCTTCTGACGGCGTCCATCAGAGGCTCCACTAGGTATCTTGCTGCTGTTCTCTGCCCTGTAGCTATCGTTACCTCTGCAGGCATACCTGCAACAAGTCTGCGATCTGCAATCGCTGCCAAGCTTTCAGCATCGGGCGCCACCCGCACCTTGAAGTAAGGCACACCAGAACGTTCATCGGTTTGCCGGTCAGCACCCACCAATAACAGATGGCCCTTCAGGGTGGGCAAAGAGCGTTGCGGCAGGGCAGGAAAGCGGATAGTCACCTCCAGCCCTTCATGCAGTAATTCCACATCTTGTGTCTGAACCTGAGCTTCAAGGAGAAGACGATCACTATCGGGCACGATTTGCATAATAGTCCGCCCACCAACGACAACACCACCCGTTGAAGGCACAGTCAGGCCCACTACCACGCCGTCCGTGGGTGCGCGTATCACCAGATGGTGGACAATGTCTTCACTCGCGACCAATCTCTCTTGAATTTCACGCTGCTGATTAAGGGCGTCCTGCATATTCTTGGAAAGCTCGTCACGGACCTGTAGCTCAACCTGCAGAATCTGTATCTCTGTTTCACCAATTTGCTGCCGTGCTCGCCCGATCGCCGAAAGATACTCGCCTTTCTCACCCTCAAGGCGCGCTAGTTCGCGCAGCAAAGAAAGGGCACGTGTTCTGGGGGCGTACCCACCGCGCATCAATTCATTCACACCATTCAGTTCTTCCTGAAGGAAGTCGAGTTGCTGCTTCCTGGAGCGGTCCTGCGCCTCCATCCCGATAATTTGTTCTTGGAGCTGAGAAATACGCTGCTGCAATACCTCTTTCTGCGCGAGCTGTAGGGCGCGACGCGCCTGAAAGATCGCTTCTTGACCGCGGATCAAATCGGCTACTGAAGCATCTATTTTCGCGTTTTCAAGAAGGTCGGCGTCAAACGCAATCGTGTCACTGCCAGCTTGCTCTGCCCTGAAACGAGCGATGGATGCCCTTATGGCGTCCATCTGGCCACGTGCAATTTGCAAGGAAGCCAGAGCACGTACCTGGTCCAGTGAAATAAGCGGGTCCCCGGCCTTTACCTCTGATCCGTCGCGAACATGAACCGTACGCACAATGCCGCCTTCCATATGCTGGATATCGCGCCGATTAGTTTCAACGACCAGCGTTGCAGGGGCTATGACCCCATGGTTCAGCGGGGCCACCAAGGCCCAGCCCACCGGGACAACGACCAGGAAAACTAAGGTGCAACATCCCGTAAGGACGAGTTTTCGCACATCGGTCAGAACCGAGGGTGAGCCAGTCGCCCTATCCACTTTTCGCTCCGGAAGCTTTGCGGGCTTCGGTGGATCGGATGCAGTAACGGAAGAGGACATTAAGAAACCTATTACAATTTATTGGCTCATCTAGCAGATCTAGCCGCCTCTTCATATATTTATCGGCGATTGCTCAGGTCGCGAATTTTTTGGTAATTCTTCCAGAGAGATAAATGGCTTTTTGAGTCTTTCTCGAGGCTTTTACACCGGGTCGGGCGTTCCTTAAGAAACGAAGCGCCAAAAGGTGAAAAATTCAATACCTACCCGTGTCCAGCCCCTTTTTATGTATCAGTGATTTGTAGGTTTACTAAGTATGTTTCGGGGGCCGGCGGCCGTATTCCAATGACGTTGCCCCGTCCACCTAATCCAGTTTGAGGTAGACTCTGGCCCAACCGAGAGGGCCAGAGATGAAGCGCATCAGGTTCCACGAGGACCAAATCATCGGTATTCCGAAAGAGCATGAGGCGGGCGTTTCGGTCGTCGATCTGTGCCGCAAATGCGGCATCAGCGATGCGGCGGTCTACAAATGAAAGGCTAAGTATGGCGGCATGGATGTCAGCGAGGCTAAGCGGCTAAAGGGCCTTGAAGACGAGAACGCCCGTTTGAAACGGCTGCTGGCCGATGCGATGCTCGACAATGCGGCCATGAAGGATCTCCTGGGAAAATATGGTAACACCCGCTGCTGAGCGGGAAGCCGTGGCTCATCTTGTGAAGGGCCATGGGATGAGCGAGCGGCGGGCGTGCAGGGTGATCGGCTGTTGCCGGATGACCATGCGGTATGAGGTTGTCCGCCGGGATGACCCTGCGCTGCGGGAGAGGCTGAAGGAACTGGCCAAGGCACGACGCCGTTTTGGCTACCGTCGGCTGCACGTGTTCCTGCGGCGCGAAGGCCATCAGATCAACCATAAGCGCCTGTTCCGCCTCTACAGGGAGGAGAAGCTGTCTGTGCGCAAGCGTGGCGGAGGCCAAAGGGCCATGGGCGCACGAGCCCCGATGGTGCTGCCGCTGACACCGAACCAGCGCTGGTCATTGGATTTTGTGTCGGACCAACTGACGGATGGCCGTCGGTTCCGCATCATGACAGTGTTCGATGACTGCACACGGGAATGCCTGGCCCTGATCGCCGACACCTCGTTGTCGGGTGCTCGGGTGGCGCGGGAACTAGCGGCCCTGTTCGACGCCCTTGGTAAGCCCCAGACGGTGGTCAGCGATAATGGAACCGAGTTCACCTCGAATGCGGTCCCAAAGTTCGTGGATGATCGTAAGTTTGACTGGCATTATATCGCGTCCGGAAAGCCGACCCAGAATGCTTTCATCGAAAGCTTCAACAGCCGCCTGCGCGATGAGCTGTTGAACGAAACCTTGTTCCCATCCCTGCACCATGCCCGAGTCACTCTGACCGCCTGGCGCACCAACTACAACACCGAACGCCCCCACTCCCGCCTAGCTTGGCAGACGCCGGCCGCGTTCGATCAGACCTTCACCCCGCAACGGGGCCTGACGCTGCGCAACCCACAAAGCTCCGCACCAGCCCCCGTTACCCAACCCGCCCAAACAGGCAAAACTGAGTCTCGGAGTCTTGCTCGCGCTGGATAAGAGTTGGGCGCAAGGTCAAAGGTAGACGGGGCCACGTCAGGCGACGTCAATCTCACCTGCCGCGAATTCTTGAGGCAGTCCTCATCTGAATGCCGCACTCGAGCCTCTCCAATACCCCCGTCGGCAGATTTGTAGCTCAATGTTAAGGTGGCGGGACAGTCAGAACGTCTTCATCTAGAATTCTCGTATAGATTTTGAGAATCGATCTAAGAGAGGCCTTGCGAGGTAAGATGCGAAGGATCGTTCTCCGCGTCGTATGAGGACTTCGGCCTGCATACCTGGCTGTAGGCGTAGATCGCCGTATTTGTCGATTTCCTCGGGAAGGATGGCAATACGCGCCAAGAAATATGGCATGCCGGTTTTGGGATCGTTCATGCGATCTGGCGCTATCCGCTCCACTGTACCTTCCAAAACGGGCGTTGTACGTGCTGCTGCGTGGGAGAGGCGAATTGATGCCCGCATGCCGATACGTACCGTATCCACATCAATGGGCGCTATCTGTGCCTCAAGCAGTAGCCTTTCCTCCTGTGGCACAATCGCTGCTACTTGGGCGCCAGGCGAGATTACTCCCCCTTTCGCTGTAAAACGTAGATCCATTACCATCCCAGCTTCCGGCGCCTCTATCGAAAGACGCGTCAGCTGATCCTGCGTGCTGATCCCACGCTCCTGCATCTCAAGCAATCGTCCCTGTAAGTCGCGCACTTCGCGTGCATTTTCTTCCTGCCGCGTACGCAACAACTGGCTCCGCTGCATTTCGGCCTCACCAATAGTCTGCTGCGTTCGCGCAACATTCTCTATGGCTTCACCCCGCTCACCAATAAGTCGCGCCTCCTCTCGCTGTAAACCAAGCAAACGGGGTAGACGCTCAAGCCCAATGCGGACCAAGCCTTCAACACCAACAATCTCTTGCCGAACCAACTCCAGCTGGCGATCATTCGCTTCAATTCTAACATTCAAACCATCAATCTGCTTCTGCAGCTGCAAAATACGTTGCGTCAGGATCTCTGTCTGACCAAGCAGAGAACTTCGACGTGCCTCAAACTCCTCTGTTTGAACCGCCAAAATTTCAGCTACCTTCCCCTCACCACGACGTTCCTCAAGCTCAGGAGGAAATATCGGACGAGCCAACCCATTACGCTCGGACGCCAATACCGCCATTCGGGCGCGCGCACGATCCGTCTCATCACGAACTACGTTCATTGCTGCCCTTATACGGGTATCATCAAGCTGGATCAGCGGCTGACCCGCCACAACTATATCACCTTCGCGGACCAAAACTTCACCAACAATACCACCTTCCAGGTGCTGAACCACTCGCCGATTAAGCTCCACAACCAAAGTGCCGGGCGCCACAACGGCACTATCAATCATCGCAAAAGCACCCCAACCAATCACTCCACCCAAACCAAAAAGAATTATAAGCAGCGCAAACCTGAGCGGACGCCATACCGCAGCAGGAGAAGCAGCATCCACCACCTGAACAACGCCAACCGCTTGTTGAACCTGAGACAAAGATCCCACTCCTAGCTATTGGCAATCGCCTTAACAGGACGCGCAATTTTGGCCGGGCGCGTCAAGCGAGGCATAATCTCCTCCCGCGGGCCAAAAGCTTCCACCTGGCCATCACGTAAAAGCAAAATCTTGTCTACAATCGTCAAAATATTGGGGCGATGCGTAATCGTAACTGTAGTCACTCCAGACGCACGCAACCCCTCCAAAGCAGTAGACAAAGCCGCCTCTCCCGCACTATCCAAATTGGAGTTCGGTTCGTCCAAGACAATGAAGCGCGGTTCATCATATAACGCACGCGCCAAACCAATACGCTGCCGCTGACCAGGTGAAAGGCCCCGACCGCCAGCCCCTAACTGAGTATCATAGCCCTGCGGAAGACGTAACACTAACTCATGAAGCCCAGCCGCAGTCGCTGCGGCAACAACCTTCTCCGCATCCACATCACCCAGGCGCGCAATGTTCTCCGCAACTGAGCCCTCAAACAATTCGACGTCCTGCGGCAAATAACCAATATATCTGCCAACCTGTTCCCGCGGCATACGCGAAAGATCAGCGCCATCCAGCCGAACAGCCCCACCTGAAGGCGGCCAAATACCTAATATACCGCGCGCCAAAGTACTTTTGCCCGCGCCGCTACCACCAACAATCGCAAGTGACTCACCTGCCTGCAAAGAAAACGTCACGCCACGCAGCAACGCAACACGAGAACCAGGAATAGACAACACCAGTTTCTCAACAGACAAAGCCCCCTTCGGCGGCGGAAGCTCCATACCCTTCTTCTCAACCACACCACTCGACATAAACGCACAAAGACGCTGATGCGCAGAACGCGCATTCGCAGCACTCTGCCATAACGTCACAGCCTGAAAACTTGGAGTAAGTGCTCGTTGCAACAAAAAACTGGCTACGAACATAGTGCCTGCGGTGATCTCTTGCTCAATAACCAGATAGGCCCCAAGGCTAATAATCAAGACTCCAGGGAATATTAACTGCAATGAATTCACTGACGCTGTGAACCCACCAGCCAGACGCGTAGCCATTTTTTGATACCCAAGCATTTCTTCATGTCGCTTGCGCCAACGCGTCCAAATACCCAATCGCATGCCCATAGCCTCGGTCGCCTCGGCACTACGCAAAGAGTTCTCCACAAAAGCATATGACTCGACGCTGAGGTCTGACGACCTGGTGAAGGAGCGTCTATGGAACAACGACTGGATGAGGGTGCCAATAATCATAATTGCCACGGCAAAAATCCCAAAAAAACCAAACATGGGGTGGATAAAATATAGAAAGCCTAGAAACATGGGGATCCAGGGCAAATCCAATAATGTTGTTAAGCCCTTGGTGGATATAAAGGCTCTAACGATCTCCAAGTCGCGCAATGGCTGCACGCCGTTACGCTCAGCTCCGTGCAATGTAGCTTGATCGAAAAGTAACTCGAACACGCGTGAGGAAAGTCGATTGCCCATTAAACGCCCCAGAGATGTCAGGGCGCTCGACCTCAAGAACTCCAAAGACGCATAGACTGATATAAAAATAATTGTCATCAAAGTTAGCGCAAGTAATGACGCTTCACTACGGCCGATAAGGATGCGATCGTAGATTTGCATCGAATAAATTGAGCCGGAAATGGCGAGTATATTAACGAAAAAGCTAATCAGAAAAAAAACTAATAGGAGAAATCTTGACTCCGATATGAACGCAAAAAAGGGGGATGACTCATGTCCTAAAATTCGAACTATGATGTTCTTTTTAGTGTTTACGACGAAATTTTTCAATTTTTTCGACACATCAAGCTACTTTATGTTGTAACAAATTATGCCAGCCCAATAGCCCAACAGCCCTATTTCCTTCGACGCAAACAATCCTACTAATGCGCCGTTCTTCAAATACTCGAAGCGCCTCACTAGCCAGCTGGGTCGTGTCAATTGTCATCGGCGATTTCGTCATAAATTGACCAATGGGCTGCTTCAATTTAGAATCAAGTGCATCTCCTGCCTTCGCAATTAGGCGACGCAGATCGCTGTCAGTGAATATACCTGCTAAAGCCCCATTTTCAAAAAGTAGAACTGCTCCCGTCCGGTCGAGTGCCATCACAGGGACCACATCCATTAAGCGCTCTGTGGGGGCGGATTGGGGTATTTCTGCGATAGGTTGCATGACATCGCGCACACGAAGATAGTATCGCCTCCCAAGCTGACCGAGTGGATGGGTGCGGGCAAAATCCTGCGTCGTGAAGCCTCGCAATGCCAGAACTGTCATTGCAAGTGCATCTCCGATAGCTATTTGGACAGTAGTTGAGCTTGTCGGGGCAACCCCCAGCGGACAGGCTTCGTGGCTTACCTCGCAATCTAGATGGATGTCGGCGAGTTTTCCAACGCTACTAGATGCACTGCGAGTGATACCTATTATTTTAGCGCCAAACCGCTTAGCAAAGGTCGCGATATTCACGACCTCTTCGCTCTCACCGCTATATGAAATTGCTATCAGAATATCGTCAGCTGTGATGGCACCAAGATCGCCATGTCCCGCTTCCGCGGCATGCACAAAAAAGGAGGGAGTTCCGGTACTGGCCAAGGTGGCAGCGATTTTGCGCCCGATATGCCCACTTTTACCAACTCCGGAGACAACGACACGCCCTTTGGTGCAGTTAAGGACCACTTGAACTGCGTCGACAAAGGAGGAATCTAATTTCTCTGCGGCAGCTTGGAGTGCGTTTGCTTCTTCAGTTAATACGCGTCGGCCGAGGGCTAACCCATCGCCAAAAGGCCAGTCGCCCTCAGAGTTCTTAGACATTCATGCCACTCTGCGAGTTGCGATAGTATGCGTGCCATTCGTCCGCCATGTCGGCCTGGGCATAATCTTTGAAGCAAGGCGTGCCGAGCGTGAAATGAAGAAGTTTCGCGTTATAATTGTCTTCATATTCAGTGGTCAGCCAATTCCATTCTTTGGGTATTTCGCCGATCAGCTCATCTTTCAGCCACATAAAACGATGCAGAAACGCTCCTGTTTGATGCTGCACAAAATCTGGTGTCAAAATAGAATTATCAGAATGCCCGCAATTCCATAACACCAAACTGCTCCAATTTTTTCGGGGATAATCTTGATTCTTATTCCCCAAATATTTATCGGCCATTTTAGTCTTGTAATTATGCTTTACGCACAAAACGGCCTTAGTTTCATCGCGAAGCGACCAAAGCTCGGCAACGTCGCTACGACAGATCATATCGCCATCTGCAAAAATGGCCCATCCTTTAAAATCAAATAGAAAAGGCGTCAGAAACCGCGAGTATATAAACGCATTGCTTCCGTCGTTGTGTCTTTCCGAGTAACCAGGCAGTGCAGTTAGTAGAAGAGGACTGAATGCGACGGGAGCGCTTGCCCTTTCGATTACACTTTGGCAAAAAGTATGATACGCAACCGCCTCTCTCTGGTCAAAGCCAATTGTCATACGGATCATGAAAGCGTTCCCTTCTTATCCGAGTTTATAAAGGTCTGAAGATCCACATTGTTATTCGCGTCTTTTTCGCACGAAGTCCTCAAATAATATTCTCCGTCTCTGCCTAACGCCAATCAGACTGCGTCGATAATTTTGAACAGATAAAGAGACCCTCTGCCTTTGCAGTTCGAATGAATTGGTCAACGCGAAAACAGGTCGAGAATATGGCAAACCAGGAAGAAAATGGCATCTGTGTTACATGCGCATTTCTCCCGTCGGGAAGCTTTTTACCAGCCGGGTAATTTGCTACCGAGCAAACGAAGATTTTATCGGTTCTGTCGCGAATCTCAGCTAATACATTAGATAATGCACCGAATTCAACGTGCTCCATCACGTCAAGACAAATCGTCATATCGAATTTTCCGCCCGGTAAAATAGAAAATTGCTCTGTAGCAACATCGAATCCCTCGACCCTTAAGCCTGGAAGGGACTCTTTTGCGTACGATAGGAAATGACCTTTACCACAGCCATAATCAAGAACGCTTCCTAAATCCTTCTTCTGAATCAGGTTTCTGATGAGAGGATAATGTTTGGCAGTGACACTACCCACACCAAAAGCTTCACTCGTCGAATGCAACTGCTTGAGTTGCGATGCATAGTCGTTGGAAATTATCTCACGCACGGGTCACCTCAAACTGCTGAACAGATGCCAAAACCCGCTAACGTGCAGTGCACGTTTAGGCGGGCCGATAAAATGATCTCACCACAATTGGGCGCTTTTGCGCGACCATACCCTTTAATCAGTATGAAGCCGCGTCTCGCCTTCTCAAAGGCTTTGAGGCCACTGGATACCTCCGCTTCGTTGGAGGCATTACAGAGCAAAATCTCAACGGCATTATCGTGCGCCCCGAGGTCGCCCATTGCTAGCCCCTGGTTTAATTGCTTCTCAAATCGCTCCGCAAAAGCCTTTCCAAACTCGTCTTTTGATTGAACGGTTTGAATTCCTCTGGGCGCATGAATTCTGATTCGGCTCGCCATATCGCCGACAAACACGCTTACAGCAAGGGAAGGTAGAGTCATTGATTGAGAGAGCTGGTAAACATTAATCTGCGTTGGCGGACGCACTTTGCATACCGAACTATGAATGTAATCAATAATTGAATACATCTCGTATGTAACACGATCCGCGTTAAATAGCTTCAAAAACGCACCAGCGGTCGACGTTTCACTATAAAGGAAGTCTCTCCTGTTGAGGACAACCATTTCGTTGTCCGATATTACACCTTGCGGATCTTTGACCCGATCTTTGATGAGATCATAAAGCTTCACGACTCACCCCCAAGCGCTCTCCTAGCGACATCGACAAAAAACTCGTCATCTGTAATGTCGGGCCTTTTCCGATAAATTTTGATGTCCGGATACGCGATACTATTGTCGTCTTGTAGACCCCATATGAAAGGCGCTCCGCGATCGGAAAGAAGTAGATGTACGCTTCTCCCAGCCGCGCCGGCAAAATGCACCAACGCGGTGGAAACAGATATGATATCATCACATGCGCAGGTGAGAGCAAACCAACCATCGAGATCTTTTTTGAAGTCTAGCCCGTCGATCCACCGAATATTTTTATATTTTTCGGACAGATAATTTTTTTCCTTAGCCACTTCGCCGTATTGAAGCGACACGAACACGACGTCTTCATGCTTAAAAATGGGGTTCCAGAGCTCAATCTCCAACGTCTTTGTTTTTTGAGCCCTTTCCCAATAACCGCCCTTCCAAGAAAAACCCACAATTTTCCTTGCGCCGATTTTATTAAGTAAAATTTCTCTGAATTTTGTAACTTTAGCCTGATCCGGAGCAAGGTATACCGTGCGATTTTTCAGAAATTCTTCTTTGGAATTGCGATATTTTTTCTGAAACGAGCCGATAGGAACAAAGCCATTGCACAGCTGAGGATTGGCCGCCAGAAGAGGACCCGATCCATAGGAGTAGATCGGCCGTCCGGGAAATGAACGCGCCAAAATAGGACGCATGCGCTTTTCTGCAATTAAGGCAGTTTTAGGAAAATCACTAAGAAACTGCCGCAATGCGCCCAGAAACAATACCTGGTCGCCGATGCCCTGCTCGCACACGGCAAAAGTCCATTTGGTGGGGTCGATAGCAGACATATCGATAATTCGCTCGGCGCCCTCAAAAAGTTTTGGCAGAGGCCGCCCAATCTTCCCAACTTCTGGTAACAATCCATTATCATAATTGATCCAACCGTCCGCAAAGTCCCCAAGCCTGAGTTGGACAAGGGACATGTTCCAGCGTGTAGCAACATTGTTGGGGTCTTTTTCTAATGCGGCCTTAAACGAGCGGAGCGCGTCTTCTGGGCTTCGCTCCGCAAGCGTATCTGCTTTAAGTCGTATGATTTCATGCTTGTCTCCGAAATGCATTTCAGCGACGGCAAGAAGTTCATCCGCCTCCTGCTTCATAAATAGCGATCGGTAACAAGAGATTAGCCCGCTGAGAACCGAAACATTAGGTTCTTTTGGATCATAATGCGGCTTTAGAACTTCTAAGGCTTTGGAGTAACCTTGTTCCTGCAGAAGCGCAGCAGCATAATTTATACATACACTCTGATTTTTCGGCATGACGGCATAGGCCTGCTCGCCAAATGCGACGGCCTTCTTGAAATCACGCTTCTTTATGTACGTCGGGATGAGGTTTGCTAATGAAAGATGCTGCTTGCCATTGAGTTGAAAGCTCTCAAGCAGAAACTCTTCTGCCTTCTCGAAATCCTCACGACGGAGCGCTATAACGCCTTTGTACGCTAAACCAGCAGACCGGTTCAGGCGAACAAGCGTGTCAGCAGATGCTTCCGCCGCATCCAGATCATTAACTTTGAGTGCCTCGTCAGCCTTTCGAGCCAACTGCAGCAAGTGACTTTCGTTCATAAACATCTCCGGCTTCATGAGCCACCCGGATAGGCGTGACGGTCAACTAACATTTGGAGGCCCAGGAGTCAAATAAAAAAAGAAGAATACCAGATATTTTCCGCAAATTTAAATAATAGATTTTCAAAAATTTGATTAATCGGAGAAAATTTTATCTCCAACGAGAACGAATCTGTGCTAAAAAAATGTATTTATATTATTTAATACGAAAATAAGATAGCATAGTTTTCCCACTTTGGGCACCGTGTAATTATCTGGACATGAAAGAGATTTCCAGAAGGAGTTTGTGGGTTGGCTATGGCCAGATGGGGCGCGCCTTGGCGCTTTCACCGGCGTCTGGGTGGCTCCGCAAAGCGGGTGTGGTTGAAACACAATATTCCGTCCTTGCTCGAGCAAGCATGGAACTCGGTTTGAATGGCGACCAGATCTTTGCGGGTGTCCCCGAAGGCATCAATCGCTGCAAACCGCAAGTTGTGGTAATCAATACGCCTTCCGAATTTCATTACGCACAGGCCGCCACGGCCCTGCGTGCGGGAGCCCATGTTTTAGTCGCAAAGCCTGCTGTCTCAACCTTGCTACAGTTTGAACGCCTTCTTGGCCTTGCAAAAAAAAATAGGCGCAAAGTCGCTGTTGGGCAGCAATTACGCTTTAACCGACACTACCGTGCAGTTGCGACTTTGATTGCTTCAGGGGAGCTCGGACGTATTAGCCATCTTCACTTTTTGAATAGTAAGCCACGGCCAGATCCACTTAATCTTGGAAGCATGCCCCACCCAGCCATGCTTGAAATGGGATGCCATCATTTTGATGCGCTGTTTTCATTATTGCCAAGGGCCTATCCTCATGCGATCATGGCACGTGGGTATAAGCCTACCTGGTCTCGATATGCAGCAAATAGTATGATTGATGCGTGCATCGATTTATCTGGTGGCGTTCGTGTTTTATATCATGCGGGTTTTGATGCGCAGGCAGCTTGCTATGAGCTCAGAATTGAAGGGACTAAAGGCGTACTCCGCGTACGTGGTGAGCACATGTCAGCATCAAATTTTATCTATGAAATTGCGCCTCGCTCGGGCAATTTTACTGAGGTTGATCTTGAGTCGCAGGTTCCTCCAGGAACTGCATGGGCCCTTTTCATGGAGCATTTGCGCAATTGGCTTGCGGGTGGAAAGGAGCCCAGTTTCTCGCTGCGGAATAATCTAAAAATATTTGCGCTCTTACAAGCGGGCATAGAATCGATTGACCGTTCCAGGCCAGTCAATCTCGTTGGAAACAAAAAATATCAACGCTTATTCGAAACTTGAGGTTTGATATTCGATGATGCTCGCGTGGCGCAAGTTGCCCCAAGGCTGGATGTTGTTCAATGAACATCGGCTTAGTAATGTTGTTGGTGTTGGGAACCATTGGTATCGACCATGGAGTTATCCATTATTCACGCCAGCAGGTCATCAAGTGCTACAGGAATTTCCTTTCGATCATCCTTTTCATAATGGCTGTTTCGTTGGCCTGCACCCCGTAATCCATAAAGATATACGTCATAATTTTTGGACAACACCCCCGCAAAGAACGTTACAAGATCCAATGCTCGAAAATCTTGGGCGCGTAATCCTGCAACCGTGTTCGGAATTCAATAATGGCGTCTTGTCGGCAAGTGCGAAATTTCTTTTTCACTGGCGGGGCGCTAATGGCGTAGTATTGCTGGCCGAGGAACGCGAGTACCAAGTTGTGACAGAGGGTGAGAGCAACCAAATGTCAATCAAGTGCCAATTTTTGGCCAAGCAAGACGTTGAAATTCCAGCGTCAAAATTCGCGGGCATTGGTATTCGTGTGGCGCCGGAATTGACGCAGCCATGCAGCGCTCGGGTCGGCAGTTTAGCAGAAAGCGCCTCACCTTTGATATCGATTCCGAAGATGAGGAAGTGTGGCCTACTTATATCTACTTCTATAGAGAATTTACACGGACATTCTAAACCGGGTATTTGGCTGGAGACAGCGAGTCGAAGCCGTGGGTATGGTGTAGTTGTCCACGCGCAAATGCCGACTGCTCCCTGGTTCGCACGCGGCTATGGGTTGGTTTTACATAATCCCATCCAGGACCAGGGCTTAAGGCTCAACGCCGGGGAAAGCTTTGTCTGGTCTGTCACGCTTACAGCATATGATTATGCGTCGGGTGGGTCTGTTGCCTCCGATCAGGATATGAAGGGATGATGCTATGATGCGCTCCGTAACGGCGGGCAATGTTGCCTTCGGCAATGATCTGCCTTTGGTGTTCATTTGCGGTCCCTGCCAGATTGAAAGCCGCGCCCATGCTTTGGAAACCGCAGCAGCGCTCAAGGAAATTGCCGCATCCGCCGGTGTGCCGCTGATCTATAAATCATCCTTCGACAAGGCCAATCGCACCAGCGTTTCTGCCGCGCGCGGCATTGGCATGGCGGAAGGCCTGGCCATTCTGGCCGAGGTGCGT
>Ga0194118_10003644_pt1 | contig 17686 bp, 17 predicted proteins | sample TA2MahsurfametaG_2_FD_148662 | JGI IMG/M metagenome (GOLD analysis project Ga0194118, IMG submission 148662) | Freshwater microbial communities from Lake Tanganyika, Tanzania - TA2015013 Mahale N5 surface | ecosystem: Environmental > Aquatic > Freshwater > Lake | place: Tanzania: Lake...
ACCGTAATGGCCGGCATCTTGAGCTGGTTGGCGATGGGGCTGACGGTTTCCCACTGCGTGCCGGTCATCGGGCCGATCACGCTGAAAGCGCCCTCGTTCAGGAGCTTGCGGAACAGCAGCACCGCCTGGCCCGGATCGAGCTGACTGTCTTCGGTTTGCAGCACGACCGGACTGCCGTTGATTCCGCCCTTGGCATTGATGTCCTCCACTGCGATCTTCATGACCACTTCCTGCAACTTTCCGTACGACGATGCCGGACCCGTCATGATCGCAATGTGCCCGATCTTGATGGGCGGCTTTCCCTGCGCACCGAGTCGGGGGGCCCACGCGGCCGTGGCGAGGGCTCCGGCGGCGCTGGCCGCCGTGATCAAAAACTGCTTGCGGGTTTGCATGATGTGTCTCCTGGTGTTTTTGCTTTGTTGAAATCAGTGAGCGCTACCGTGGCCCAGATAACCTGCCACGATCGCCGGGTCGCTGGCTAGTTCGCTGGCAGGGCCCTCGGCAATGAACACGCCCTGCGCCAGCACATACGCGCGCTGCGCGAGGGCCAGAGCCCTGCGAACGTTCTGCTCAACAATCAGGGTCGTGACCCCGCTGTCGCGCAATTCCGCCAATACCTTGAATACCTCTTGCGTCAGAAGCGGTGATAACCCAAGCGAGGGTTCGTCCACCAGCAGAATCTGAGGCCGGTTGATGATGGCGCGTGCGAGCGACAGCATCTGCTGCTCACCGCCTGATAAATTGCCCGCCAGCTGAGTGCGACGCTCATTGAGCCGCGGAAAGCGCTCAAATACCGCCTGGACCGCGGCCTCGAATGGCTGGCTGCAGGGGCGGATTTCCCAGGCAAGCAACAGATTTTCTTCGACGGTCATCTGCCTGAGCGTGCCGCGGCCTTCGGGTACATGCAGCAGACCGGCGCGCGCGAGCTGATGCGCGCCAACCGAACCGATTTGAAGTTCGCCAGCGGGCACGCGCAACCGCGCCTCGCCACCGGCCACCGGCAGCATGCCGGACAACGCCTTCATCAGCGTGGTTTTGCCCGCACCGTTCGCGCCGACGATTGCAACGGTTTCTCCTGCTCTCAAAGAAAAACTGACACCCCGAAGCGCCTTGATTGCGCCGTAGGCAACCTGCAGCTGAGTGACTTCGAGGATGGGTGCGCTCACGCTGCAGCCCCCGCGGTGGCGGGCTCGTCGTCTCCCAGGTAGGCGCGGCGTACATCAGGATGCGACAGGACCGACTCGGGTACACCGTCGGCGATCTTTCGACCGTAGTCGAGCGCGACGATTCGATCCGACAGCGCCCGAATGAGGCTCATGTCATGCTCGATGAGCGCGATTGCCTTGACCCTGGGCCGCGCGGTGCGAATGTCTTCAACCAGTTGCGCGGTTTCGGTTTCGTTCATGCCCGCTGCCGGCTCATCGAGCAGCAGCATCTGAGGGCGGCCTGCCAGCGCGCGGGCAATTTCAAGGCGCCGCGCTTCGCCGTAGGCAAGACTGTCGGCCCGATGATCGGCTTTGGCGGCAAGCCCCATCAACGTGATGAACTCCATGGCCTCGTCGACCGCCGCCCGACGCCGACCGCTAGGCAGCCACGCAGACAGTACCGAGCGAAGGGGCGCGACCGAGAATGTTTTATTGGCGACCATCACGTTTTCAAGCACCGTCATCCGCCGGAACAGCCGAATGTTCTGGAAGGTTCTGGCAATGCCGAGACGCCCGATCTGATGGAGCGCAAGCGCGGTGATGTCAACGCCGCGAAATCGGATTGAACCTTCGGTGGCTCTGTAAAAACCGGTGATCGTGTTGATCAGCGCGGTTTTGCCCGCACCGTTGGGGCCAATGATGCCGAGAATTTCGCCTTCGAACAGATCGAGATCGATTCCGTCGATGGCTTTGACGCCACCGAAGATCTTGCGCAGCGACCTCACCTCGAGCACGCTCGTCATCGTCGCGTACCCTGACTGAGCTTCGCTGTGATGACCCGAAACGACAAGAGTCCTTCAGGCCTGAACAGCAGCATGACGACAATGACAAGTCCGAAGATGGTGGGCCGCCATTCGGCCAGTACGCGGAAATACTCGGGCAGCAGCGTCATGATGGCCGCACCAAGCACCGGACCAAACATGTTGTTGACGCCACCCAGGATGACGTACAGCACAACGTAGATCGACACCAGAATGTCGAAGTTGTCGGGCCGCACGAAGTTCATGAAGTGGCCGTAAAGCGCACCCCCCACCGCGGCAATGGCAGCGCCCACTGCGAAGGCTGCGAGCTTCACCCAGGCGGTGTTGATTCCCAAGGATTCCGCAACGCGATCGTCTTCGCGCACCGCATCGAGTATTCGCTGAAGCGGGCTGATCGACAGACCCCAGAGCGCCGCGCCGATGACTGCAACCGCCACCATGACGGTGGTGAGGTCAGCACCCATCATGCCGCCGAAGCCCTGCACGCCACCGACAAACTTGAAGTTCTCGAGCCCAACCCTGACGCAGAACGTGACGCCGATGGTGACCATGATGAGATAGATGCCGCGCACCCGGAGCGCTGGCCAGCCGATCAGCATGGCGAGAAACGCGCTCAGCACTGCGGCAGCCAATGCGGCGGGCACCAGCGGTAGGCCAAGCTTGACGGTGAGCACGCCCGACGCATAGCAGCCGATGGCCATGAAGGCGCCCTGCGCGAACGACAGGTTGCCAGCCAGCAGCACCACATACACGCTCCATGCCAGGATCAGGTTGATGCCGGTAAAGAACAGCTGGTCGGCGATCACACCCGCTGCTCCCCGGCATGCATGCCGCTGAACAGACCGCCACGCCGCCACAGTAGGACGATCAGCATGGCCACCCAGACCGTCATTTCGCCCAATCGACCCAAGCCAAACTGGAAGGTGAGCGCCTCCAGCACGCCGATCAGGAGGCCTGCGATCACCGCGCCACGCAGATCACCCATTCCGCCGATCGCCATGATCGCGACCGCTTTAAGCCCGAAGGTAAGACCGATCTCGGGGTTGGCAACGCCGGTTCGCAGCGCAAGCAGCAGTCCCGCCACGGCCGCGAGTGCCGACGATACGAAAAACACGGTTTGGGTAACCCGGCGCACGTCAATGCCCAGCAGGGCTGCGTTGGCGGGCGATTCGGCCACCGCGCGAATCCGTCGGCCTGCTGAGGTGCGCGAGACCGCAAGATGTAACGCCAGCATCAACGCAAAGGTGATGGCGAGAATGATCAGCTGAACCCACAGAAACTTCACGCCCGCAATCGTGAAGCCCTCCTTGAACACACCTGAGGTCAGCCCCAGGTCAACGGGTTCGGAGCCCCAGACCTTGTGTGTGATGTCGACCAGCACCAGCCCCAGCGATAGCGATGAAAGCGCCGCCGTGATCTTGGCGTCCTCGCTTTGAAATCGCCGGAAGCTGATGAACTCGGTGAGCAGGCCCATCAGCCCGCCAACCACGAACGCGACCGGGAAGGCCCACCAGACCGAGGTGTAGGCGGCACATACGAACCCCACGACGCCGCCGAACATGAACACCTCGGGGTGCGCGAAGTTCAGCTTGTCGAGCACACCGATGACCAGCGTGAATCCGATGGCGACCAGCGCGTACATCGCGCCGATCACGAGCCCGTTGCTGATCTGGCCTAGAAGCATGGCGGCCCGCGGGTGGCGTCGCCGTGGATCAGGCCGTTGCCAGTGCTTCGGCTTTTTCGGTTCCCAGTGCCTTGATGGCCGGTAGCACGTCGCGAGCAAAGCGCTCCATGTTGGCGCGTGTCATGTCTTCGGGCAGCGTGCCGAACTGACACATCGTGAGCAGGTTGCCGAAGCGCATGTCACGCCAGTAGCTTTCGAGCATTTCGCAAACCGTGCTGGCGCTGCCGCAGAGGAACATGCCGAGCTCCACCGCCTTTTCAAGCGTGATGTCGCCTGACAATGAGCCTTTGGCCGCCGCAATGCCACGCAGTGATTCGCGCGAGGTGTAGCCAGGCGGCAGCAGCATTTCGAACGGCATCTTCAGAAAGCGGTTGCGGAAGATTTCGAAGTGGGGCTTGGCCTCGCGGCGGGCCGCTTCATCGCTTGCGCCGACATACACCGGCACGGCCCAACCAAGCTGATGATCGCCCGGCTCATATCCGGCACCGCGCGCGGTCTCGCGATACAGGTTGAGATATTTTTCAACCGCCTTCGCGGGGCTGAAGGTTTGCAGATAGGTGTAGCGGCGATCAGGGTGCGAGGCCCAATCGATGGTTTCCTTGCTGCCCTGCGAGGGAATCCAGATGGGCGGATGGGGACGCTGGAAAGGACGTGGCCACAGGTTGACATAGCTGACGTTGTAGTGCTTGCCCTGGAATGAGAAGGGGCCCGGATCGGTCCAGGCGCGCACGATCAGGTCATGCGCTTCGTGAAAGCGGTCGTGCGAGAAGGTGGGGTTCACGCCAAAGGTGTGGTATTCGGCGCCGATGCCGCGCACAAACCCGCTGATCAGGCGACCGCCCGTGATCACGTCGATCATCGCGTGTTCTTCAGCGATGGTAAGCGGATGTTCCCGCAGCGGCAGCGCGCTGCCCAGAATGGCGATCTTGGCCCGTGTCGTACGTCGCGCAAGCGCGCTGGCGGTGACAATGGGCGAGGGCATGATGCCGTAGGCGGTCTGGTGATGTTCGTTGACGGCCACGCCATCCCAGCCCAGGGTTTCGCCGTATTCCAGTTCATCGAGGAACCGGTTGTAGAGCTGATGACCCTTGACCGGATCAAACAACGCATTGGGCAGTTTCATCCAGACAGTGTCGTAGGCGCTCGACTTTTGAAGGTCAAGGTCGGCATAGGGCATCAGATGGAACAGGATGACTTGCATGGCATTACTTCCCGGATAAGAATTTGAACAGAACGTCGCAGAACTGGTCAGGCCGCTCGGACTGCGGTAAGTGACCGCAGTCAGGCACCACAGCGATCGAAGCCTGGGGCATCGCCTCGCGGAACGCCTGGGCGGCGCCGACTGGAAGAATCTTGTCCTGCTCGCCCCAGATGATCTGGGTGGGTACGTCGATGCGGCTGATCCACTTATGAAGCTTGGGGTCATGCAGCCGCGGTTCCCAGGCCAGTCGCGCGAACGTGAATCGATTTTTCAGGAGTACCTCCTGCTGCTCGGGGCTGGGCGGTGAGGCGAGCATTCGGTCGGCGAGTGTCTGGTCGTGAAAGGTGTTTCGAATGCGCTGTTCGGGGCTCCAGAGAAAGACGTCACCGGGTACAACGCCGGGCGTCCGGATGCCAGAGGGTCCGATGAGTGACAGCGTTTTGATTCGGGAGGTATCTCGCACCGCGATTTCAAGTGCCAGCCAACCACCGATTGAACTGCCCAGCACATGGGCCCCAGACAACTGGTGGTGGCGCATGAAGTTGAGGTAGTAGTAGGCCAGGTCGTGAATATTTTCGAGCCAGTCGGGCTCGTCGGATTGGCCAAAACCAGGATGCTCGGGAATCCAGACATCGAACCGTTCAGCGAGCTTCAGCATGAACGGTTGGATGCCGGTTACACCGTTGGCACCGTGAAGATAGAGAAGTGGCGCACCCTGGCCGCCGCGCAGCAGCCGGGTTTTACAGCCGTCAATCTGAACGAAGCTTTCGACAAAACTCACCCTGGTTCCTCCGGATCGGACCGCGCTTGTATTTGATTTTGAAGGCCGCCGCGCGTGTACGTCAGCCCCACAGGGTATGCAGATAGCAAAAGCTTGTAAAGGCTCCAGGACAGGGTAACCCATCACCTGGCTCACGGGTTCCCACTTCCTGCTCTGCAAATCCGATACGAAGCCGGGCTCACAACATTGACCATTTCATTTTGACGGGCATAGCATCCCCACGAACTGCCTGGGGAGAAAGCGTTGCAGCAACTGCGAGCACGAGTGGCCGAGCGTGGCTACGTACTGAACGGCTACTGTCAGATGCCGAGTCCGGCGGCTGCGGAAATCTATTGCCGTCAGGGCTGGGATGTCGTCACGCTTGATCTTGAGCATGGCTCCATGGGGCTCGATGGCGCCATCCGGATGCTGGAAGTCATGGCAGCCGCTCCGGTGTTGCCCTTCGTTCGCATCCCCAAACTTGATCCGGGATTGATCGGACCGCTTCTCGATGCAGGGGTGCTGGGTGTGACCTGCGCCATGATTGAAAGCGCCGATGAGGCGAAGGCGCTGGTATCGGCCTGTCGTTATCCGCCGGCCGGTCGTCGCAGCATGAGCCATCTGGCCCGTGCAGGGCTTATCTACGGGCCTGAATACGCCCGGCATGCGGACGAGTGGGTATCGGTCTTTGCCATGGTGGAAAGCGACCAGGGGCTTCGCCAGGTCGAAGCCATTGCATCGGTACCGGTCCTTACCGGGATCTACATGGGCCCGGTGGATCTGGCAATGTCACTGCTTGGCCGTGTGCCGGCGCTTGGCACACGCGACCCTGATGTGGATCGTGTGATTGATGGCGCCATGACGCGGGTGGTGGATGCCTGCCGCAACGCCGGTGTGATCGCGGGCATCAACGCCCCTAATTCTGAGCAGGGTGTTCAGATGCTTGCGCGCGGGTTTCAATTCCTGACGCTCTCCTCGGATACGCGAGCCCTGGCGCTGCAGTCCAAAGCGTGGGTTGACGGTGTACGCAAGGCCGTCCCGTCGCTGCCTGGACATGGGGCAGGCACGGGTCGTGGAACGCCCTCGTGAATCGTTCCGACGCTCGCGTGGCGCTGATCACCGGCTGCGGTAAAGCGCAGGGCATTGGGAGCGCCACCGCGCGCGCGCTGTCGGCCAGTGGCTTCACGGTCGTGGTCAGCGACGTGGCGCCTCAAGGGGTTGCCAACGATCACGATGCACTCGCCGATACGCCCGCTGATTGGCGCGGCCTGCCATCGCTGGTTGAAGAACTTCAGGGACACGCAAGCGCTGTCTACGGCGATGTGTCGATTGAGCGCGATGCGGATGCGATAGTGGGCGAGGTGCTCGACCGATATGGGCGGATCGACGTGCTGGTCAATAACGCGGCCGCGCCCCACGGTGATGATCGCGTCCCGATTGACAGCCTGTCGTTGGCGGCTTGGGAGCGCGTGATGTCGGTCAACGTCCGCGGGATGTTTCTGATGACGCGTCGCGTGGTCGGACCGATGCGCGAACAGGGCTGGAGTCGAATCGTCAACGTCTCATCGGCGATCACCCGGCATCCACTTCCGGACCGCGTCGCCTACACCACATCCAAGGCGGGCGTGCTGGGCCTGACGCAGGCCCTGGCGGTTGAAGTCGCAGCCTCAGGGATTACGGTGAACGCGGTCTGCCCGGGGTCCATCGTGACCGCACGTGCCATCAGTTCCACGCGACTCGCGGGCTGGACCGGTGAACGCGGTCTGCCCGGGGTCCATCGTGACCGCACGTGCCATCAGTTCCACGCGACTCGCGGGCTGGACCGACCTGGAGGCGGGGCTTGCAGCCCGTACCCGGGGCATTCCTGCGGCCCGGCACGGCAGCGTTGCCGAGGTGGCTGCAACCATTTCGTTTCTCTGCTCGGATGCGGCGGGCTATATCACCGGACAGAGCTTGTATATCGATGGTGGTGGATTACCGCGTCCAGCCAAGCCAGGTTGATTCACAGGGAGTTTTTCAGATGCCTCAGCAGCCATGAGCGAAGTCATCGGATTTGTTGGGCTTGGCGCGATTGGCTCGCCGATTGCGAGGCGGCTGGCCCAGGCCGGTTTCAATCTGGTGGTTCACGACGTGCGTCCCGAGGCCATGCGGCCGTTCGAAGGGCTTGCACGGATTGCGAACGCCAGCGCGGAAGTCGGTGAGCAGGCCGAGATCGTGTTCGCGTGCCTGCCCGGGGTGAATGCCCATCGCGAGGCGATTCTCGGCGCAACCGGTCTGGCGCGTGCAAAGCGCGTGAAACTCTGTGTCAATCTTGGAACACTCGGTGAACCGCTGCTGCTCGAGTTGGAGCGTGGCCTGCTTGATGCAGGCATTGCCACCCTTGACGCCCCGATTACCGGCGGTGTGCCACGCGCCGAATTGGGAACGCTGACCGCAATTGTTTCGGGTGATCGCGCCTGGTTTGAGCGGGTGGAGCCTGCCATGTGCAGTTATGCCAACAAGCGGGTCTGGCTGGGCCCCCGGGTCGGCAGCGCGCAGGTCATGAAGCCCCGATTACCGGCGGTGTGCCGCGCGCCGAATCGGGAACGCTGACCGCAATTGTTTCGGGTGATCGCGCCTGGTTTGAGCGGGTGGAGCCTGCCATGTGCAGTTATGCCAACAAGCGGGTCTGGCTGGGCCCCCGGGTCGGCAGCGCGCAGGTCATGAAGGTGGTCAACAACGCGATTTCGCTATCCAACCTGGTGATCGCTGCCGAGGCGATGCTGGTGGGCGCTCGCGCTGGGATTGATCCGCGTGTGATGCTTGATGTGATCAATAACGGCAGTGGCCAGAACAGCGCCACGTTATCCAAGATTCCCGCTGAGGTGCTCACTGACCGCTTCAACTTCGGTGGCTCGCTCGCGATCGTTGTCAAAGATCTGGAAGCCTTTGTTGCGCAGGCCGATAGCCAGGGCATGCCGATTCATTCGGTGCGAACAGTGCTTGAAGCGTTTCGTACCGCCAAACAGCAGCTGGGGGGCGACGGCGATGTCACGGAAGTGGTGCGCCCGCTGGAACAGCTTGCCGGCGTTACGTTGCGGGATGGTGGAACCCGCTGACAGGCGACAGGCGCGCGCGCCGACGGTTCGCCCTACTTCGTTCCGTAAAGCCTGTCACCAGCATCGCCCAGACCGGGCAGGATGTAACCGTTCTCATCGAGTTCGCGGTCAATTGCCACGGTATGAACCGCAACGGACGGATGGTGCTCATGGAAGCGTGCAAGACCTTCGGGCGCGGCCAGCAGGCAGGCAAAGCGAATCGAACGCGCGCCGGCCTCGGTGATTCGGTCGACCGCTGCAATGGCTGAATGACCCGTTGCCAGCATCGGATCGAGCACGATGACATCACGGTCGCCGCTGTCGTCCGGCAACTTGCAGTAGTACTCAATCGCATCGAGTGTGGTCGGGTCGCGGTATAAGCCCACATGGCCGACCCGGGCGCCTGGCACCACATCGAGCATCCCATCCAGCAGGCCCAGCCCCGCGCGCAGGATCGGTACAAACACAATCTTTTTGCCGTCGATGACCGGTGAGTGCATGCGCTCAAGCGGGGTTTCAATCTCGGTGTCCACGGTGGGAATGTCGCGTGTCAACTCATAGGCGAGCAACATCGCGATTTCATGCATCAGGCGCCTGAAACTGTTGGTACTGCGATCTTTCTGGCGCATCAACGTGAGCTTGTGCTGCACCAGTGGATGACGAATCAGGTGAAGTGGGGCGCTTGCACTCATGGGTTCAGTGTGTCCGGTTGGGTTGCAGGAACTATCAGAAGACCGATCCAGCGGTATCCACCTCGAGGGGCGGTCGGCCGCCCCGCAGGCGCTCCGCGAGGTGGCGGCCGGCCGCCCAGCTTCCTCCCTCCAGGATGCAGGCCAGGGGCAGGGACGTGGCATCGCGATTCAACTGCCGTCGCACCTCTTCAGCGATCGCGTCGAGCAGCGTGACCGTCAGTGCGCGCCATTCGATGATGAGGGGGTCAGCGGGAGTCCACGTCAGTTTGGCCTGGCTCGGGTCGCGCAGCGTGATGACGCCGGTATCAATCAGCAGACCGCCATTGCGATACTCAGGCAGTCCGGTGAGCGCCTCAAGGTCGGTCACGACCATCCCCGCATCGCGAAATGGCTCGATTAACGAGTAGCAAAGCCACTGGCTGAGTTTGTGAAACGGTACCCAGCCCCGGGCCAGATCCTGCCCTGACTGTGCGTCGTGCGCCGCGGGGTGGGGCCAGAGGTCGCCCCGTGCGCCATCCGGGGCGGTCGAGGCTTTAAGCCATACATTGGCCAATGCCGTGATAGTGACTTCAAGCAACGCCGCAGCAGATGGCGATGGGGCTTTGGCGGATCGCGTGATGCCCTGATCGTCATGCGGCGCAAGCATCTCGGCATACAGGTCAGACACTCTGGACAGCCCCCGCTGCTCAAGCTGATCGCCCAGGCGATTGATCAGCGATAGCCGACCGTCCAACCCTTCCAGGGCATTGACAGGCGAGTGCTGGAAGATCGCCGCGAGCGATTCGCGCGGCATCCGTGCAAGCGTTCTGGCATCGGCCATCAGGCGCTTGCTGGATTCGCTGGAGAAGTCCCCCCTGATGAACGCTTCGAAGCTGGCAACACCCAACCCTTCAGAACGCTGATGCGTGATGCCAGCCGCATCGACGAATTTCCAGGTTGGCCCGGACCCGGCATCGAGCAATACGCTGATCACGCACAGATCGATTCGGCTGCGAAGTGCATCGAGCGAGTTGGGCGCATGCCCCAATGCGGCCAGCCGCTGATTCAGGATTGCAGCACGGTCGATACCCTTGGCTTCAAAGTGTCGCCAGCGACTGTGGAAAGGAACCTGCAGATCGGGAAAACGCGTGAGCATTAACGAGATGATTTCGGTGGCAGCGATCGGCAAGCGCCTGCGATCGATCTGCCACCACGCTGATCGGCCCTCTTCGATCCAGCGGGTGATCGCTTCGCAACGGCGCCGAATCGAGACCGTCTGCATCAAAGGCGACTTCACCGGATTGCTCGCAGGTTCAGCCATCACCAAGCTCCAGATCCCGACCGCGAACCTGTTCGGGCGCGGTGACCTTGAGTCGTGCGGGGTCGCTGAAGTAGCCCGCGGCCATCTTTGCCTGAATCTCCACCTGAGCGTCGGCCGGGACCAATTCGTCTGGAATCGGTATGCGCTCAATCACCTCAATGCCTGAGCCGGTGATCGCATCAAACTTGTCGCTGCTCATGCTGACCAGTCGATGGATTCGGCGAATGCCCAGCCAGTGCAGCACATCGGGCATCAGTTCCTGAAAGCGCATGTCCTGGACGCCTGCGACGCACTCGGTGCGAGCGAAGTAGGTATCGGCCCGGTCGCCGCCCACCTGGCGCTTGCGAGCGTTGTAGACCAGAAACTTGGTCACCTCGCCGAGTGCGCGTCCCTCTTTGCGGCTATAGACGATCAGGCCCACGCCACCCCGCTGTGCACCGGCGATGCATTCTTCGATCGCGTGGGTGAGATAGGGGCGGCAAGTGCAGATGTCAGATCCGAACACATCCGACCCATTGCATTCATCGTGAACGCGTGCGGTCAGCTCGACCGATGGGTCCGCGAGATCGCCAACCCCCCCGAATACGTAGGCGGTCTGTCCACCGATGGGTGGCAGGAACACATCGAGATCGTTTCGCGTGATGAGCTCCGGATACATGCCGCCCGTCTGCTCGAACAGGGTTCGCCGCAGAAGATTGCGGTCGACCCCAAACCGGCGCGCCACGCCGGGCAGCCACCAGACGGGTTCAATCGCAATTTTGGTAACGGCGGCCGAGCCATCGTCGAACAGAACCTGGCCGTCGGGCTTGAGCCTTCCGAACGCGCACGCCTGACGAACTTCGGGCAGATGAACTCTTGCCTCGGTGATCGCGATGGTGGGGCGAATATCGAGCCCGGTGGCGCTCTGCTTGGCGAAGTCGATCTGAACCGATGCGCCCCACGGGTCAATCGACACGATACGGTCAGGTTCAGCCCACTGGGGATAGGGGCCGATACCTCGCGTAGGGCGGGTGTCAGTGAGGTCGGGACGATGCTTTCGGTCAAGCCTGCCCGCGGCGACAGCCAGCGCGCGGTACACGCCGTAGGAGCCGCTGTGGGCACCGATGGCGTTACGCTGCTTAGGCTCGGAGGTTGAGCCGATGATCGGGCCGCGCTGGGCAGGGTCGGGATGTCCCCACAGAATCGGCAATGCACGGCTGGCGCTCTGGCGAGGGTGCGAGGTGAGCCGGATGTGGGGGCTGTTGCGGTCGGTGCGTCCGGTGGCGGGACGGTCATCGCCTTGCATCGGTCAACTCCATCAATCAGTCAGAGCGCAAGCATCAGGCCTGTGATCGCCAGGGCACCAGCGAAAGCTTTGCCGCGAGCCGTGCAATAAATCGAAAGCTCGAGGGGGCTGCGTTAGTATTGCCGAATGACGCCGCCAGCCACCTTCAGTGCATTCATTCGCCGGATCGATCTTTCGACGCTCGAACTGTTTGTGAGCATTTGCAGCGCGGGCAGCATCGCAGCGGCAGCCTCGCGCGGGGGGCTGGCGGTGTCATCGCTCAGCAAGCGAATTTCCCTGCTTGAAGAGGCAGCGGGTTGCGTCTTGCTCGAACGGCATGCGCGGGGTGTCAGACCCAGCGCCGCGGGCGAGGCCCTGTTACGACACGCGCGCCTGCTGATCGCAGGCGCAGGGCAGCTTCATGAGGAGATGCTTGCTTTTTCGCAGGGCCGGCTTGGCAGCGTGCACATCGCCGCAAGCGCGTCAGCCGTCGAACTTTATTTGCCCGACGAGATTGCCCGGTTTGCGGCCGCGCATCCGGATATTTCCATCGACCTGACCCAGCGCACCAGCACCGAGGTGATCCAGGCGGTACGCGACAGCCGTGCCGATTTCGGTCTGTGCGGATCGGGCATTGGCGGAGAAGGGCTTGAGCAGCGACCCTTTCGAATGGACCAGTTGGTATTGCTGGTTCCGCCAGAGCATCCGCTGGCCGCCCATTCGTCTGTGGAGTTTGCCGAGGCGTTGGACTATGAGCAGATCGGACTATTGGAAAGCAGCCAGGTGCAGACATTGCTCGAGGGCGCAGCCGCCCAGGCCGGGCGAAGCCTGCGCCAGCGCATTCGTGTCGCGAGCATCGGGTCAATGTGCCGGATGGTGGAATCAGGTCTGGGTATTGCGGTGATGCCCCGTGCAATGGTGACCCTGGCGGCGCGTCGTCGCCGTACCCGGGTCGTTAATTTGCGTGACGAGTGGGCGAGGCTTCAGCTTATCGTGGTCGCTCGTCGCTTCGATCGGTTATCGGGGCCCGCAGCCATGATGCTTTTGCATCTGGACCCAGGCAGGAAAGGACGGGCGACCTCTTGAAGGAAATCGCCCTGTAAGCAGTTCGCTGCTCAGTTAAATTTGAGGCCTAGCGTTTTCACGATTTTTTGCCATTGGCTGGCTTGCCCTGGCAACAGGGCGGCGAATTCGGCCGGCGTGTTGCCAACGGCAACCAGGCCTGCCTCGCGAAGCCGAGTTTGAATCTCGGGCTCGGCCAGCGCCAGGCGGTATTCGGAGGCCAGGCGATCGACGATGGCGGCCGGCGTGCCGCGCGGCGCGAACAGGCCCCACCAGCCGCGGTTCAGTTCGGCGTCGATAGCGGGGTATCCGCTTTCCACGACCGTGGGAACCTGCGGCATTGCGGCGAGCCGCTGTGAAGCAGCGACAGCGATGGGGCGTACCTGCTTACCCTGGAGTTGCGCGCGTAGCGCCGCGTAGCCGATCACCATGAACTGCACTTCATTGGCCACAAGATCGTTGGCGGCCGCGGCAGCGCCTTTGTACGGAATATGAACTGCACTGAGCCCTGCCGCTCGCGTGAATAGTTCGCCCGCGAGGTGCGGCGGCGTGCCCTGGCCTGGCGACGCGTAATTGAATTTTCCCGGTTGCGCGCGCATGTCTTCGATCAGTTCGCGCAGGCTGGTGTGGGGGAGCTTGCTGTTTACCCAAAACACCAGCGGTACCTCCACCAGCATCGTGATCGGCATGAACTCCTTGAGCGGATCAAACGGCGGCTTGTCCGTCATGAATTGGTTGGTCACCAGGACATTGGCCGGACCGATCAGGATGGTGTAGCCATCTGCGGGTGAGTTGAGGACCGCCTGCGCACCGATATTGCCGCCGCCGCCGGGGCGATTCTCAACGAAGATGCGCTGGCCCAGACGCTTTTCAACTTGCGCGTTGGTAATCCCCATCACAGCCTCAACCACGCCGCCCGTCGCTGACGGAACGACCATGCGAACGGGCTTGGAAGGCCAATCTTGCGAGCGTGCATCGGCTGCCAGCGTGAGGCCGGCCAGAAACGCAACCGAAGCCAGGAGGCGCATCGCGGGTGTCGCTGCGCCGGCATGACGAGGCCTGAGAAATAAACAGTTCATGACCCTGGATCCTCCAATCAGAATTTCGGAAAGATTTGCCGATCTGCAAGCCACCGCGACATTTCCATCCGCTTGCCAACGGGCGCGGAGCGAAAGCCCTCATGAAGCTCCTTGTTCGGCCAGACATGAGAGGCAGTAACTGCCATACGCGTCGTGATGGCTTCTTTCGTGACGTTGAACACCATCAGATCTTTGGCGAGCGCGAGCGGGCCCGCGTAATGCGTTCGAATGGCTGACTCGATTTCCGGCGCGGTATCGAAGTCATTAAAGAAGTGGTAGGCAACCGCCAGCCTGGGCCCGCACTCTGCGAACACTTTGCCCGCTTCCACCGGGTCGGAGTGGACGATGGTGCCCACTGCGCGCGCCATCCGCTCCGGATAGCCGGAACGCTCCATCAGCTGTTTGACGGTATTGAAGGTTTCATGGATGAGCACATCCGCGCCTTTACCGTTTTCGACCATGAACCACGACGGGGTGGTGTCGCCCGAGTAAACAAAGCTGAGGCCATTCCAGTCGAGGCGCAGGCTGACCGGACCGTCATAAATATGCACCGCGGGGAAGCTCGTGATTTTCACCCCGTTCCGGTCGTAGATGACGTGTACTTTCGAGTAGTCAAATTCATGAACGTTGACCTCAGCGCCCAGCATGTTGGCGGTGCCGCGCCGGGTTTCGGTATCCCAGGCGTAGGACTCGCGCTGTTTCTGAACAAAGTGGGCGAATCCGAATCTCGGCTCATTGCTCGAGGGGCCGTACACCTCAAGCGGCACCGATCTTCCGCCCAGCCAGCTGCCGATCCAGATCTGCGCAAAGTCGCCAACATGATCGGTATGCAGGTGGGTTGCGAAGTAGGCGGTCATCGCCTGATAGGCAATTTCAAGCGCACAGAAATTGGTCTGTGTTCCAAATCCAAAATCGAACATGAATTTGTCGCCGTTACCCAGTTCGATCAGCCAGCCCGCGTTCGCCTGCGCGGGGCGCAGGAACGGACGACCCGTTCCAAGCGCGACGATCCGCATTTCATTGGGGCCAAGCGGTTCGGTATTCGGGAAATAGTGTTCTCGGTGTCTCGCGGCCATCACTGGCTCCTGGATGTCGGACGGGTGAAAACGCCTGAGTCTGAAGAGAATTCAATGGCAATGCCGCGTGCGTTTCAAATTTGGTGTTGCATTTTATGCATCAGGGCGTCCCAATCAATGCGCTATCGCCGGAAACAGGCTCTCTCTATGATTCAGAAAAACCATCCCTCTGTCCTGCCTTCAGGAGACCCGCCCATGGCTTCATCCCTGCTCAAACGCGCCACGATTGTCTGCCTCGTCGCCACGCCATGGCTTGCGTTTGCACAGGCAGGTCCAGGGGATATCCCACCCGCGCAGTGAAGGTGATCGTGCCGGCGGCGGTGGGAAGCCTTACCGACCCCGTCGCGCGCGTCGTGGCGGAAGACATGGGGCGTCGCACCGGCCAGAACTGGGTCGTTGAAAATCGACCGGGGGCGGGGGGGATCATCGGCACCGACGCAATAGCCAAGGCGGCGCCGGACGGCTATACGCTGATGCTGACCGCCAACAACTTCATCATCACGCCAAGCCTTTACCGCAATGTCACTTACAAGGTGCCCGCTGATTTCGCTCTCATCGGCATGGTGGGGCGTGGCGACAATCTGCTGGTGGCGTCGGCCGCAAGCGGCATTCGCAACATCGCCGACCTGGTGGCCCGTGCCAAGGCCAGCAGCATGGCCATCAACTACACATCACCCCTGATCGGATCGGCCGCGCACCTGACAGTGGAACTGTTCAAGCGCAACGCCGGTATCGCGCTCAATCATGTCGCGTACAACAATTCGGGGCAGGGCATTACCGACACCGTGGCGGGGCTCATACCGGTCAACGTGATGGGTATCAGCACCGCGCTTCCGTACATTCAGTCGGGCAAGCTGGTACCGCTTGCCTGGACGGGCACCGAGCGCGCGCCCGAGTTGCCCGATACGCCCACGTTTGTGCAGGCGGGCTTCAAGGACGTGCATATGGGTCTCTGGTTCGCGCTGGTGGGGCCCGCGGGGCTACCGGCCGACATGGTCACCTGGTTGAATGGCCAGCTTAATGCCTCGCTTCGTTCCACTGCGGTAATCGAGCGTCTGAAGTCGTTTCGCATCGATCCGCAGCCAGGCTCGATCAAGGATCTGACCGCACTGGTCGAGCGCGAGCTGCCGCAATACCAGAAGCTAGCCGCTGGAACCGGGCTCAAGCTCGATTGATCCCATCTCTTTAGCGGATCTCATCATGAGCGAAGCCCGCGCGACCGCCTTCTATTGGTGCGCAGATGCTGGCGCGCCGATGATTGCCGCGTCGCAGCTGCAGGTTGAGGCTGGGTCGGGCATCGTCGGCGACCGGTATGCGCTTGGACTGGGCGCGTATTCAGCCACCGAGCCCGACAAGCCCCGACACCTCACGCTGATCACTCAGGACGGTATCAATACCGCCAACGCCTGGCAGCTTGCCGCCGGGCTTGATGCCGGGCTTGATCCTTTCCCCGCCGAACTCACCCGTCGCAATGTGGTGATGGAGGGGATGACCGCGAGTGAACTGAATCGGTGGGTTGGCCGACGGTTCAGGCTCGGAGCGCTGTTGTGTGAAGGGGTCGAGCTTGCAACGCCGTGCGAGCGACCCTCTGCGCTCAGCGGAATCGACGGTTTTCCCGAGGCGTTTGATGGCCGCGGTGGGTTACGGGTGCGGGTGCTCGAGGGCGGTACGCTTCATCGCGGTGACAGGCTGCTGGACGAGGCTGCCTGATCAGAAAGCGGCGCGATGCGTCCGCGCACCACCGTATGCCGAATCGTGCGGTCGTCGCCCAACAAGCGGCGCGATGCGTCCGCGCACCACCGTATGCCGAATCGTGCGGTCGTCGCCCAGCACAATCAGCGCAAAGAGCCTGGCCTGGTCCGATGCGGCGGCAGCCCAGCGGCGAGCAAGCAGCGGCTTGGTCGCCGGATCGATCACGATGAAATCGGCGTCGTTACCCGCTTGAATAGAGCCCAGCCGATGGTCAAGGCCCAGCGCGGCCGCACTTCCCGCGCTGGCATGCCACCAGAGCGTTGAGGGCGAAAGATAGTGGCCGCCAAGCCGGGCAATTTCGTAGGCGGCCATCATGCTACGGAAGGGCGAAAACGATGATCCGCCACCGATATCGCTTGCCAGCGTCCAGCGATGGGCTGCTTCAGAAAAGTTGAACAACCCGCTGCCAAGAAACAGATTCGACGTTGGACAGACGGCGGCCAGGGCGTCGTGGTCTTTGAGGAGAGCCCGATCCCGGTCATCCAGGTAAATGCAGTGGCCCCAGATTGACCGCGGCCGCACCAGCCCGAACCGCTCGTAAACCGCCAGGTAGCTGCGGTCGCCTGGAAACAGTGATCGGACCCAATCAATCTCCTGACGGTTTTCAGCCACATGCGATTGAACAAACACGTCGGGAAAGGCGCGTGCGATCTCGCCCGCTCCGGCCAGTTGCCGCTCCGTGGACGTGGGTGCGAAGCGGGGGGTGATCGCGTAGTGAAGACGTGCCTTGCCGTGCCACCTGCCGATGAGGGCTTCGGTGTCCCGTAGCGATT
>Ga0194118_10003649_pt1 | contig 17657 bp, 19 predicted proteins | sample TA2MahsurfametaG_2_FD_148662 | JGI IMG/M metagenome (GOLD analysis project Ga0194118, IMG submission 148662) | Freshwater microbial communities from Lake Tanganyika, Tanzania - TA2015013 Mahale N5 surface | ecosystem: Environmental > Aquatic > Freshwater > Lake | place: Tanzania: Lake...
CTTTTTTAGCGGCTGATGATTCGTTTGTGGTCAAAAAGCCATCGAGTATGGTTCCAAGAGTCGAGTTATTAGTAAGAATATTATCTTTGATAAGAGAACCTTTAATATTGATTTTACCCACAGGTGAAAAATTGACCAAGGCAGCTCCAAGTGCTCCAGCTACGTTATTTTTGATTTTGCAGTTGATGACATCAACACTTGAACCAAAATTCGCTGCAATAGCTCCACCAGGGCCGTTACACTCATTCCCAGAGAATTCAGAATCTTGAGCTAGTATGTTTCCTAAAAAACTTACAACGCCTCCTGACCACAAGCCTATGGTTTTGTTATTCAATATTTTAGATTTGTTAATGATGACTTTCCCTTCAGACAAAAATACCGTTCCACCTTGCGGGAAGGGGGCAAAAGACTGGTTTTCTTTTACAATCGATTGCTCTATGTGGAGTAACCCGCTATTTTGCATTAAGCAACCAAGAACATAAGCGCTGTTTTTTTCGAGCATACTTTTTTTGATTATCACTTGACCGTCGTCTATGAAGACTGCTCCTGCAATACCTTGGGTATTTGTTTTTAAGACATGGTTATTTGAAATGATCGAGCTTTGTAAAAGCAAATCTTTTCCCACATAGATGGCTCCTGCTGCAACAGATGCTCGATTATTTTTAATTAGCGCTTTTTCAAGTGATAAAGAGCCTAGTGTATAGATTGCACCGCCTTGCTGAGCCAAGGAATCTTTTATTTATATATTTTTTAAAATCATCTGATTAGATTCAGAGGATGCGGTGATGCAGCCGCCATTAGCGTTATTTGAGCTGTCACATTTTTCTAAAATGATTTTCCCTTTAGATCCATCCATAATGAATTTATCGCATCCACTGCCTAGTGAAAAAATTGTAGATCCATCTTGAGTGGAAAAAACCGTTTTTTTCCTTGTTTTAATCAAAGCGTTAAAATTTATTGATAATGTGGTATTTAGATCAATTTTTCTCGTATGGATTTCTAGTTCAAATTTTGCTTTGGAGGAAGATTTATTGAGTTGTTTAACAATGTCTAAAAGATCTTGAACATTTTTTATATGATACGTCATGAAAGCCTCTCGTTTGTAGTTTGTTGTTATTCTATCAAAGAGGCTAGAGATTTTTTTTAAAGTAATTGATTCTTAATTGTTTAATGTTAAATTATCAGATCTTTTTTCTCTAAGGCGGGAGCAGAGGTGAGATCTTGAGGAATCAATGAAAAACCAAAAGTGAGCACGCCAATACGGCTGATAAACATCAAAACCATCAGTAAAATTTTAGCAACTGGACCTAATTGATCGGTGATGCCTGTTGACATTCCAATATTGCCTAGAGCCGCAAATACTTCAAAGGTCAAATTGATAAAGGGTTTATTCTCAAAGTAAGTCATCAAAAAAATGCCGATTAACAATATGAACATGTAAAATGAAAAAATGGCAGTAGCCAGCTGAACTCTTTTTTCAGGAATCTCATTTTTTAGTAAAACTACCTTCTCTTGTCTTTTTAATGTACTAATGACTAGGGCATAAAGAGCGGCAAAAGTGGTGTTTTTGATTCCACCCCCTGTTCCTGAAGGGGATGCTCCAAAAGTCATAAAAAACAAAAAAAGAACTAAAGTAACATTTTGGAGCTTAGATAGTTCTACCGTAGTAAATCCACAAGTAGTGCAAGTGGAAATAATCTGAAAAATTCCGCATAACAATTCTTGATAGGGGCTTAATTTTTCAACGGGCTCTTCTAGGACAAAATAGATAAAGGTCCCTATCAATATGAAAGCAGTAGAAATGACTATAATAATCTTGCTAGTAAAGGTCATTTTTGCGTTTTTTCGTGAAAATCTTCTAAAAATATCAGAAAAGACGATAAAGCCGACTCCTCCTAGAAGCATCAATATCGAAATGATTGCAACTACAGAGCTATCTTTTGCAAATGGTATTAAACCATTAGGTAGTGTAGAAAATCCTGCCGTACAAAACGCAGAAACACTATGAAAAATGCCGTTCCATATGTAGTTTTCAACTCCCTTTTGCTTAAATAAAAAACAGAGAATGATCGATCCTAAACATTCACATATTACAGAAAATATGATCATGTTGTAGAGAAACTCTTTTAAAGAAAAATCAGTGGGAAAAGAAAAAGAGCTAAAAAGGATCTTTTTTTTGTAAGAGGGGATTTTTTTTGTGATGGCTAATACAATAAAAGAGCTGAAGGTCATATACCCTATAGCGCCTATTTGTATAAGAATCAAAATGCAAAGCTGACCCCAGAATGTGTATGCGGTAGCAACGTTTACAGTTGTTAAACCTGTTGTCGACATAGCTGAAACTGAGGTAAAGAAATTGTCTAAAAAGTGGATATCTTTAGCGTGACAAAAGGGTTGTAGCAAAATGAATGCGCTAATTATGGAATAAAAAAGATAACCTAAAACAAGAGCTTGGGCGGGATTGAGTTTTGAATAAATAGAAAAGATCTTTTTCATAAAGTGGTTAAGGGCTGTCTGTTTTCTTCATATTCTATTTCCATAGATTTATTTCAATAGTATAATTTCAGGGAGATATTGAATCTATTCGATTTAAAACTCCAAATGTGACTGTAGTTTTGCTATAGAGAAGATCTGGTAGCTCATTTTTCAATAGCTCAAGAAACGTTTTTTCATCTGTTTCATTAAGTATAACAGTAATTTCTATGGGCACATCAGAAGCTAATTCAAAGAAATGTTCTTCGTGAAGAATGTGATCTTTACCAAAGCCAGCGACAGCTCTTGTAGCCAATGCTGAAAATGCTCGGTGCTTTTTAGCAAATTCCAAAAGCCACTCATATAAAAGAGTGCCATTTTTATGTTTGATATGGTCAAAGCTGTAGAATCTTAAGCAAACACCTTTCATGTTTATCTCTTTAAATGGTTAGAATTTTAAAAACGTAAACTCCTAAAATTGTGGCAAGAATACTGCCTGCTACATGGCAAATCATCAAAATAGCCGCCCAGCCATACTCTTGATGAGAAAGTAAAGTGACTGTTTCTGCTGAAAAAGTGGAAAAAGTGGTAAGCGCTCCAAGAAATCCGGTAGTGATAGCAAGGCGTATATTTTGCGGGATATAGGAGTGATCTTTAATTATCGACATAAAGACACCCATCAAAAACCCGCCGATGAGATTCGCAGTCAGTGTCCCTAAAGGGAGAGTTGGAAATAGGGGATTGAGTTTTAACGCAAACCACCAGCGAAGACAAGCCCCGAAGATTGCACCTAAAGCGATAGATAATATAGAAGCCATGAGTGTAAGCCTTATTTAGACTTCTTATACTCGATCTTCTTTCTTGTTTCTATAGGTTTTCGAAAAAATATGAAAGAATTGCTAGCCGCCGGCTGATTTTTGTATGCGATTCATTAATGCTTTCTCTTTAGAAAGAATGGGACCGACAAAAATAAAAACATGAGAGATGTTTTCTCTATCAGCTTTTCTCAGTAGCTGATAAAAATTTTGATGGTTAAAGGGTATTGCACCTTTAAGTTCGTTTTCAAAAGATAAAACCCAGCCACTGGAAAATGGTACGGAGTCATGCGGGTAAATCAGAGAAACTTTGGCTTTAGGAGCATAATGACGGTATTTCATGCCTGGCGATAAGACTTCTTTACCGCTAGACCCAAGCTTTGTTTGTAAGACATTCTCAATGGCTTCTTCGGTAATAATTCCCGGGCGAAGTATGCAGGGTTTATTATCAAGCAAGCTCAAAACTGTGGACTCGATACCAATTTGGCATGGACCTCCATCAAGTATCATAGGGATTTTTCCATTGAAGTCTTCTAGCACATCTTCAGCTCTAGTAGGACTAGGGCATCCTGATAAATTAGCAGAAGGGGCTACAATAGGATGGCCTACTTTTCGGAGAAGCTCAAGAGCTAATGGATGTGAAGGCATTCTTATGGCGATAGTCGGTAAATTAGCAGTCAGGCTTGGTGAAATGTGGTAAGCTTTTTTGAGGATAAGGGTTAGTGGACCTGGGAAAAAATGATCGAGTAAAATTTCAAGACTTGTAGGTGCAGAGTCAATGAGATCATAAATCCAAGATTTTTCACCGATATGAACTATCAAGGGATTATCAGATGGGCGACCCTTAACTTCATAAATTTGGTTGTAGGTTTCTATAGAGCCAAAAAGTCCAGCAAGGCCATAAACAGTTTCTGTAGGAATGGCGACAAGATGACCTTGGTTTAAAAGCTGTGCAGCTTTATCAATGTTTTTGCTGATCTCAGTTTCCATAAAAGACATTTTAGCAGAATAGGGATTCTTTACCTATGAGATCTCTTGAATTTCTTAATTAAAGTAAAAATTTTAAAAAAGTGAGATTTTACACCCCTTTTATTTGACCTTAAATCAATTTTCTCTGCTTCAGCAGACTCTTTGTGAGTTTTAAAAAATTTAAGCGATTCAACGTCAAATAAAGAGGTTTTAGGTTTTTTGGACCCTGTTTTGCATGCAAAACCAAGCAAAAGGTGAGGTATATTCGGCTTCTATTACTATTGTTTTACCTTCTTGCAAAGCATACATGGTAATATTGGATCTAGCTACCTCACTTTCTAAAATTGAGATGATATTCAAATCCTGAGATTCTCTAGAGCACTTATGATCTAATTTGCAGATATCACGCTCTTTTATACTTATTCCTTTTTCCCCTAAGCTGATTTCAGCAATTGCGGAGATAATTTCTTTTTGGGATGTTTCTTTAATAGCTGATACAACAGAATTTCGATCGCAAGGTAAGCACAATATTTCCTCATGTGTGATCTGAGCAAATAAATTGCATTGATCACAAAATACAGCTTTAATTTTATCCATAAATTTCATTCACCTAATAATTTTATTAATAATAATTTAATCCGGATAAATTATACGAAATCTGATCTTTTAAATCACCTCAAGAGCTTAATAAGTGGACGCGATAGAGCTATTTTTATTGCGAGCTATAAAGAGAATCTGTACACTTCAATTTAGAATTTTTAAGGGGTAGTATATGAGAGAGCTTGCAAGCGGTCTTTATTTATTGGCTTGGGTAGGAGTCGTATTTGGTTTTTTGTGGCTTATTCAAAGAAGCGCCTTTATCAGCGCTTTGAAGGCTCATGAAAAATGGAAAGCTTCTCAATCTTTGTCTTCATCGGAATCTTGTGAGAAACGGTCTTTAGGAGCTTTGTCTCGAGAGCCGATAATTAAAGGGCCGTGATCGAAGATCATTTCATCTTCCCATTTTGCTATTTCGAGGATCTTTTTTAGCTTCTCTTTTTGATCTTGTGGTTTTTCTTCTTCCATCGACAACTCCTGATAGCTTCACTATACGAAAAAATAGTATTTCTGCATACTGAACTATATGTTTACGATTGCAGTCAAATTGCTTTTTTCTCGAGAAAGAAAATTCATAGAATCGATCATCATCGGTTCATTTGCGATAGTTTTATTGCTCAGTAGCACAAATCTCATCTTAGAAAATCAGAAGATCGCAGGTCATTGGCTAAACGAAATTGAAAAAGTAGATTTATGGGTGTATCCAAAAAAGCCCCTTTCTTCATCAGAAATTTCCCAAATGGCGCAGATTGACGGAATAGAATTACTTTCTCCATTTTGTGAAAAATCGGTTGTGATCACTTTACCTAACGGAGTAAAACAGGCAGCAATACTTTTAGGAGTTGAAGAGCTTGGCATTCCAAGAACGGTAACACAGGGCAAGCTTCAACATTTACAAATAGAGAAAACGATCATAGCTGACGAGATGAGCATTAAATCCAAGCTTATGTATCGCTATCGAGGTGCAAAAAAGAGCTTCAAACTTGGGCAGTACATCCTAGTTGGTGAAAATAAAATGCTTCTTGGAGGCTTATGCAGGTTGAAAAGCTCTAATCATTCTACTCCTTTACTATACACATCGTATAGCAATGCAATCAAATTCTTCGAGCTTCAATCTGATGATGTGATGGCTTATTTAGTGAAAGTAAAAAGCAGTTCTTCAGTTTCAAAAATTTCAGAAATTCTTGAAAAAAGCTTTCCCGTTGAAGTAAAGCTTCATCAACTAGTGGTAGCTAAGCTTGGTGTTTATCAACCAAAAATCCAAAATGTATTTTCTGTATGGCTTCAAGCTGTAGCAGGAGCTACCTTGTTTTTTATCACCTTAGCTCATCTTTTTACAAGCATTGCCAAAGATCTTAGCCAGCACCGCCAAATGGGTGCTTCTTTTTCTTTTATTTTTATGAATACAGCCCTTATGGGAACTTTATTTTTTGTCTTTAGCTGGTTGTTAGCCTTAGCGATTTCTATAGGATCAGAGCTATTTTTTCAAAAAATGGTTCCTGTTGCTTGGGGATATTTTACAGTAGTGGGTCTAGCTTCTTTAATCGCAACTCTTGGATTTATTATAAAGGGCTCTTATGCATCCTATCGTGTGTGAAAATGTTTCAAAGAATTACCGCAAAAAAGGGGAAACGGTCATTGCTTTAGAAAAGATCTCTTTGGATGTAAGAGAAGGAGAAGTGATGATGCTTGTTGGTAAAACAGGGGCCGGTAAAACCACACTTCTGAGACTTATAGCAGGACGTGAATACTGTGAGCGTGGCGAAATTTCCTTGCTTGGCGAATCGATTAAGGATCTAAAAAGTGAAGAAAAAGCCAAGTTTTTTGCAGAAAATGTAGGATGTATTTTAGAAGATATTCCTCTATTTTCTTCTTTAACGGTAGAAGAAAACATCCGTTTGCCGTTGATTTACAATCAAACAAACAAAAAGCTGCAAGAGTCTATTGTTGAAAAGATTCTGAATACATTTGGCATGATCTCTAGAAAAAAAAGCTTTCCTAGTGAGCTTTCTCAAGGGGAAAGACAGATCATTTTACTTGCTAGAGCTCTTGTTCACGAACCTAAAATTTTGCTATTTGACGATGCTTTTTCAGCCCTTGATCACCAAATGGGGATGAAATTTACTACACTTTTGCGCTCTTATGCGCTTGATAAAGGAATGGCGATACTTATGGCTACGCACGATGCAAGGCTTTACCCTTTTGCTCATCGCCTTGTCAAAATGCAAGAGGGTAGTGTCAAAGAAATTTTAGGTGAAGCGGCAGTTTACGAGCCTCCTCCTCCTTACATGAGAATCTAAAACTTCATTTTTTTAAAAGGACTTATAGGGTTTACATGTTATTCGATAGCGTATTTCCCATGAAAATGGTACTATTGTAGAATGATTTATAGGTTCCTAAATAAGATTAAAGAAGAGTACCGCAGCTATTCTAAATGGGAAAAGGTATTCATTTTATGCATGATGGTGTGTAACTTTGCTATAACCGGCGAAGCTGCAGTCACAAGAGCTACTAGCAATTCTGTATTTATTGCAGCCTATACAGTAAAATCTTTTCCTATAGCATGGATCGCTCTAGTCCCTTTAAATCTTTTAATTGTCAGTTTATACAATAGATTTTTACCTACTATAGGTGTGGTATGGATGCTTTTGACCTCTCTTGCCATTTCTACTTGTATGAATCTTTTTTCCGCTTTCTATTTAGGACATTTCCAGGCGCTTCCTTTTATCTTATATCTTTGGAAAGACATTTTTATTATTTTGATGTTCCAGCAGCTTTGGTCTGTGATCCACTCGACTATCAATATTTCTAGGGCAAGATACCTCTATGGCATCTTTTTTGGCATGGGAGGACTTGGTTCTATCGCAGGTTCGATGATACCCGGGTTCTTTGCTATGAATTTGGGTTCAGCTAAACTTCTTTTAACGACTATCCCATTTTATGTAGTTGTAGGCTACTTTTACTATTTTGCGATTAAAACTAGAGAATACATCCCTTTTAGCCAAGACATCTCGCTTTCCAATAAAAGATCGACAGATGTCGCAGGGGGATTGAAGCTTATTCAAGGTTCAAAACTGCTTCAATTCATTTTGCTTTTGGTCATTTTTATGCAGGTTTCTGCAACGATTTTAGATTACCAATTTGCAAGAATACTAGAAGCGGAAATACCGCATATGGACAAAAGAACTGAATTTATTGGACGTTTTTTTGGTTTAGTCAATACGGTGAATATTTTCCTTCAATTTCTCGGTTCTTTTGTTTTATTGAAGTTGATCGGGCTTCGATATTCCCATTTTATGGTTCCGTTCATTCTCTTGTGCAATTGTCTAGGTTACATTTTCCGTTCAGGATTTGGGATGATGGCGATCACTTTTGCTTCTATTAAATCCTTGGATTACTCTATTTTTGGGATCATTAAGGAGATGCTTTACATCCCCTTGAATGTGGATGAGAAGTTTAAAGGAAAGGCGATCATCGATGTTTTTGCTTATAGAACATCAAAAGCATGTGCCTCATTTTTCATATTGGCTATCCAGGTAATTGCTCCTTTATGGCTTGACACAAGCTTGTCATGGACACTTGTCTGCATTTTTGCTCTTTGGATATTTGCGATCTTCTCAATGTTCAAGTTTTATTATTATGAGGTAGATAAACAGCCTCAAGCTGCTCTTGAAATAGTAAAACCTATCACATCAACTCCAGCTGTTGAAGCTGATTAGCCCTCTTTTCATCCTCAATAAGCCAGTAAAAACAACCCTCTGGCCATTTTTAAAAAAGTTTATAAAAAATAATTGATAAATATAGACCCGATTCCTATTCTCCGGAATTTAAGTATAACTGGGGGGTATCCAGTGGATTGGAAAAAATGGATTTTTGTATTGGGTCTTTCAGCTCAGGCAGTGATAGTATTTATGATGATCGTTCTTTTAAAAGAGCTCCGTCAAGAGCCTGAAGAAATCGATCTATATCCTGAAGTATCTGTAAAAACAGAAGAAGTCGTTAAAGAAAGAGCTTCAGTTCCTTTTTCTCGCTATGTAGAGGGATCTGGCAAAGTCATCCCATCTTCAGAATATGTGAAAATTAGCGCTCCTATCCAAGGTACAATAGAAGATGTTTTTGTCAATGTTGGGCAGAAAGTTAGTGCAGGCGATCTTTTGTTTAAAATCGATGATAGTTTGCTTATCTGTCAGCTTCAAGAAAAAAAATCGGAAATGCAAACAACTCTTGCTAAATTAGAAATCATGCAGCAAGGGGCAAATACTTTTGATCTTGTATTGAAACAAAAAGAGATAGAGCAGGTAAAAAAAGCGCATGAAATTCACCAAAAAGAACATGAAATTTTACTTGGGTTGTATGAAAAAAATGCCATAAGCAACAGTGAACTTTTTCAGAAAGCTTCCCTGGTCAATAACACAAATGCGCATTTAGAAAAAATACTCGTTGAATTCGAAAAAATGAAATCAGGTCCCTCTGATCAAGAGCAAAAGCTGGGTAAAGCTTTAATTGAAGAAAGACTTGCTAACTGTAGAACTATTGAAAAACAGATAGAAGATTGCAAAATCAAAGCGCCTATTGATGGAAGAATCTTTGCTGTAAATATCCATCCAGGGGAATTTTATAATAGCTCTCAAACAGCTGCTATTTATATGGGATCAGATGATCCTTTACATCTTAAAGTATACATAGATAAAAAAGATGCGTGGATGGTCAATCCATCGCCTAAGATGAGAGCTGTTGCTTTGCATAAAGCCAATCCAAAAATCCAATTTTTACTTGAATATGTGGGGGTAAATCCTTGTTTTGCCGAAGGGGAATATCTTGAATTGATATTCTCATTTGACAAGCAAAAAAATCCCGTGTATTTGGATGAAACATTGGATGTATATATCGAAGCCTCTGAAAAGGCTTTGCTAGATTACCAATTTAGTCATATGAGATAATAAAAGTGCAGATATTGCGGTATGTTAAAAGTTTTCTTTTGTTTGGGCTGACTGCTTTTCTTATGATTAGCTGTTTGCCTAATGACGTTGATAATTTTTATACTCCAACATTGCCTTCAAATTATTACGTAGAAAGTCTTCCTGGGGAGCGAGTCGATTCAGACACGTGGTGGAGCGACTTTATGGATCAAAATCTTAGTGAGTTATATGCCTACGCCCTGATCCATAATTATGAAATCAGGATTGAAAAAGAGAAATTTCGACAAAAAGGTTTGAAATACGGCATTACACTTGAAGCTCTAGATACTTCGATAGGGGGCATAGAAGTTGCTTTTGATATACGCGAAAATGCTCCTGGAAGTGTTTTTTTTCGAGACATCGGATTTTTTTCAAACATGACCAGTTTAATCATTCCAGCTGAAACGCTGCTGAATGAAAAAAATCAGTTAAGAATTTTTGATACACAAATAGCCATCGATCTATTTGGTAAAGACAAGTATTTTAGACAAAAAGCTTTAAACGATATGGCCGCTGAAGAGAAAAAGCTTTTTGGCCTATATAGAAATCTTCGTTGCGATCTTTCTATGTTGTATACGAAGATAAGAAGTTTACAGACAAGAAAACACTTACTTGAAGAATACATCTATGACCTTTCTAATTATCTGATCATCTTAGAGTCAAGAATACAAGCAGGTCTAGATCGCAAAGAAGATTGGAGTTTAGCAACTTCGTATTATGCAAATGCGGAGATGCAGCTCAATCAAATGCAAAGAGATTTTGACGTCGCTAAATTTGAGCTTGCTACATTAGTTGGACAAACTGAGATGAGTCAACTTGAAGAAATGCTTGGCATCGACTTCACAATCCCTATGATCAAAGATACGATCTATGCCGGAGCTCCTATCGATCTACTTAAAAATCGGGCAGATGTTTTGGAAGCTGAAAAAAAAGTAGATGAGGCTGTTTCTGCATTTGGCATCGCTTGGGCAAATCAATATCCTACGTTTAGACTCTCTTTTACTTTAGATCAAGCAGCAAGACAAATTTCGCAAACCCTTTCAGCCGCTTCTTTACTCTATGCTCTAGGCTACAACATTCAATACAATATTTATGAGCGCTGGAAGCTTACAGCGTATTATCATGTGGCTAAATCAGAATACCGAGAAAGGATTACAGCGTTAAATCAGACTTTAGCTAAAGCTCTTCAAGAAGTATCGACTTCGCTTATTTTTTTTGCGACTGCTTGCAAACATGAAAATGATGTGATTGATTCATTAGAAAGATTGATAAACTGTTTTGAAGAGAAAAGGGACTTTTTTAAGGCGAAGGGGACGAGCTTTGTAGGGGTAATTCGTTCTCATCAAGAAAAAATGATTATGCAAGATCGCTTAGATCAAGCAACAGAGGCAAAAACTCTATCAGGTTTGGATTTGATAAAGAATCTCGGAGGATAATGAAGAAGGTTTTTACACCGCTAAGAGGAATGGATTTATTGAGATCTCCTCTACTGAATAAAGGGACTGCATTTTCTTTGCAAGAAAGAGAAACGTTTCATCTTCAAGGGCTTTTACCACACCATATTTCTGATATAGAAGAACAAGTTAAGCGCCGTTATCAAAATTTCTCTTCTAAATTGAGAAATATTGATAAATACCAATTCCTCTCTTCATTGCAAAATAGAAACGAGATTTTGTTTTATCGTTTGGTGATTGAGCACATCGATGAGATGCTTCCCTTTATTTACACTCCAACAGTAGGGGAAGCGAGTGTTGATTATTCCTTGCACTACTACCAAAGTCGCGGACTTTATATCTCCCATGATCTTCGTCATTCACTTGATCAATTGTTTTCACAAGTCGACGGCAAAAATGTCGACGTGATTGTGATTACAGATGGTGGAAGGATTTTAGGGCTTGGAGACATGGGTGTAGGGGGAATGGCTATTTGTGTAGGGAAGCTTGCCCTTTATACCCTTTTTGGCGGTATTTCACCTTATCGCGTTCTTCCAATATTACTTGATGTGGGGACAAACAATGATATGCTTCTAAAAGATCCTCTTTACTTAGGTGTTCGGCATCAAAGAATCAGTGGTGAAGAGTATGACCAGTTTGTAGATCAAGTCGTGCACTCAATAAAAAAACACTGCCCTAACGCTCTTTTGCAGTGGGAAGATTTTCCAAGAGAGCATGCATATAAACTCTACCATCGCTACCAAAAAACTCTTTGTTCATTCAATGACGATATCCAAGGTACTGCAACAGTCTCTCTAGCAGCACTTTTGAGTGGATTGAGAATGGCTGAAAGAGATTTTTACAACGAAAAAATTTGCATTTTAGGTGCCGGTTCCGCAGGTCTTGGAATCGCTGAATTACTTGTGGATTATGCTGTATCTAAAGGGCTAAGTAGAGAGCAAATGTATGAAAATATCTTCTTTGTAGATACCGAAGGTTTAGTACAAAACTCTTATTCTAGGCTTACTGATGAATTAAAGCCTTTTGTCAAAGAGGGTAAAGAGAGCTTTATGTCTTTAGAGGATGTAGTAAGAGAGTATCCTATTACAACGCTGATTGGCGTTTCTACAAATAAAGGGTCGTTCACTAAATCCATCGTAAAAAGGATGCTCAAATATACAAAAAAGCCGATTATTTTCCCTCTTTCCAATCCTACGGAAAAAGCAGAAGCAGATCCTAAAGATCTTTTAAAATGGACAGACAACAAAGCGATTATAGCTACAGGAAGTCCGTTTGAAAACATAGCGCAGTGCAATAATGTGCTAGTATTTCCGGCTATAGGACTTGCTGCTTCGGCAGTAAGAATGAAAGAGATACCGAAGGAATCTTTCTTAATTGCAGCTCAAGTTTTAAGCTCACAAGCTAAAGATGAGTTATTTCCTCCCTTTAGTCAGCTAAGAGCTGTAACAAGAACTATGGCTTATGCTATAGCCAAAGATGCAATAGAGAGGGGAATCGCACAAGAACATATAGAAAATTTAGAAAGCTGTATAGAAAGTGCGATGTGGTTCCCGAACTATCCTGATTTATTTGCGGCCGAGTGATTTAAGCCACTGAACCTCTTCTATTCTTCCAGGCACATCCATAGACATAGGAAAATTATTTTTAGCCCAGTCACAAACTCCTGAGGCTTGTTTCATTAGCATTGGATCTTTTGGCTTTTTTTCAGCGTTACTGGAATGAGCTACATGAGTTGTTTGCTCTGATTTACGAATTCTTGATGAGTCCATAAAAACACCCCTTTTCTATTAACCTGCTTTTTTGAGGTTTTTTTAGTCAAGAAAAGGGGAGTTTTATATGTAAATCACTAGCCATTAATAGCTTTAAAAGCTTTTTCGTAATTAGGCTCTTCTGTGATCTCTGAAACAAGCTCACTATAAACAACACGATCATTTTCATCGGCTATGATAACAGATCTTGCTAGCAGCCCCTTTAGAGGACCGCTTTCAATCAAAACGCCATAATGTTTTCCAAAGCTATGGTTTCTCATGCAAGAAAGAATAGTGAGATTCGCGATGTGATGTTCAAAGCAAAAGCGCTTTTGAGCAAACGGAAGGTCTGCTGAAATGACAATAATGTGGTACTCGGAATGTGCTTTTGCGAATTCTTGCAATTTTTTGGTTTCCAAGGAGCAAACAGGTGTATCAAGACTTGGTACCGTAGCTATGAGCTTTTTCTTATTTGCAAAGCTAGAAAGAGTTTTATCATGAAGCTCATGGTCAACTAGTTCAAATTCTTCGATAGTATCACCTGGTTTAGGAAAGCCATGAGCTAAAGTGATTTTTTGCCCTTTAAGGGTTACGTTGTGCATAAATTCCTCCGTTAAAACCCTCAGTATAATAGTCAAAATATTATTTTGTAAATCTGTTGTTTTATTATTAAGATCCTGTTAAATTTCTTTATATATGGAAGAAAGTAAAGAAAAAATTTTAAAAGTTTTTAATGAAAGTACGTCTCTACAATTAGATCAAAAGCTTTTGCCTTTAAAAGCGTTTCGTATTTTTGCTCTTCAGCACTATTTTGTGTTGCAGCCGCCCTCACCAGAGGTGCTAAAAAATGCAATTACAAGCTTTTCAAAAATAGATTCAAGCAATGTATGCAATTTTGAGGGTACGCTGAGCGCTTGCAATTGTTTAGAAAGCCAGGAAATTCACCTTTTTCAAGTAAAAAAAGTTTTTACTGAAAAATTTCATCAATTCCAAAACATTAGAAACCTTAAAGTCCCCAATCCCTCGGTCTCTAAGGAAAGGCTTCGCTGCTTCGTAGAAGAGTATGTAAAAGAAAGCATTCAAATTAATTTTATTAAAAAGAACTAATTAATTATTTTAGTGTAATTATTTTTGATCTATATTCTTCGTTTTATTATAATTAATAAGGATTTTTCCAGCAGGCTCTTAAGGTTGCCCTTACCTTAGGGGCCTACTTTTTTCTATTCAACAACTAAAAAATGTATTATAGGATCGATATGAGAGCATATTTGATCCTTACTACCTTTTTACTTTCTTTTACTAATTCGTATGCCCAAACGTTTAAGAAAGGGATTCTATGCATGATGTATTGATCAGTGGTGAGTGGTTCACAGATGAAAAAAAGCGAAAAATGCTTTTACGTGGATCCAACATCTTGTGCAAGACTCCTGATGAAACGATCCCTAATATCTCATTTACTGGTAATCCCTTTGAACTAGATGAAGTAGATGACCATTTTGAACGCTTGCGCTATTGGGGGTTTAATTGTTTGCGCTATACAGTTACTTGGGAAGCTGTAGAACATTTAGGCCCCGGATTGTATGACACAGATTTTCTCGATTATTTGGAGCAAGTGATCGAATGTGCAGGAAGGCATGATTTATTTGTTTTTATCGATTTTCATCAAGATGTATGGAGCCGTTTTACAGGCGGGTGCGGCGCTCCTCTTTGGACATTAGAGCTTGCAGGTTTTGATACCTCGCTTTTAGCGGCTACAGGCGCTGTTAGTTTTCCAAAAAACTTACACCACGATCATCTTATATGGCCCACAAATGCCTTCAAATTAGGCGCTGCAACGATGTTTACCCTCTTTTTTGGAGGAAGTATTTTTGCTCCTAAGCTTATGATCGATAACGAAAATATCCAGTCGTATTTGCAAAGACATTATGCGAATTCGATGAAGCAAGTTGCTAAAAGGCTCAGCAGGCTATCGAATGTAATAGGCTATGAAGTGATGAATGAGCCTTTAAGGGGATATATAGAATGGAAAGATTTAAGAAATTACGAAGGTTTTTTCTCTTTAGGAGATTGTCCTACGGCATTTCAAAGCATGCTGTTAGGCGTAGGTGAAGTTCAATATGTAGAAAAGTGGAAGAAAACAGCTTTTGGATTAAAAAGTGCGGGTTTACATAAATTTGATCCTAAAGGGAAAAAAGCGTGGAAAAAAGATTGTATTTGGAAAGAACATGGCGTTTGGCATTACAACAAAAACGGTGATCCAGAGCTTTTGATTCCTGACTATTTTCTTTATTACAAGAATAGGCGCGTTCAATTTACAGATGATTTTTATCGTCCTTTTGTACGATATATTGCTGAAGAGGTGCGATCTATAAAAAAAGATGCGATTATTTTTGTAGAAAATGAAATGTATCATAAGCCACCTACTTGGGGTGTGCAAGATCCTATGAATATTGTGTTTTCTACTCACTGGTACGATGCATATGTCTTAGCTTTGAAAAGATTCAATCCATTTTTAGGTGTGGATATGTTGACTAAGCAATTCATTATTGCTTTACCTCCCAAAATGCGCCATTTTTTCTTTTCTCAAATTGAGCGTCTTAAGTCCTTAGCTGGTGATCGCATAGGAAAGATCCCTACGATGATCACAGAGTTTGGCATAGCTTTTGATATGTATGAAAAAAAAGCATATAAAACTGGAAATTATTCTAAACAAATACAGGCTTTGAACCGCTCTTTTCAAGCAATTGAAGATAATCTACTTTCCTGCACGATATGGAATTACTATCCGCGCCACAATCATGAAAAGGGTGATCATTGGAATGCTGAAGATTTTTCTATTTTTAGCAGTGATCAGGCTGGGGATAGAAATGGTCCATATTATGGAGCTAGAGCTAAACATGCTCTTATTAGACCTTATGCAGTCTATACACCTGGCACACCTAAATCGATGTCTTTTGATATCAAAAAAGCAGTATTTGCATTCAGCTTTACATCTGATTCAAACGCACAAGGCGAGCTAGAAATTTTTATTCCTAAACTTCATTATCCAAAAGGTATTGTTGTTAAGGTCTCTGATGGATCATATCGCTATGAGGAAGAAAATCAGAAGCTTTTTTATCTACCTTCGAATAAAAGAGAAGATCACTTTATCTTAATTAGACCACATTGAGAATTAGATTTAACTCCTTGTGTGCTTAAAACACACAAGGAATTGATGTGAAATTAGGCTAAAGCGCCCATAGGATGCCATGGAGCAAGAGTAATAGGGCTTTGTTTTTCTAGTTCGATAATAGCTTTGTCTAAAAAACGCTTGTGGATAGCAACTTCGTAGACATACTCATCAAACCATGCGTCTGTCATAACAAAAAATCCATCTTTGCCGTAATCTTTTCCCCAGCTATTTTCTACACGCCATTTAGTGGGGTGATTATCTACAATATCCACACCGTTTAAAAGCATTGCATGGGTCATTTTTGACTCTCCATGCTCAAGTCTTTGCTGTTTGGTTAAAGGGAATTTTGTTTGCAGCATAGTTTCAAACTGATACAACTTTAGATCCATGATTCCTTGATCTCTATGAAATGATTGACCCACATCACAGCCAAACCACACCGGCTCATCTTTTTGCAAAGAGGCGAGTGTCAAGCGCTTCAACATATCCATTGGTAAATTTACGTATCTAACAATACTTCCCTCTACCACGTTGCCTAAAAATTCTACTGTAAATGTTTGATGATAGGGAGTGTCTTGCATAGGACAATTGATCAAACAGACATAATCAGAAAGATTAACAGGAACATGTTTTTCAACAAATTCGTGGGGAGAGATCTTTTTAAAAGAGTGAAATTTTCCATTTTTATCATAAAATTCCCAATCGAATTCTTGAGGAGGTGTCCCTAAAAAGGATTCAAGCATAGCATGAACGGTTTTTAGCATCTCTGCTTTGATGTCAGCTATTTCAGATGTAGGACGGTTTTCTCTTTTACATTTACGCAAAGTCATCGCAAATTCTCTAATTTTTTTCAGTAAAAGATGATTCATCGTTACCGTGTTTTGACTTTGGAAGGTGTCAGGCATGGCGCTTTTAGGCATGAGTCCATACTTTTTTACAAGATTAACAAACATGTGCCACTGTCCGCCATCTCCTATGGGAGAATGTAAAAGAAACATCACATTTCTTGAATCGTAAGGTTCATCAGCTGTTTTAATAATGTTTTCTAGAAAAAAATTGATTTTCTCGAGCTTGTCAAAAAACATTAGATGATTTGTAGAAAGCTCGAACTGGTCGATATTGTATTTTCTCCCTATGAGTATTCTAAGCATGTTGCAAGCTGCAAAAAGCCAACATCTACCACTTTGTTTTTGATTGGTGATCTTCATTTCATGAGAAATGACTTTGGAAAAATAGTGTTGAGTATTAGCAAATCTATCCCAATTCATCGCAGTGTCGGTAATTTTTGTGTGCAAGAAGGCGCTTTGCGATATTTTTAATGGAGCAGATTCTTGAAAATAGAAACGAAAACGCTCTAACATTTCTTGAGTAATGTGCATAGATACCTACCTAGTTGATAGCTTGATCTTCTCAAAACAGCCGTTTATTTTATAGCCTTATTCCAAGATCCGTAAGACTCTTTGATATTTCCT
>Ga0194118_10003653_pt1 | contig 17647 bp, 9 predicted proteins | sample TA2MahsurfametaG_2_FD_148662 | JGI IMG/M metagenome (GOLD analysis project Ga0194118, IMG submission 148662) | Freshwater microbial communities from Lake Tanganyika, Tanzania - TA2015013 Mahale N5 surface | ecosystem: Environmental > Aquatic > Freshwater > Lake | place: Tanzania: Lake Tanganyika...
GGGGAAGATGCGCTTGGTGCCGGTGAAGTCCGTGACCTCCTTGGGTGCGGTCCCGACCTTCCCCATCGCGTCGAGCACGTCCATGCCCGCGACGATCTTGCCGAACACCGCGTAGCCGGGTCCGTTGGCACCGTCGAGCGCAGCATTGTCCTTGAGGTTCAGGAAGAACTGGCTGGTGGCGCTGTTGGGGTCCGACGTGCGGGCCATGGAGATGGTGCCCTTGGCGTTCTTCAGGCCGTTGGTCCATTCGTTCTTGATGGGCGCCTTGGTCACCTTCTGCACCATCTCGGCGCTGAAGCCCCCGCCCTGAACGACGAAGCCCGGCACGACGCGGTGGAAGACCGTGTTGTCGTAGAAGCCGCCGCGGACGTACCCGAGGAAGTTCTCCACGGACACGGGTGCCTTGGCAGGATCGAGTTCGAGCAGGATCTTGCCGCCGGAGGTCTGGAGGAGCACGAAGACCGGGCCGGTGGCGGCCGGTGCCTGCGGAGCGGGCGCGGCCGGCGCGGGAGCCGGGGGCGGCGCCTGCATCGCGAGCGCGGCGGATGCGGCGAACGTGGCGAGGAGGGAAGCGGCGATGCGCAGGGTGCTGTTCATGGGGTTCCTTGAGGTGGGACGCGGATCATAGTCCTCGGCCCGCACGCGCCGGGCGCGTTCCCCTGGGCGGCGCACGCCATGCAGGCATACGATGTCTTCCCCAGATGCGCATCGACCGAGCCGTCCTCGACCTCCTCAGCAGCGTTCGCTTCGGGATCGTGCTGCTGGCGCTCCTCTTCGTCTACATGTCGGTCGGTTCCGCGGGCATCGTGTACCCGGTGCACCCCAACGTCTTCCACCCGGATGCCTGGGTGCATGCGCAGGTGCGCCAGTGGCGGCCGTTCGAGATGACCGAGTTCGAGTGGTTCCACTGGTGGCCGTTCGACGTGCTGACCGGGCTGCTGGTGGCCAACCTGGCGGTGACCACCGTGCGCCGGATCCCGCTCCGGGCCGTCAACCTCGGTGTGTGGATGATTCACTCGGGCATCGTGCTGCTGGTGGTCGGGAGCGTCATCTACTTCGGGACCAAGGTCGAGGGAGAGGCCCCGGTCGTCCGCCGCTCGGTGACGGTCGGCGTCGCCGCCGAGGGCGCGGGGCCGGGGGTGCTCGGCGACACGGCATCGATGCTTGCCATGCCCGGGAGCAAGCTGGCCGTCGGCACGGGAGCCGACCGCTACGACGTGGAGGTGCAGTCCATCGATCCATCGTGGGAACTCCGTTCCGGCGACGAGGTCGGCACGCGTGCATACAGCGTCAACCTCCTGGTGAGCGGCGGCGGCCGGCGCTTCATGCGCCAGGTGATCGCGGGGTACCCGCAGTACACGGAGGACCTCGTCTTCACCGACGACCCGAAGCAGCCGATGAAGCGCGCCGTGAAGGAGACCGGGCGACCGATCATCGACGAGCGACTCTTCGTCGCGCTCGACTACGCGCCGCAGGACAGCTTCTACCTGAAGAACGACCTCGTGAAGAGCTGGGCGCTCTACGTTCGCCGACCGGGGGATGCGCGCTGGGTGCAGCGGCCGATCGACGGCCTGCCGCTCTACAACGACTCTGTCCCGGAGCCGGACGAGGTGTTCCTCTCCGGGCGCGAGGACGGCGTCGGCCGGTGGATTCGCGTTCCCATCCCCGCGGTCGACCCCGCGGACCCGGCCCCCGGCATCGCGCTGGAGGCCACGGGCTACATCCGCTACGCCCAGCCGCGCGCCCGCTGGGTGGCGGGCGGCACCGATGACGGGCCGAACGCGGTGGCCACCGTCGAGGTCGCTGACGGGGACGGGCGCTCGGGGCGGTACGTGCTGGTGGCGCGCGACCCGCAGAAGCGCGCTGCCGACGGCGGCGTGCTTGCGCTGCGCCAGGTCTCCGACGAGGAGCAGGTCGCCGCGTTCCTGCGGCAGCCCACGCTGGTATTCCGCGTGCCCGGCAGGGGGATCGACCAGGCCGAGGCCGTCAAGGACGCGGCGCTTGCCGACGCGAAGGCACCGTGGCGGTCCATCGGCGGCGCCGACAGCGGCTACGCGTACCGAGTGTCGTCGGTGCAGGACGACCTGGCGATGGGCGCGCGCGAGGCATCGGTGGCGATCGTCGAGCTGCGAACGCCGGCCGGCGAGTTCACGCGCTGGGTGTTCAGCGATCCCTCGATGAGCCGCGACCTGAAGTCGGGCGAGGACCCGATGGCCGCGATGCGGCGCGGCGGCGAGTCGTTCGTCGACGGCACCGTCGAGGTCGAGTACCTGCCCGGCAACGGGCTGGCGCTCGCGCTGCTCGTCGCGGGCCCGGAGCCCGGTCGCCTGCGGCTGGTCGACTCGCTCGGCCGCTCGGAGGCTCGGATCGTCGACGTCGCGCCGCGGGCGCCGGTGCAGATGGCCTCGGGCATCCGGCTCACCGTGACCGAGTGGCTGCCGAACGCGGTCCAGGAGGCGAAGCCGCTCGTGGTTCCGCCCGAGCAGCGCCAGCGCGATGCGCGCGAGCTCTTCTCGATGGCCCGCGTCGGCGTCCCGGACGGGCCGCAGCGCTGGCTGCAGTACCACCCGTACGTGTTCGACCGTCCGCAGGACGTGCTGCGGCGCTACTGGCTGCAGCCCGAGACGATCGACCTGCCCGACGGCACGCGCCTGGAGGTGCTGTTCTCGCGCCAGCGCCGGTCGCTGCCGGAGGTGGTTGCGCTCGATGCGTTCGAGCTTGCCACGCACGTCGGCGGCTTCAGCGGCCAGTCGTCGAGCATCCGCAACTACACCAGCGTCGTCCGCTTCCGGGCCGCCGACGGCACGTGGGGCGACCCGCTCCGCCTGAGCGTCAACGAGCCCGTCGAGCACGACGGCCTCTCGTTCTTCCAGAGCCAGTGGGACCCGCCCGACGAGGGTCGCGGCGGCAAGGGCGCGAGCGCGGGCCTCAACTACACCGTCCTCGGCATCGGCAACCGCAACGGCGTGTGGGTGCAGCTTGCCGGATGCGTGGTGGCCTGCACCGGCATGGCCTATGCGTTCTACGTGAAGCCGGCCATCAAGCGCCGCAACCGCCGGGCCGTGCTCGCGGAGATCGCGCGCGCCAAGGCCGAGGGGCGCCAGCCCTCGTTCCCGAAGCATCTCTCGGAGTCCGTCCATGCGTGATTCGAGCCCGTCGCCCCTGTTGTCCACGCTTGCCTCTCTGCTGGCGGCGGTGTGCCTCCTCGCGGCGGCGCCTGCCGGGGCGATGCCCCAGGCCGCGCCCACCGAGGCCCCGTTCCACGAGCGCGTCGACCTCCGCCCGCTCGACCGCGTGGCGGTCTTCACCGAGGGACGCCTGAAGAGCTTCGCGAGCTTCGCGAACACGCAGATGCAGTTCGTCTCCGGCCCGCGCCTGATCGCGGGACAGGGGCCCGACTTCACCTACCTCGACCTGATGCTGGTGCCGTCGGCATATGCGGACGCGGACATCCTCTTCGTCAAGAACAAGGGGGTGCGCGCACGCATCGCGCAGGCCGCGCTCGAGGCCGACCCCTCGCTCGGCGAGCGCATGAAGGCGTTCGAGCGGACGGGGCTGGTCTCCGAGCGCGTCCTCGGCCTGCCGACGGTGCGTCCCGAGCTGCAGGCCATGGAGGGCGACCTCATCCGCACGGCGAAGGAGATGGACGCCATCAAGGGCGCGCTCCAGGTGAAGGAGCCGCAGTTCCTCCTCGGTTCGCTGCGGCTGCTCCCTCCCGGGGACGGGTCAGCGGACCGGCCGTGGTCATCGATCGCGGACATCATGCTCCTCGGCGTGGATCCCGCGACGCTGCCCGGGTCGCTCAAGGACAGGACGGTCGAGCCGCTGCCCGGAATCGACGCAGCGCGGCAGGCCGCGCTCGCGGCCGACTGGCGCGCGTTCGTGCAGGCGTGGCAGCAGCGGGATGCCGATGCCGTGAACGCGAAGGTCCGCGCCATCGCCGACGCGCTCCCGGCGCTGGTGCCGGCGGCCTATCCGTCGGCGGACCGGCTCTCGTGGGAGGGCTGGTACTTCCGGTCGGGAAACCTCAGCCGCGCCTGGATGGTGTTCCTGGCGGCCACGGTGCTCCTCCTCCTGGCGCTCGTCTACCGCTGGCCGTGGGCGATGAAGGCGGGGATGGTCACCTTCGGCATCGCGGCGGGCATCCAGACCTTCGCGGTGCTGCTGCGCTGGTACATCTCTGGTCGCTGGCCCAACTCCAACATGTTCGAGGCCGTCACCACCGCGGCATGGATGGGGACGGCGCTCGCGCTCGTCGCGGAGCTGTGGTTCCTGCGACGCACGGCCATGCGCGGCGTGGTGGCGCTCGGGGCCGCGGTGACCAGCATGGTGGCGCTGATGGCGGCCTACCTGCTTCCCGTGCAGCTCAACCCGAACATCTCCAACATGATGCCGGTGCTGCACGACGTGTGGCTCTACATCCACACGAACGTCATCATCTTCAGCTACGCGCTGATCTTCATGGCGGCGGTGAGCGCCGCGGCGTACCTCGCGTGGCGGGCGACGGGCGGTGGTCTTGCCTATGCGCGCGTCGGCGGCGCGGGCGCGGTGGCGGAGTTCGCTGCCGGTGCCGGCGGCACGCCCGGTGCGGGCCAGGCGCCGCGCGCCAGCGCGGGCGAGGTGCTCGACGGCGTGACGATGCTCCTCACCGAGGTGAGCTTCGTGATGCTGTGGGCCGGCATCGTGATGGGCGCCATCTGGGCCGACCACAGCTGGGGACGCCCCTGGGGCTGGGACCCGAAGGAGGTGTTCGCGCTGAACACCTTCGTGATCTTCGCGCTCCTCATCCACGTGCGCTGGAAGGTGCGCGACAAGGGCCTGTGGACCGCGGTGCTCGCGGTGGCCGGCGCGGCGGTCATGCTCTTCAACTGGATCGTGATCAACTTCGTGATCTCGGGGCTGCATTCGTATGCGTGAGGCGGCGCGGGGACGGGCCGGCGGCGTGCTGCTCGCCGTGCTCGTGCTCGCCGCGGCAGTCCTGGTTGCGTACTGGCCGGCCTTGCACGCGGGGTGGATCTGGGACGACGACTCGTACGTGCTGGAGAATCCCGTGGTGCGGGTGCCGGGCGAGCTGTGGCGCGCGTGGGTGCCCGGCGCGACGCCGCAGTGGTACCCGCTGGTGTTCCTCAGCTTCGGCGCGCAGCACGCGGTGCACGGGGTCGACCCGTTCGGCTACCACCTGGTGAACGTGCTGCTGCACCTCGGGTCCGCGCTCATGCTGTGGCGGCTGCTCGCGGCGCTTCGGCTGCCGGGGGCCGCGCTCGCGGCGGCCCTGTTCGCGCTGCATCCCGTGCAGGTCGAGAGCGTCGCGTGGGTCACCGAGCGCAAGAACGTGCTGTCGATGGCACTCGCCCTCGGCGCGATGCTGGCCTGGGTGCGGTGGCTTCGCGCCGGGCAGGGGGGCGGCAGGAGCTGGTGGATCGCGATGGCGCTCTTCGCGTGCGCGATGCTGTCGAAGACCACGGCCGTCGCGGTGCCGGTGGCGATGGCGGCGGTTGCATGGTGGCAGCGTCCGGCCGGACGCGATGGCCGCGGCGTGGCGCGCGCGGTGGCCCCGTTCTTCGCCGTCGGCGTCGCCATGGGCCTCGCCACGGCGTGGATCGAGGCCACGCACGTCGGTGCGCGCGGCGCGGAGTTCGAGCGCGGCGCGCTGGAGCGGCTGCTGCAGGCGGCGCAGGCATGGTGGGCGTACGTGGGCCTGTGGGCGTGGCCCGCGGACCTGATGTTCGTGTACCCGCGCTTCGGCGGCCCGCCGTGGGCGGGCTGGGCGGCGCTCGCCGCCGGCTTGGCGGTGGCGCTCGGCTGCGCGATCGCCGCGCGGCGGGGCGCCCGCGGCCCGATGGTTGCGTTCCTTGCGTACTCGGCCGGGGTCTTCCCGGCACTCGGCTTCATCAACCTGTATCCGCTGCGCTTCGCTCCCATCGCGGACCACTTCCTCTACGTCGGGTCGGTGCCGCTTGCGGCCGGGACGGCGTGGATCGCGGTTTGGGCATGGGGTGCGCTGTCGCGTCGCGGCCTGCGTCCGGCGCTCGGCGCCGTGGCAGCCGCCGCGGTCTGCGCGCCGCTTGCGGCGCTGACCCACGGCCACTGCACGGCGTACCTGGACGAGGTGTCTCTCTGGCGCGTGGCGCTCGACCGGAACCCGGATGCGTGGCTCGCGGCCAACAACCTGGCGCGCATCCTCATGCGCCGGTCGGAGGAACTTGCCGTGGCCGGCGACGGCGACGGGAGCGAGGCCGCCCTCGCGGAGGCGTCGACGCTGGTCGAGCGTGCGGCGGCGCTTGCCGGTGCGATCGACATGCCGGTGCAGTCGAACCTCAGCGAGGTGCGCCGGCTGCAGCGGCGCCTGCCCGAGGCGCTGGCGGCGATCGAGGCGGGCATCGCCATCCAGCCTGCGGCGCCCGGTCCCCGCTGGCAGCGTGGCCGCCTGCTCGAACTGCTCGGCCGCTTCGACGAGGCGGGCCCCGAGTACGTGCGCGCCGTGGAGGGCTCGCCGCGCGAGCCGATCTACCTGCGCGAACTGGTCCGCTGGCAGGCGAAGGCCGGGCGCATCGGCGAGGCGCGCGCGACCGCGGCGCGCATCGTCCTGCTCGACCCGCTCGACGCGGAGGCCGTGGCCAATTTGGGGGCGCTGGAGATGGAGCTGGGCGACCTTCCCTCGGCGCGTGCGCACCTGCGCCGGGCGGTGGGCATGGCGGACCCGGCGCTCGCCGTCACCGTGTCCGTGCGCCTGGTGCGTGCGCTGCTTGCGCCGCCCTCGGATGCGGCAGGCGTCGCCGAGGCCGAGGTGCTCGCGCGGGGACTGGTGCGCCTCACAGAGGGCGGGGACCCGATCGCGCTGGTGCTCCTCGCGCGCGCGCAGGCCGCGTCGGGGGATGCCGACGGTGCCCGCCGGTCGATCGCGTCCGCGGACATCCTCCTCGGGAAGTCGCCCCCGGAGGTGCGCGAGGCGGTGGCCGCGGACCGCGCCGCCGCCGCGGGCCTCATTCCGGGAGGGTGAGCCCGCCGCCGAGCACCATGCGCTCGCGGTCGTGCACGAACTGCTCCATGTAGAGGTCGTGGTAGGGGCCGCGGGCGCGCATGAGCTCCGCGTGCGTGCCCGACTCGACGATGCGCCCGCCGTCCACGAGCACGATCCGCGTGGCACGCCGGATGGTGCTCAGCCGGTGCGCGATCACGAAGGAGATGCGGTCGCGGAGGACGCGGTCGATGGCGCGCTGGATGGCGCGCTCGGTCTCGCTGTCGACGCTCGACGTGGCCTCGTCGAGGATGAACACGTCCGGGTCCTTGAGGAACGCGCGGGCCAGCGACACCAGCTGCCGCTGCCCGAGGCTGAGCCGCTCGCCTGCCTCGCCGACGACGAAGTCCCAGCCCTCCGGCACCGCGGACGCGATGGCATCGGCGCCGACCGCGGCGGCGGCGGCGCGCACCTCCTCGTCGGTGGCATCGAGCCGGCCGTAGCGGATGTTCTCGAGCAGCGAGGCGTTCCGCAGCCACGGCGACTGCTGGACCACCCCGAGCCTGCCCTGGTGCCACGCCAGCGGGCGCTCGCGCATGTCGACGCCGTCGAGCAGGATCCTGCCGGCCGTGGGTTCGTAGAAGCGCGCCGCGAGGTTGACGATGGTCGACTTGCCGGCGCCCGTCGGGCCGACCAGCGCCACCGTCTCGCCGGCGCGCACGTCGAGCGAGAAGCCCGAGAGCACCGGTTCGCCCTCGACGTACGCGAACGACACGCCCTCGAACGCCACCCGCCCGATGCGCCCGCGGCCGCCGTCGGGCGCCTCGCCGGGTGCGGGCCGTGCGCGCGCGATGCGGGCGGCCACGGCCGGCGAGTCGCGGATCCCGGGGACGGTGTCGATGAGCGACTGCACGCGCTCGGCGGCCGCCTGCGCCGAGAGCAGGTCGACGACGCGCTGCGACGCATCGATCACCGGCCACGTGAAGAGGAGCGCGTACTGCATGAAGGCCACGAGCGTTCCCGGGCCCATCGCGCCGTCGGCTGCGAGCAGGCCGCCGCGCCAGAGCGCGATGGCGACGCCGAGGAAGGACGCGCTCGTCACGATCGGCACGAAGACCGCCGACTGGAAGGAGTTCCGCACCGAGTGCCCCTCCATCTCCGCCGCCAGCGCGGCGAACTCGGCGTCGGCGTCGGGTTCGCGCGCAAGGCTCTTGGTGGTGCGCACGCCGTTGATGGACTCGCCGAGGTACGCCATGATGCGGGAGTTGCTGCGGCGCACCAGGCGTGAGCTGCGCAGCAGCCGTGCCTGGAAGAACGCCGCCATGGCCGCGAGCGCCGGCAGGAGCGCCAGCATCCACGCGGCAACCCGCCAGTCGAGCCACAGCATGCAGGCGGCGCTGAGGCCGACGATGGTGGTGGCCCAGAACGCGTCGAGGATCACCCACGGCGCGATGCCGCTCACCTTGCCGCAGTCGGCGGTGACGCGCGAGACGAGCCACCCCGCCGGGCGCCGGTCGAAGTAGCCGAAGTCCAGCTCCTGCAGCCTGGCGAAGGCGCGCTCGCGCATCCGGAAGGCGAGGCCCGCGCTCACGCGGCCCGCGCTCCGGATGAACGTGGCGACGCCGATCGCGAAGCCCGCGGCCATGGCGCCCCAGGCGGCGGCGATCCACCAGAAGCGCGGCGTGATGCCGTTGGCGACCGCCTCGTCGATCAGCGCAGCGTTGACGAGCGGCCGCGTCGCCTCGATGGCGGCGATGGCGATGCCGCCGCCCACGAGCAGCACCGCGGACGTCCGCTCCTCGAGCGCCGTCCGCAGGATCCCGCGCCAGAGCCGCAGGGAGATCCGCGTCGATGCGGGTGCGTCGGGGTCCTCCGTGTGCGCGCTCATGCCGCACCCCCGGCAGCCGCGGTGCGCTCCTCGTCCTCGAGCTCCGACTGGATGGACCAGAGTCGGCGGTACAGCCCGTCGCGCGCTGCGAGCTCCGCATGCGTGCCCTGGTCCGCGATGCGGCCGCCGTCGAGCACCACGATCCGGTCCGCCGCCGCGAGCGTCGACAGCCGGTGCGCCACCACGATGGTCGGGCGCCTGCCGCGCCGCATCCGCATGGCGTCGAGGATGCGGCGCTCGGTGCCAGAGTCCACGGCGCTGAGCGAGTCGTCGAGGAGCAGGATGTCCGCGTCGCGGAGAAGCGCGCGCGCGATGGCGAGCCGCTGGCGCTGGCCGCCCGACAGCGTGATGCCGCGCTCGCCGACCACGGTGTCCCATCCCCGCACGAAGCGCTGCACCGAGTCGTGCACGGCGGCGCACTCCGCTGCCTCCGCGAGCGCGGGTTCCGGCGTCGCGGGCCGGACGATCGCCACGTTCTCGCGGATGGTGCGCGAGTAGAGGAAGGGCGGCTGCAGGACGCTTGCGATCCGCGCCCGCAGCCGCGCCCGCCCGATCGCGCGGATGTCGGTGCCGCCGATGGTGATGCGCCCGGCATCCGGGTCACGCAGCCGCAGGAGCAGCGAGAGCAGGGTGGACTTCCCGCATCCGCTCGGCCCCATCACGGCGAGCGTCTCGCCCGGCCCGACCTCGAGGTCGATGCCGTCGAGGACCGCGCCGCCGCCGGGATACGCGAAGCGGATGCCCTCGAAGCGCACCGCGCCCTCCGGCAGCGGATGCGGGGCTTCGTCGCCGACGGCATCCGCGGCGTCCTCCGCGGGGGTGTCGAGGATCTCCTGGAGCCGCTCGATGGCCACGGTGGCCTTTCCGAGGTCCGCGAGCATGCGCCCGAGGTGCCGGATGGGCCAGATGTACATGTTGGTGGCGAACAGGAAGAAGAAGAAGTCGCCGGTGCCGAGCGAGCCGCCCGCCACGAGCGACAGCCCCGCGACGAGGACGAGCAGCAGCTGCCCGAGGCAGGTGAGGTCGCTCAGCGCCCAGAACCGCGCGAGGCCGTCGAAGAGCCGCACGTCGGCATCGCGGTGCTCGGCGTTGCGCCGGCGGAACTGGGCCTGCTCGAACTCCTGCCGTCCGAATGCGCGCACCACGCGGATGCCGGCCACGTTCTCCTGCGCCCTCGCCGTGAGGCGGCCCTCGGCCTCGTCCTTCGCCCGGAAGCGCTCGCTGACCGTCCGGAAGTAGAGGCCCGCGAAGGCGATCACCGGAATCGCGAGCACCGTCGACGCGATCGCCATGCGCCAGTCGATGGCCGCCATCAGCGGGACGGCGATGGCCAGCAGCAGGAGCGAGCGGCCCATTTCCCCGAGCTGCGACGCGAGGATGCCCTGGACGGTGTCCACGTCGCTGGTGGCCCGCTGCAGGAGGTCGCCGCTCTCGTGGCGGTCGAAGAATGCGACGGGCAGGCGCACGAGCCGCGCGTGCACGCGCTCGCGCAGGCGGCGCACCGCCCGCTGCGCGGCCACGGCCATCATGCGCCCGCGGAGCACCGTCAGCACGCCGGCGGCGACCGCCGCCGCAGCGATCGCCGCGGCCGGTCGCCATGGCTCGGCGCGCACCGCGTCCGCGCCACCGAGCGACCCCAGCACGGCGCGCGCCACCGGGCCGGGGCCCTCGGCGCCGGGCGCGAACACCCCGTCGATCACCGCCTGCGGCACGAGCGGCACCACGTACTGGCACGCGGCCGCGGCGGCCTGCAGCGCGATGGCGCCCGCGAACAGGCCGCGGTCCTCGCCGAGGATGCGCCACAGCTCGCCGAGTCGGGCGAGCGATCGCGCAGGGGGGTGCGGGGTCGGGGAGGGCACCGGTGGAAGATAGGTGAGTCGCGCGGCACGGCTGGTGGCGTGCCGCGGGCGCCGCGGGATTGAGTCAATCCATCGGCGCGGAAATTGCCGCCAAAGTGACCAGGAACGGATTTACGGCGCGGGTATGCCGTACTCGGCGCACTCGCCGAGGTCCTCCGCGATGCGCAGCAGCTGGTTGTACTTCGCGGTGCGGTCCGTGCGGGCGGGGGCTCCCGTCTTGATCTGGCCGCAGTTGGTGGCCACCGCGAGGTCGGCGATCGTGGTGTCCTCGGTCTCGCCGGAGCGGTGCGAGAGGATCGCGCGGTAGCCGTTGCGCATGGCCATGTTGACCGCGTCGAAGGTCTCGGTGAGCGTGCCGATCTGGTTCACCTTCACCAGGATCGCGTTGCCGCAGCCCTGCTCGATGCCCTTGCGCAGGAACGCGGGGTTGGTGACGAACAGGTCGTCGCCGACGAGCTGGACCCTGCCGCCGAGCGAGTCGGTCAGCGCCTTCCAGCCCTTCCAGTCGTCCTCGGCCAGCCCGTCCTCGATGGAGCGGATCGGCCACTTGCGGCACCACTTCTCCCAGAGGGCGATCATGTCCTCGCTCGACGCGACGCGCTTGGGGTCGCTCTTGAAGAAGCGGTACCCCTTCTTCTTGACGGCCCTGGCCTCGTTGGCGAGCTCGCTCATGGCCGGGTCGAGGCAGATCACGACCTGGCGCCCGAGGTCGTAGCCGGCCTTCTCCACGGCCTCGGCGATCACCTCGCACGCGGCCTCGTTGCTCGGGAGGTTCGGGGCGAAGCCGCCCTCGTCGCCCACCGCGGTGGACAGTCCCTTGTCGTGCAGCACCTTCTTCAGCGCGTGGTAGCACTCGACGCCCGCTCGCAGGGCCTCCTCGAACGCGGCGAAGCCGGTCGGCTGGATCATGAACTCCTGGAAGTCCACGCTGTTGTCGGCATGCTTGCCGCCGTTGATGATGTTGAGCATCGGGGCCGGCAGCCTGCGCGCGCCCGCGCCGCCGAGGTAGCGCCACAGCGGCATGCGGCTCGCCGCAGCCGCCGCGTGCGCCGCGGCCATGCTCACGCCGAGGAGTGCGTTGGCCCCCAGCTTGCCCTTGTTCGGCGTGCCGTCGAGCTCGATCATCGAGCGATCGATCGCGGCCTGGTCGCGCGCGTCCATGCCGAGCACGAGCGGCGCGATGCGGGTGTTGACGTTGCCCACGGCCCTTGACGTGCCCTTGCCGAGCCAGCGCTTCCTGTCCCCGTCGCGGAGCTCGACGGCCTCGTGCTCGCCGGTCGAGGCGCCGCTCGGGACGATGGCGCGGCCCGCGGCGCCGCCCTCGAGCGCGACCTCGCACTCGAGCGTCGGGTTTCCGCGGGAATCGAGGACCTGCCGGGCGTGGACGGACGTGATCTCGAACATGCGTGGCTCCTTGGAAGGGCGCGCATGATAGGTCCCCCGGGGCCCGCCGGCATCAGCCGCGGATGGCGTCCCAGACGTCGCGCACCACCCAGCTCATCGCCTCCATGGCCGCGTCGGTGCGGCTGGCCAGGTGCGGCGCCAGGTGCGCGTTGGCAAGCCCGAGCAGCGGATTGTCCGCGGTGACAGGCTCAGGATCGTGCACGTCGAGGAGCGCCAGCATGCCCGGGTTGGCCCGCAACGCGCCCGCGAGCGCGCGGTGGTCCACCACGAAGCCGCGGCTCGTGTTGATGAACACCGCGTCGGCGCGCATGCGGGCGAGCAGCGCCGCGGACACGAACCCCCGGTTCGACGCGCGCCCGTCGACGTGCACCGAGATGACGTCGCTCGACTCGAAGAGCTCCTCGACGCCGACCGGGCGGGCACCGTTCCAGTGCTCCTGCGGGATCGCGGCGGAGTCGTTGAACACCACGTCGAAGCCGATCGCGCGCATCACCTGCGCCACGCGCCGGCCGATGCGGCCGAGACCGAGGATGCCCAGGCGCAGCTCGTTCATCTGCCGGTGCGCGACCACCTCGGCGCGCAGCTCGTCCCAGCGCGCACGGCTGACGGCCGCGTCGAGGAAGGCGCGCGGCCGGAGCGCGTCGCAGACGAGGCAGGTGACGTACTCGACCACGGCCTGCGTGTTGGCGTCGGGCGTGCTGAAGACGCGGATGCCGCGTCTCGCGCAGGCCTGCATGTCGACGTTGTCCAGGCCGACGCCGGCGCGGCCCACGGCGCGCAGGGCCGGCAGGCGCGCCAGGAGCGCCTCGTCGACCGCGGTGTACGTGCGGATCACCAGGCCCTGCGCCACGGGCGCGGCATCGGCGAAGGCCGGGGTGCCGGGCGCGGCAACCACCAGGTCGGCCCGCTCCGCCAACCATCCCGCGGCCGCCTCCGAGAGGTGTTCGGTCTGGATGACGATGGGCCGGGTGGTCATGGGGATCAGGGTAGGCAGCCGCCGGGGGCCTCGCGGGGCGGTCCGGACGCGGAAATCCGCCGGGAACTCGCCAACTTCCCGAACGATCCGCTTGCCCGGTGCCTATGAAGACCGCATCCTTGGATCGTCAAGGCCCCCCGGCGCCGGGGGGTGTCCTTGCCGACCGACGCTCTCAGCCATGCAGACCCGAGCCCCCGCCTTCCTCGTCGCGATCGCGATCGCAGCCTCCGCCCAGGCCGACGACGTCGGCATCCTCGCGCTCCGTGCCAGGCTCGGCGCGGCCGCGCCCACGGGCGCGAACGTGTCCGTCGGGCACGTCGAGGCGCAGGAGTCGGTCGGCAACTTCGGCCCCAACCGGTCGCTTGCGGAGTTCGCGGGGAAGGCCTTCACCGACATGAGCGGCTCGTCCGGCTCGAGCGGACATGCCACCTTCGTGGGGCAGAACATGTACGGCAGCGTCACCAGCATCGCGCCGGGGATCCCGCGTGTCTGGGTGTACGAGGCGGCCTCGTTCGCACAGGGTGCTTCGCTGAACACCGGCAGCGGGCTCGGCCCGCTCAACCCGCCGGGCGGCACCAGCCCGGTGCGCATCTTCAACCACAGCTGGATCGGGTCGTTCGGCTCCGCGGCGCTCGACAACGAGGTGCTGCGCCGCGCGGACTTCGCGATGAACCGCGACGACACGCTCTTCGTCTGCGGCGAGAACAACGGTGCCGGCAGCGCCATGCAGCCGCTCATGTCGGTGTCCTACAACGGCATCGCGGTCGGCCTGGTGTCAGGCGGACACAGCGCGGGCGATGTCCCCGCGGGCAACGACGGCAGCGGCCGCATGAAGCCCGAGCTGGTGGCGCCCGGGCAGTTCACGAGCTTCTCGACGCCGGTCGTCAGCGCCGCCGCGGCGCTCATGTACGAGACCGCGGCCACTGCACCGTATTCCACCAACGCCAACCGTCGCAAGGGCGTCACCGTCAAGAGCGCGTTGCTCTGCGGCGCCGCCCACGCCGCCGCGTGGCAGAACGGTGCGCCGGCCACCGGCCCGAGCCGCGGCATCACGTCCCGGCCGCTCGACCCGGTCTTCGGGGCGGGGACCGCCAACGTGGATCGAGCCCACCGGATCATCACCGCCACCGAGTCGCTCGGAAGCGGCACCGCCGCATCGGCCGCGTCCGGGGTGGCGCAGCCGCTCGTGGGATGGGACCACGAGACCTACGGCGTGGGCACCCAGCGCCACTACCGGATCAACGTCCCGAGCGCGTGCGATGCGTCCTTCCTGGTGACATGGAACCGCGTGCCGAGCACCGCCTGGACCTCGCCGACGGCGCCCCCGGCGATGAACCTCCGGCTCGAGCTCCGCAAGGTCATCGGCGGCACCGTCACGTCGATCACCGGCGGTGCCGGCATCGGCGTGTTCGCCGGCGGCAACGTGGTCAGCACGAGCGCGGTCGACAACATCGAGCACCTCTATGTCCGGGGCCTGCAGCCGGGCAGCTACGTGCTGACCGTGGCCCGCGAGGACTCGCTCGTCACCACCGCCGGGGCCACGGTGGCGTGGCTCGTCGATGCCGCGGCGCCGTCGGGCGACCTCGACGGCAACGGCACCGTCGACGGCGCTGACCTGGGCCTGCTCCTCGGTGCATGGGGCACCCCCGGCCCCGGCGACCTCGACGGCAACGGCACCGTGAACGGCGCCGACCTCGGCCTCCTCCTCGGCTCCTGGACCTGAACTCCCCGGCGCGTCGACGCGTGGGTGCCTCCCCGTGCCCGCCGTGAACGCGTGCGTTCCCTAGACTCCTCGCCCGGATGCACGGGCGCGCGCGCAGCCATGTCCTGCTTGCCGTGCTGATGGCCTGCCTGGCCGCGGGGCTTCTCTACCCGATCGCGCTGACGATCGGCGGCGCGTTCCGCTCCGACGACGGCTCGTTCACGCTCCACCACGTTCGATCGGTGTTCGAGGAGGCGTCAACCCGGCGGGGCCTGCTCAACTCGGCGCTGATCGCCGTCCTGACCACCGCAGCCGCGACGGCGCTCGCGGTGCCGGTGGCGGTGCTGGTCTCGCGCTTCGCGTTCCCGGGTCGGTCGCTGCTGCGGCCGCTCCTCCTCGTTCCGCTGGTGCTGCCGCCCTTCGTCGGGGCCATCGGGGTGCGGCACCTCCTCGGGCGCGCAGGCGCGGTGAACGCGCTCATCGGCACCGACATCGACTGGCTGGGGCAGGGCGGCCTGCCCGCGATCGTGGCGATGGAGGCGGTGTCGCTCTTCCCGGTGCTCTACCTGAACGTGGCGGCGGCGCTCGCCAACGTCGACCCCGCACTCGAGGAATCCGCGCGCTGCATGGGCGCGGGACCATGGGCCCGGTTCCGCCGCGTGACGCTGCCGCTCGTCCGCCCCGGGCTGTTCGCCGGGGCGACCATCGTCTTCATCTGGAGCTTCACGGAGCTCGGCACGCCGCTGATGTTCGAGTTCTACGACGTCACCAGCGTGCAGATCCTGAACGGGATCCGGGAGGTTGAGGCAAGCCACCGCCCGTACGCGCTCACTGCGGTCATGCTTGCCTGCAGCGTGGCCATCTACGCGCTCGGCAAGGCGGCGTTCGGGCGCTCGGCCGCGGCGATGCAGGGCAAGGCCACCGTTCGGCGGCAGGAGGTCGAGCTCTCGGGCTGGCGCGCCGCCGGTGCGTCCTCCGCGCTGGCCGCGGTGGCGGCGGTGGCCGTGCTGCCCGCGGTCGCCCTCATCCTTGCCGCCGTGACGGTGCCGGGGCAGTGGTACCGCTCGGTCCTGCCGCAGTCGTTCACGCTGGCGCACTTCGGGCAGGCCCTCAGCCACCCGCTTTCGGCGGGCAGCATCCGCAACTCGCTCCTGCTCTCGGCCGTCGCCACGGCGCTGGCGCTCGGGGTGGGGTTCCTCTCCGCGCGTCTCCTCGTGCGTGCGCGGCTGCGTGCGGCGTGGGCGCTCGATGCGCTCGTGATGCTGCCGCTCGCGGTGCCGGGCCTGGTGCTGGCGTTCGGGTACGTGGCCGCCAGCCTGCGCTGGCCGTTCGGCGGCCCGGAGGCGCCGCTGGGGGGCGTGGCCAGCATCCTCGGCGCCGCGCCGCGGCCGTTCGCGTTCCTGGCAGTGGCCTACGCGGTGCGCCGTCTTCCCTACGTGGTCCGCAGCGCTGCTGCGGGGCTGGAGCAGACGAGCGAGGAACTCGAGGAGGCGGGCAGGGTGGCCGGCGGGTCGCGGGCGCGGGTGCAGTGGCGCATCACGGTGCCGCTGGTGGCCGCCAACCTGGTGGCGGGCGCGCTCCTTGCCTTCAGCTTCAGCATGCTCGAGGTGAGCGACAGCCTGGTGCTTGCGCAGCGCGAGGCCGACTACCCGGTGACGAAGGCCATCTTCACCATGTACGAGCGCCTCGGCGACGGGCCCGGGATCGCAAGCGCCCTCGGCGCGTGGGCCATGGCCCTGCTGGCGGTGACGCTCCTCGGGGCGACGGTCCTCCTCGGGAAGCGGATGGGCGCCTTGTTCCGGGCCTGACACTTTGCGCGCCCGAGGGGAGGGAGGGTTCCTATACTTATTGCCCCATGCCGTACACCCTCCAGCCCGACCACGGCTACGGTCTTGAAGTCGAGGAGCAGTCGCACGCCCGCCAGAGGCCCGCCCCCGGCGTGGTGACGGTGGACTCCGACTCCCCCGACTACCTGCGCAACCACCCGCAGCTGCCCGACCGCTGGGTCCTCAACATCGGGCCGCAGCACCCCGCCACGCACACCACGCTCCGCCTCGTCATGGAGCTCGACGGCGAGCGCGTGGCACGCGTGACCCCGCACATCGGCTACCTGCACTCGGGCTTCGAGAAGCTCGGCGAGCACCACGACTACAACCAGTACGTGTGCACGATCAGCCGGATGGACTACATCTCGCCGATCGTCAACGACATCGCGTTCCACACGGGCGTGGAGCGGTTCTTCGGCATCGAGCCCACGCCGCGCTGCAAGGTCGTGCGCACCATCATGGCCGAGCTCGGCCGCATCCAGAACCACCTCCTGTGCGTCGGCGCCGCGGCGCTCGACCTCGGCGGCTTCACCGGCTTCCTGTACGGGTTCAACGAGCGCGAGTTCATCTACGACATCGTGGAGTACATCAGCGGCCAGCGGTTCCATCCGGACTGGACCCGCGTGGGCGGCGCCTGGCGCGACCTGCCGTGCGACGAGACCTTCAGGCGCATGGTCAAGCACTTCGTGAACGAGCGCCTGCCGCGGGCCGTGAAGGACATGGAGACGCTGCTCTCGCGCAACCGCATCTTCATCGACCGACTCGAGGGCGTGGGCGCCATCAGCAAGCAGGACGCCATCGCCTGCGGGCTGACGGGCCCGATGGCGCGCTCCGCGGGCGTGCGGCGCGACCTCCGCAAGGACGAGCCCGTCCTCTGCTACGCCGACAACTGGGACGGCGAGGGCGCTGAGGCGCCGAAGTTCGACGTGGTGACCTGCCAGACCGGCGACTGCTTCGCGCGCTACCTCGTGCGCGTCGAGGAGATCAAGCAGTCCGCGCGCATCATCAACCAGCTGATCGACCGCATTCCGGCC
>Ga0194118_10003665_pt1 | contig 17599 bp, 36 predicted proteins | sample TA2MahsurfametaG_2_FD_148662 | JGI IMG/M metagenome (GOLD analysis project Ga0194118, IMG submission 148662) | Freshwater microbial communities from Lake Tanganyika, Tanzania - TA2015013 Mahale N5 surface | ecosystem: Environmental > Aquatic > Freshwater > Lake | place: Tanzania: Lake...
ATCATTTTTATAAACTAACAAGATAGCATTACTATTATTTGGTTGAAATGTAAAATATTGTTCTGTAATGCACACAATATTTCCTATCATATTTTCATAGGAAACAGTCATCTTTTCTTCAAAGTTTAGGAGTGGCATCACCTTTTCCTTCAAGAGATTTAACTAACAATGCAGTAAAAAGTTCCATTTTCTCAGGGTGCACTGAACTTGGATTATCATTGATTGCATCTTTCAGTGCAACAAGTTCATTCCATTCATCAGTTGTAAGGTCTGTTTGTGTAGAACGTGAGAGGGTCATGCTTTTCTTGAATTATGTGGATATTCTAACATACTATTTAGGATATGACTGGGTTCTTAATGTTATCTTTGGGATTGCTTTACATTACTTAATTAATACCTCCACTATTCAAAAAGTCATCAAGGGCATCTAAATCACTTTTTAATTCTTGTTTTTGCTTTTTGTTATGATAATAATCCCACAGGGCATTGTGCACATCCATGAGATGATCAACCCAGAATCCACCAGGATAGATTCCCAGTTCAGATTGCAGACCTCTATGAGAAATTCCCTCTTGTTCTGCCTTACACATAATATAGCAGATTGCCTGCACCATATCTAGCTTTTCATTTTCAGATAGCATGTGATACTTTCCTACTGCACGCTCTAAATCTTCTTGATGTGCTTTTGCAAACTCTTTATATGTGTCAGAGTTCCACCAATCTTCAAGGGGATGTTTTTTATCCATTTTTATCAAAGAAAGTTCCAAAGAAACCAGCATCTCCTGGTTTACGATTTTCTAGTTTATCTAACAGTGCATCAGTGTGCATGACACTATCAATACGACTAATTAGGTCTGCAATAACACTGCAAACCATAGGGCGTTCTTGACGTGAAGCATAGGCAAGTGCATTACGCAATGATGCCTCTGCTTCTTTTAGTGATTCTTCTACTGATTGTGATAGTGCCATTAAATTTTCCTCAAAGTGTACGATCCATCATCATTATCAACCCACTCAAGAGTATCACCTTCTTTGAGACTTGCTGCTTCTAACAAATCATCTGGAAATGATATAAAATATTCATCATGAATTTGTTCCACTGGTAGTTGCCACTTTACAACTTTATCTTTCTTTTCAGGTGGCATCCAGAAACCATCATCAGTCATCCAATATCCAGCAGCAATCATCTCATCATAAGTTGCAACTTTCTTTTGATTAACATTTTTCAATTTACACAACAATTTATATGCTTTATCAGCATATTGTTTGTGATGCTCATAGTTTTCAAGAACAACTTTCAAAATTAAATCATAAACTTCTTGTGCAGTTGCATCACCACCTATGGCATCATGCAACCAGTTTTCTAAATTTTCAAGAGAATACTTTTTGTAGTCAAAGTCCATAATTATTAGATGCTGTTGTGTTGTTAGGTGCAAATCTATGTATATTATAAGGTTCTGATGTCAAAATGTCAATCCTTGCTTCCAGTGAGTTTTCCATTCGATAGAGTTCATTGGTGGTTTCTATGTTTTCTTCTTCTAACATTTTAACTTTTTGCTCTAATTCAGAAACTCTATCATAAAGGTCATCAATGAGAAGATGATCCTCAAAATCTGGTTTAATTGACGGTGCAAAAAACCAATCTATAAAACGTTTAATCATCATAATACACCTACTAATTTAAGATAGTTTCTATACCTCATATATCTACCAATACTTGGTTGCCCCTGCACATCTAATTGATAACAAATCTCACAATACATCAACCATTCATACCATGGAGTTGTAGGATCTAAAACATGGTAGTTCATTCTACATTACAATCAGGGTGCCAACCTGCTTGTTGTTTGCAGTATAGTTCCTTTGGACTATAATATACCCCAGCATCAATCCTGGGTGCATCATTCCAGTGCCTCATGACCCCTGCGATAATAAAACAATTAGTAACAAGATAAGTAAGGAATAGAACAGTACGTATACAAGCAACGTTGTCTGCTTCTCTGTCATTTTTTGTTGCTTTTTCTCCTAGTGCTTTTACCCACAATCGCCACACCATTTGACTCCAATCTGTATTCATTTGATTTAAGGTTGCTCCTTGTTAGATACTTGTTTGCATGATCTTCTGTCTGAAACCAACAGATCTTTTTATCATTTCCATCTTTGTGTTCTACCCTAAAAGGAAAGGTAGGATATGGAAACTTTGATCTGTGGTCAGTTGTCTTCGACATTTAGTAGTTCCTCCAATTCTTTCATAACATTTTCTAAAGGATATGTCTTTACTTTACCAGCATCAATATCTTTTACCATTTGATGTAAGTGTTCAAGAAACTCTTTAGGAAGAGTTTCATCCATATTGATACTTGCCCAGAACCATTCATAACATTCTTGATATGCATCGTCCTCTTTCAGTAGAGCATAACCCTCATAGTTTCCACTCAGAAGATCTCTCCACATCTTGAAGTTATTCCAGATTTCTCTCCATCCTGTCTGGAAACAATGACCAAAATAATACTCAAACCAGTTCATTTTCAGAGGTCTCATCACTCCACCAATAACTCAGTTTATCACCAACAGCAGAAATATTCAAGTGATAGATTTTACCATCTTGAGTATAGACACCGACCCACAGGCTGCGTTCGTTCATACTCTCCAGGTGAAACATCTTCACATCTTCCAGCACAATCTCATCTGGATTTTGTTCGGAAAGAGCATCAAAGTTAATCACGATACAAATACCTTAAGTGTGCGTCCATCATCTTGTTGTGATACTTGAACATTAGCGCAGTCATACCGAACAAACTCTCTTCCATCACCAGAAATAACTTCCACACGATTGATAAGTGGATAAGACTTGATATAGTCTCCGTTTGGTGCTTCATAATCTACATCATCTTCACCTTTGAAGTCCTCATAATCAATTCCAAGTGATGCTAATGCTGCTTCTCGTCGTGCTGCTTCTTCAAGCATTTCTTCGTGGTTCATAAGTTCTCGGATTTTCTCCTTTCCATATTGTGTGAGCTCTTGTTTTTTACTACGAAGTTCTTCAACTTCTTCTTGAGTCAGATTGACCCAGGGCATATCATCGTTCATCGTGGTGGGGGCATCGTGAGTGCTTCAGCAAGTTGTTGGAGACCTTTTCAATAGACATAACTTTTACATTTAGGTCTTCTCTTGCTTCAAGAATAAGAGCATAAGCAACTGCTTCTTGAAGTGTATTTCTTGTTTGTGATGTAGAGGTTTCGTTTATTTTTTTATAAGTTATTTTATACATTTTCAATCCACTGTTTCATCTGAGTAATTAACATAGAGATTGTCCCAGGGCATATCTTCAGTCATACATCCCACTCTCGTGCTTCCCAATCCATCAAGCACATGTTAGTTTGCTCCTTGTCAGTATAGTTATCGTAAGCATACTGACGACACTCTTCTTCAGTGCCCTCAAATAACATTTCATACATTTTGTGGTCTCCATCGTAGGTGATCTGATACAATCCCCACTCATCGTAGCAATCAGGAAAGAATGGCATTATACCCACCCTGCAAAACTAAAGATATAAGCAAGTCCCCAGTCTAGTGTATGAGGTGGTAGTTCATTAATGTGCTCAAATACAAGGCGTCGAGCTTGTAAAATTCGTTCTTTACCTACAGCAAGTAGATTAGCTTTGGAACCTTTAAGAAATTCATTAAAATCTTCTTGATTGTTTTGCTTTTGACCTGAAATATACAAGCGTCTCATTTCAGTCATCAATTCTTTTGTTTCAGGTAAAAATGTGACTGTATGCTCACCTACAGGTATTTCCATTCGTTTCATACAACCCATAGAAAACTTCATAGCATCTCTGACTTCATCAACTGTTAGTGTATCATCTTCACCAGCACGATAGGTGTGTTGGATACACCCATTGGTGCATTCAATTACTCTCAACAGAGCGATCTTATCTTTTTCTACATCGGGCAGGGCTTCAAATCTCGTTGACCAGTCAATCATAATCAAAATCCTTTTTTATTCTTTTTCTTTGGTTCTTTGTGATCTAGAACTTCAACATGACTTAAAAAATTACCACTGTATTCAAACCATTTACGATGCACATCTTCATAATTATCAAAGACAACGGTATCACCATTGCTCATTACTAATTTATAATCGTGACTAAGATAGGGTTCGTCAGATGTTTGTCGGAAATAGCGTGGGTCAGAAGGGTCAATAAGTTGAGTCATTTTACTTCCCAATTCCAAGTGCGTTCAATAATACCAATATCAAACCCAAACTTATATGCCCAAAACAGAATACTCAAAGTAGAACCAGAACCTGATTTGATTTGAATATAAGGCCAAGCAGGAGTATCATTCCAACTAACAGACCCTTGAAACAAACTCCAACCTTTTACATTCAGGACTTGAACATACCATTCATGTCCCCAATCTTCTTTGTATGTAAGATTAAACAGTTTCATTTTCTGCCTCAGTTCCAGGACTACCAATCAAGTGTAGTATCTACTTCAAATCCTTCATCTTCCTTATCAGTCAGTACAGTTCCCACCATAAAACCTCTTTCCAGTCGTGCCCACTCTTCTTCTGCCTGCTGCATATCTTCAAACTTCTTCCTCAGGTCTTCACCCAAAGTCAATTCGAACTCATCAGCAACCTTACGCATATCCTCTACACTTCGGTCTTCACCAAATGCGACACCACAAGCACCTTTCATGATGTTGATGTCATCGTGACCTATTGCACGAGCAACAGTTGCAAAGAAGCGAAACAGTTGATAAACATTAAGGTCTTCAGCAGGAACCTCAAAAGTATAATGCTCTTCAGGGAGCATCATATCAGTAAAACCACTACTGTAATGGATGGAACTCCATTCAGTATCAAATTTAACCTTGAGAGTTGCTTTGTAGGTCATTTATCTTGGTTGAATATACTTATATTATAGCACGTCCCTCTGCTTCTGGGAAAGTTCCTGTACCAGTTTCTCAGCTGTCCTTATGTGCTTTCTCATCATCCACCATTTAACAATAGGTGATGATAAAAGAACTGGATGGAATCTAACCATCCAGTACAATCTTTCTATTTTTGATTTAACTAACTTAGACATTAGTACAATGTATTCTCCAACATTTTGATCTATTACCACCATAGTCGCTATAATGGAAAAAATAGTAAACAATGTATAGTAATAGATCATGGAGTTTTTTTCAGAAAATTGAGATAGTCCAGTAACTGTTGCTTTATTACATTTAAATCTTCTTCACAACCATCTTTCTTTGCTGTACATCTAATTTCATGATGTGCAGTGTGTAAATCTTCAACCATCAAATCTATAGCTCTACTTTTTGATTGGTTCATCCTTCTCTACAGTAATAGGACATGTAGGAATAATTTGTTTAAATTCAGATACTATTTCCATCCTCTGATGTAAAGACAATCCCCCCACAGATGTAAGACGATTTACTATGGCAATAGCACTTGAACATGTGATGATTGTTGGTAATAGCAGGGGAACCATTCACTTCTCCTACACTATAAACTATCTATTCAAATAGTAATCCAGCGATTATTTTCAAGTGTCCATTTTGTGACATCAGCAATTCTTTCTCTGACTGACTTAGCAGGTTCCCAACCAAGTTCTTTCATTTTGTCACCATCAAGAGCATATCTCAAATCATGACCAGGACGTGAAGAGTGGAAATCTACCAAATCATATTTAAGTTCCTTACCTTCTGCCTCTGCAATAATCTGTGCCAGTTCAAGATTATTCAGTTCTTCTGAACCTACAATATTAAACTTAGAACATTTGGCACCACCATAAGTAGTTTCAGTAAACTTCTTACCTGCAAGGAACAGAACAGCATCTGCAACATCTTCTGCATGGATATAGTGACGTGAACCAGGAGTAGTTTTAGTAGGGTCACTGTGAATTGTCACAGTCTCACCATCACGAACTCTTTTAATGCACATAGGAATATACTTCTCTGGGTGCTGACGCTCACCAAAGACATTCATGGTGTGAGTAATGTACACAGGAAGACCATAGGTGTTCTCATAGGCAACAGCAAGTTCTTCTCCACCTGCTTTAGTTGCACTGTAAGGATTGGTAGAATTGTATCTATCATTCTCTTTGTATTTGATACCTTCTGGTGCAGGACCAAAGACTTCATCAGTGCTGAAATAAATGAATCTTTTAAGGTTCTCTTGAGTTCTAGCAAACTCCAAAATGTTGCAGGTTCCTACAACATTATCCATCACAAATTCCATGGGATAATCAATACTGCGATCTACATGGGAACCAGCAGCAAGGTGGAAAATATAATTAACAGGACCAATTTGTGATCTAACTAGAGGATTCAGTTCTGCTTTCAGGTCATGAAATACTACCTTGACTCTTTTACGCTCATCAGCAGAACAAGATGTAGTCAGAAGGTCATCCAATCTGTTGAGATTGCCACTGTAATCAAGACGATCCAGTGTAACAACTTCCCAATCAGTTTCCTTTAAAATTTTACCAATCATGTGGTGGGCAATGAATCCTGCACCACCAGTAATAAGAGCTCTAATCATATATCACTCAAAGTAATCATCACTATTATCTACCATTTTCCAATTTAAGTCAAGCTCTTCTAAAAACTTGACCAATTCTTCATCATTATCTGGAATAACTAATGATCGTAATTCTTCATTATCTATTGTAAAAGTTGTTTCGCACAGTGCAGGACCATATTCAGCAGGTTCATAATATGTTTGTGCATAAACTTGTACTACATCTTCTACCATAGCAGTAACATAAAATTTTTCTTCATCTTGATAAAAAGATTCAATACTCAGAATAGTCATGTTTTTAATGTATGGTGAACGTTTCAGACTGGACTCGAACCAGTGACCGACTGCTTAGAAGGCAGTTGCTCTATCCAACTGAGCTACTGAAACAAGTAGAGAGTGGTTGGACTCGAACCAACTACTGAATGTGTTGTCCACGTGCCTTATCCCTTTGGCTTCACTCTCTGTGGGGCAACCTTCCACCCCTATATGTTATCTGGAAATGTCATCAAAGTCAACATCAGGATGCAGAAACTCTAAGTAATCTTCGTAATCAACACCAAGATATTCTGCAAACTCTTTGAGCTCCTGATAGTGCTCTAAATGAATGATTTCCTCTATGTTCTGAATCATGGTAAACTCCTCAATAACCATATCTGGAAATCATCTGTTCCATTCTATCTTCCCTATACTCATCTTCTACTTCTTCTCTATTATCTTCCAGAACTTCGTAGATTTCATCTTCGTCTTTTTCCAGAAAAAGAGTGTTCATAGGGATTTTACTGAGTAAGGTATTTTTTATATAGGCAGGTTACTAGAAAGTAGCAACCTGCTCATCTGATTGCTGAAACTCTGCATCAATCTTGTCATACAGTTCCACAAAAGTGGTTTTAGTTTCATCATCAAAGCGATTTAGGCAAACTTTAATTGCTTTATCTTTCTTGCCAAAGATAGAATATGCCTTGATGATATGAACAAGACGACGAGTAGAGATTACTTCATCAATTCCACCATCTGCAAAGGTCTTACGAATAATCTCAGACCATGTGCACAGGTGTTTAATAAAATCAATATGCTCACCAATCATAGGAATGTTAAGTGATTGAGCAACTTTTGTCAAGATTTTAGTCTCAACAGTTAGGGTAGGATAGTCTTGTTCAAAGGTGATAGGGAACCTCTCCAAGAATGCTTCATTCAGCACATTAGTGCCAATAAACCTACCATCATCAGAACCTTTACCTTTGGTATTAGCAGTGGCAAACACATTAAACCCTTGTTTGGGAATAATATGCTTACCAATCTTTTTCAAGAATACGCCTTTACCTTCCAGAATTGACTGGAGGCACATGATTTTATTGGAAGCAAGGTCAATCTCATCTAGAAGGAGGATTGCACCACGTTCCATTGCCTCAACCACAGGACCATTGTGCCATACAGTTTCACCATTTACAAGGCGAAACCCACCAATCAGATCATCTTCATCAGTCTCAATAGTAATATTGACACGAATCAGTTCACGACCCAACTGTGCACATGCTTGCTCTACACAAAAAGTTTTACCATTACCAGAAAGACCAGTAATGAAGGCAGGATAAAAGAAACCAGAGGATACAACTTTCTTAATATCACTAAAGTTACCAAAGTTGACGAAGGTATCATCTTTTTTAGGAATCAAGTTTTGAGTAACTGATGCAAGAGTCTGAACAGTATCAGTTCCCTCAGCAGCAGGTGCATTGTATGTTTCTTCCAGTTCTTTCACAGTTGCTTCCAGATTCCATTTGCCACGACCAACTTTATATGCTTGCAGATACTTAGATGCTGTAGCATAAGTTGTATTGACTTGTTCTGCCACTACTTTAACAGCAGCAGCATCTACCTCAGTGCCAAATTGTTCTGTTAGCAAACTAATGATTTGTTTTTGCATGGTCTTGGGTTGATTACTTTGTAATAGTAGCATAGTTTAGGGCAGTTTAGGGGGTAGCATAGACACTACCCCAACTGTCACATCAGGCAATCATATCAACAAAGGAAGACAACAATTTCTTATTTGTCTTCTTTTTACCAAGCATCTTAGTAAATGCAGATTTGATTTGTGCTTTTGTAGCACCTTCCTCTACAACAAACTCTTCATCTTGTGATAGCGTTGTGGTAGGAATGACATGGAACTGATCATAACCAGTTCCAGAGAATGTGATGAACTGTTCCTTTTTGTAAACTGCCTTTACTTTCTCATAGTCACCAAACTCCTTGCCATACCAATCATAACAGGTTTTGAAATCTCTACCAGGAACAACTCTGAAGTTGACAAAGTTCACAGTAGGAAACTTATCTTTCAGGGTAGAAAGAAGAACTTTGGAATATTTGGGGAAGTTACCATACTCATACTCAGCATAGATTCTACCATTCTTTTTATCACGAACAGTAGTGTATGTTTCCCTAGTAGGAATTACATGACCATGCTTTTCTTTGGTAGAAGTATTCACATATCCTTCACCATCAGTTAGGAACACAACATTCACTTTCTGAACTTTAGTTTTCTTTTGGAAATCAGGGATCAGATAATGAAGTGCAAGCATGGTATCACCAATAGGAGAACCTGACAAGTCAAGATGACGAGGAACAGCACCACTACCTTTCTGGAAGGCATGACATGCTGCCCAGATGTTCTTCATCTGAGTATCCAGATCACGAGCATTTGTCTTGCTAGTGAAGAAATTGAGCAGTCTAAAGCTATTCTCAGGAGCAAGAACACCCTCTACTTTGTTGTAGATAGGAGGATGATTTGGTTGCAGTTCCACATAGGAATTACAATCCACACTGAAAGCATACACTTCAAAAGGAATGTTGACTTTCTTGCAGAACCAAATCAAGTTGTAGAGTTGCTTACAAGTATCAAGAATCCAGTTAGACATGGACCCAGACCAGTCAAGAATAAAGATTAGACCATGATTCTTACCATCAGGGATAATAGAAACTTTCTTGAACAGATCCTCATTGAACTTGTAAGTATGCAGTTTAGAAGTATCAAGAATACCAGTACGTGCAGTAGTAGAACGTGCATACTGATCAGCAGACTTCTTACACTCAAACTCTTTGACAAGGTAAGAAACTTCTTTCTCAGCAGACTTTTTATAGTCCATATACTCTGCTGTTACTTGTTGTTTCCATTCTTGAACCCATTGTGAGTTATGCTCTGCATAGTATTCTTTGCACTTGGCATGAATGAAATCATTAGGAATAATCACATTCTCAAGATAGATTTCAGGCAACTCCACATAGGTAGTCGCAGCACCATACTTACTGGTCAAATCCTGTGTTTTCTCATCAAAAGATTGTGAGGTCTTGGACTCAAATTCTCCATGCGTATCGCTTGGTTCATGACCACCACCAGAAGGATCTTCCTGATTCATAGTTACAGAATCACCTTGAGATTCTTGATTGGATTCAGAAGATTCCTCTGATTCTTGCTCCATATCCACAGAATCTGCAGTATTCTGGGAATCTGCAGAAAGTTGTACTTCTTCTCCACCAACATTTTGTTCTTGAGAAATCTCAGGCATCTCATCAAGTTTCTTACGCTTATAGTTTAGAAACTTAACAATCTCACGAGCAATGTCAAGAACTTCTTGAAAGGTTTCCAGTTTGCTGATACGAGTCACGAACTCATTCTCTTCATCAGAGAACGCAATATTATGAAATGCACCAATCTTGTAGTACATGTTGATGCGATCAATAAAGGAGAGATTATCAAGGTTCTCATCCTTCACTGAGAAAAAGTCATCACCATTCAGCTCATTATATCCATTGTAAAAGGTCCTAGAAAGACCAGGATACTTTTTCTTCATCAGACGTTCTATACGAACATCCTCAATCACATTGACAAAATCTTTAGGAACATCAGGATACTCTTCTGTCCAATCAATGTTATCAGTAAAGAGAGCATGTCCTACTTCATGACCTACAAGAAGATCATAGACAGTTGCAGATGCCTTGTTCCACATAGGTAGAGTCAGAACCCTACGATCTACATCAAACATAGCAGTAGGCACTTTCTTGTGCTCTACAATCAGATTCTCTGTTGCAAGACACTTTGCAAGAGATCCTTTAACTTCTAGATTAACTGTCATGTAATTTCTTTACTGTCCTTACAGGATAGCATGAAAAAGGACACCTTAGGGGGTTCTGTGGTCAGTTCCCAAAGTGTCCTTAAGAGTTTTGTATAACTTATCTTTCAACCCCAACAGAGTGATTTTATCAGGATTGTGAGGTGTTGTCAAGTGGTGGTGGAGTCAATACCCATTCCCTTAAAGTTTCATTCCAAATATAAAGATATCTAGCATTTTTTTCTTCTTGAGTACGCTCAGGTGCAGGTCCTAGTGGGGATTCCCACAGAGCAGTTTCTTTATTAAGAACCCATGACTCATATCTTTTAGGAGGAATGAATGCATCAAGTTCTTCATCATAAGTATATCCAAGACCAGCGTAATTTTTTCTAATTGATCCATGATAACAAGTTTCAATCCATCTATTCTTGCTTCCTGTCAGTTTTTTACAAAGAGCATCCCCCAAAGATTCATGTCTTTCTCCAGTTTTTTTGTCAATTAAATCATTATTACTTATCACTATTACACTTAAAACTGTGTTATTGTCATCTAGTTCAGCAAAATGGATTGCAACAGTTTCCATATAAAATTATCAACTAAGATTTATTTATTAGCATCAAAAGCATAGTGAACAAAAGGGCCATTTGCATCAACATAATGAAGAAAAATTTGATGATGATAAGTATCATCATAAAGTCTTTTCACTTTTCTCCAAAATCTTTGTGTTTTATTATATCTTGATGGAAGTGCATCTCTCCAATGCTCCCTTTCACACCCTTTATAAATGACAGCATCTCCATCATCCATTAAAACGCATTTCTCTGATCTATCTGGCAGATCAAACCAAATAGGCCAAGGATCATTAGGATGATTAGAACTAATTTGTAGAGTTACACTGACTTCACAAGCCTGACGATCTACATGACGAGTTAAATGATGTCCTTCAAAATAAAATCTATCAAAAAAATATGTTGGATACAAATCCATTCCAAGGATTTTTTCAATAGACTTTTTAATTAAAAAATGAACTTCTTTGTATTTGGGTATATTATACCTAGCAAGAGCTCCTTTTACACCATCTTCTGGTATAAATTTAGTCTTTCCTTTTCTTTCGTATTTTATTACCCCAGTAACTCTATTCCCATTTTCATCTATTAAAGGATATTCTTTTAATACTTCTGGGTTTTGAATAAATTTTGGAAGAAATAAATATCCATCCCTCTCAAAATTTTCATTCTTTGACATTTTCCTATAAGGAATAATAGGACGCACATATCCATCCTCATAAATTCCTCCTGTTGATACATATTCTTTCATCATAAATTATCTCCAACGAGGTCCAACAACCCAACCAACTAAACTTTTTCTCATTCCAGATTTGACTTTACGAACTCTATGAAGAGATCTTGAATCAAATATAATTATAGTTCCTTTTGGCTTTGGTGCAAAATAAGTGCTACTATTATCAAGACTCATAAATTGAAATTCTCCACCAGAGTAATCTTCTGGATCAGAAAGTTGAATAGAAAATGAAAGTTTCCTTACATATTCACCTTGAATTGTTGAAAGGTCTTGGGAAATATTAGTGCTTGAACTAACAATTTTTTGAGGTCTGTATGCAGTATCAATACCAGCATCAATATGCCAATGATAATATTGTCCTTCACCATATTGAGTATATTGAAGATTTTCTCCATCAATAGCAGTCAAATCATAAAGAAAATTTTCTCTATTAGCTCTTTGAATATAATGCCAAACAAATCCCCCAATCCAATGAGAGGTAGGAATCCAAGCATTTTTGCTATCACGAATAAATTTATCAATTTCATCACCATGAAGTCTTGATTCTTTTGCTTCCAAATCAAAACTTTTAATATCTTTTTCTAAAATTTCTATCAAATCTTTTGGTATTTCAGTAGAATACCATAATGTAGGATATGCCATTTAAATTTATATAATGTAAAAATTTACTAAAAATTGCCAATCAAGAAGATGATTCTGAAGTGTCAATATATGGTTTACTGTGAACATACCATTCCAGTTTTTCTTCATCCCAAAGGTAATTATTATAAGTCCCATCAGAATCAATCCAAGGTTCTCTTGGTTTCGCAACTGGTGGATTCCAAGTAAAATCTGTTTTGTCTAAAACCCAACCATTATGTGGAGAAGGTGGAATAAAAACATCATCTTCTGGAGAATATGTATATCCTATAGAAGGACTATAACGTCTGTAACCACCATGACTATCTGCACCAACTAACCACATATCAGGATCACCAGCACGCCCAGAATCAATGTAATCTTGATTAGCAATAATAACGTTTATAACTAAGTTACTACCATCAATTCTAGCGAAACGATTCATAAGGGTAATATTCTTAAGACTCAAACATATTTATAAACAAAAAATCAATATCTTCTTTTTAGAGGAACTGATTTTGCTTTAATTTCATTCACAAAAAATACTAAGGTTAATCTTTCATCCTCTTCATTACCATAAAATCCATTTGCTCTGTGGTGAGTGCTGCCATCATATGCTATCATTCTATTATAAACATAATTAAATCTTGCAGTCTCTACAAAATTCTTCTCATAATTATTATAAAGTTGTTTATATTTTTTAAGATCAATATCCTCTCCTAAAAACAACTTTCTTTTATATTCTTGTTCTTCTGGGGAAAGAAAAAAAGAATCTTTGTTCAAACATGAAAAAATACTAGTCCCAGAGTTTAAGTCATTGTTTTCATTCAAATATACTAATCCCCCGATAAGACAAGGAAAGTCACTGTGGATCCATCCTTTGTTCAATTCAGGATCATCAAATGGTTTTATTTTTTGAAAATAAAGATTAGCGTTCCAATTTAATTCTTCAATTTCTAAATCATAATAAATCCTAAAAAATCTTGCAAAAAAATTATCAAAAATTGATTGAGAAATAGTGTGGAGAGAATCAGTTCTTTCTCCTGGCCAAAAACCATTAGTGCATTTTTTATATTCAAGAATCTGAGATAATTTTTTGAAAGTGTCAGGAGATTCAAAAAAATTATCTACACAAACTGTAGGGAAAAAATCATCTTTCATGCTTTAGAAATAGAAACATTAAAACTAATAGAAACTCTATCTTCTTTACTTAAATTTGGACCAACTCTATGAGACAAATAACTTGGAAATAGCATAAACATTCCTTCTTTTGGTTCATATGAAACTTCTAAACTTGAAAATTCATCAAATTTTAAATAAGAAGATTGAAGTAAACACCAAGGATTTCTTGGATCCTCAAAAATAATATTTCCAGAATTTTCAGGAGATTGCAAATAGTAAACCCCACTCAAAAAACTATCTGGATGTTGATGAGAAATATTATAAGAATTTGGAGGATTAACATTAGCCCATGCTTGACTTATAATCAAATTATTTTTAGATAAATCCAAATTCATATCAAGAAGAGACTGAACTATAGGAACTTTAACAAAATCTAAAAAAGTTTGAATAAAATCAAACTCTTGTAATTTTTTTACGCTTTGCCACCCATTTACAGAACTTCTGTTGGATGATTGAACTGTTTTCCTAAGTCTTAAAATTTCCTTGAGCATTTTTTTATTATGCTCATCTGCATCACTCCAATGTCCAGAAAAAACTGGTGAGGTAAACCAATTATCTTTTTTAATTTGTTCCATAAGTATTTAAATGTAAAAAATTAGGGTCTATAAATTGACCATACTTGTTGTCAATATCTTTAATTAAATTATTAGAATATGGACATGAATCTTGACAAATTCTGCAGATTTTATCTGGATTGTCAAACATATACTGACTATCTACAAAATTAGCACAACCCTCCCAATTACTCAATTCATAATTCATTTTACAACCAACAGGGCATTTAGTCTCACAAGGAGCATCACATCCTATACATTTATCATAATATATTTCATCTTCAATTGCAATAGTCTCATCAAACTCATGAGTGGAAAGAATTAAATCTATCTTGGTTTGTAATCCAAACTGAGGACTAAAAACCATGGATGGTCTAGACAATTTACCAGCACCAGATCTAATAGCAAATTGTTTTCTACTTAATACATATTCATCATAAACAAATCCACCATACAATTGATTTAACCTATTAATGACTTTCGGTAAAATTCCATTTTTAAAATAATAGTCAGGACCAACTCTACTAAAAATAGTCCAGACAATTACTGATTTACAATCAGGACCAAATTCTATTGTATCTGGTCTAAATGAACTAGAAGTTGTAAGTTCTCTTTTTCTTACTGGAGTAGTAGGGGTCGTAACATTTAAATGATAAAGAAGAGGAATATCCCCAATAACTTCATCAAATATTTCTTTTACACTTTCAAGTTTCATAGTATACAATATTCTATTTTATTTTTTCCTGGATAATCAGGCATATTATCAATTGCTTTCTTATAAGTCACATCCATAGCTATAGAAATTCTAACATCATCCCCTTCATAAGGATCAGTCCAGTGTTTAATCCAATTTGGAAATAAAGTCAAATCTCCTATAGTATTTTCTATTTTTGCAACTTGATTAGTAAAAGGATTTTCATAATATGTATGAGTATCTTTTGTGCATATTGTCAAATGCCCCCCAATCAATGTATATGGATGATCAGAATGATGATGTTTTAAAATTTTCTGCCCATTTCTTAATACATTAAACCAACATTTTACATAATACTCATCATAGGATAACTCATACTGATGCAAATAGAATTCTATATTTTTCTTCAATTTATCTCTAAGTTTATTAGAAAAATTATATTTCCAATTTAAGACATTGAAGTAAATAAATCTAGATGTGATACTGTCAGTTCCAAGTCCAGTACCACCATCCCTAATGATTCCAGATTGAATATCTTGATTTAAATTTTGACCAGTTTCATGTAAAAGATGCTCTTCCTTTTCTAATAAAATTTTTTTTATTTCTCTACATTCATCAAGACTGTATACATTATCAATACTGATAAAGTAGCTCCAAGATGGAGCTACTTTATTATCTGAAATTTGTTTGAATTTATACAAATTCATAATCAAGTCCAATCAGGTTTTTTCAAATAAGAACTTGGGACAATCTCCCACCATTCTTTCCCATCAAAAATATACACCTTATGAGTATCTTTATCAGGAAAAAAGGTTTATTTTTTGTACATTATTTTGTCAAATTATCATTATACATTATATTGTCAAATTATCAAGTTGGATAACTGATGATAACAACTCCTGGACTTCCAGCATTACAAACATTACCACCATTTCCTCTGTTATCTTGGTAAATATTACCACCATTAGGGTTGCAGTTACCAGGAGATCCAGGAGTTCTATATCCACCACCGCCTCCTCTTGCATAAGTCACAGGGGATCCAGTAATACTATTAGCTCTTCCACCCCCACCAGCTCCTCCAGGCCCATTATTGCCAGCTCCACCAGCACCTCCTCCACCTCCACCACCACCTTGGTTGATCCCAGCTCCACCGTTGTTACCATATTGTGCCCAACTTCCTGTTCCTGGAAGTGGTTGTGATGATTGTACTGAAGTTCCTCCTGCTACTGGGGGAGCACAGCATGATCCACCACCACCTCCACCAGAACCTCCTTGAGATCCATTTCCATATCCTCCACCAACTCCTGTTGCTCCAAAAGCAGTAGATGGGGTTCCACTTGCAGATTGGAATGCACCACCACCACCTACAACAATTGAGTAGGGTTGTGCAGCAATAGGATAATTGCTTCCTTCAACCATTCCACCTCCTCCACCTCCACCACCACCTTCAAATCCTTGAGATCCTTGGCCACCTCCACCACCACCAATAACTAAAACTGTGGCAAGTGCTTTTGGTGCATTTGAACCAGTTGGAACTTCAGATACTAAAAATTCACCAGAAGTATTAAAAGTATGAAGAGTATTATTGCCAGAAGTTGTTTTAGTTCCTCCAGTAGCACTTACTGATGATACAAAATTTGCAATTCTTTGCCAGGAGCTCCCATCCCATATTTGTACTTGAGGGATACTGGAATTTAAGATTATGGTCCCAGTCTCAGTTCCAATTCCTGCATTTCTTCCTGCAGTATCTGTGGAACCTATACCAACAGAAGTTCTTGCAATGAATCCCATATCTATACTTTACTTAATTTTCTTTTATTTATACTCATTATTTAAAAATTTTCTTTCAATATTTTGATTTCATCTTTTAAATTTTTAATTTGAATTTGTTGCTCTATAATTTTATGATTTCTTCGCATCTTTATAATACTCAGTTGTCTTTAAGTGATTATATGCTTGATCAACTATACTAAGTTGACTTGTTGCGTCTATAAAGAAATTTAAATCAAACTGTTCAATATTCGTACATAGAACTCCATTAAATTGAACTTCGGTTGGGTTGATTGCTATAGCACCTATTGGAGACTTCCCTTCATCTCTTGTTTGTTTTGAGGAAAAGACTTCAATTGCTACCTTACCAACATATCCTGCTTTCCAATAAACCTCTGGACCTTTATCTTGGTTGGTTAATCCATCAGGTCTTGAAGAATCTGGCGGCAAGAGAACATCATTTAATCTTTTTTCGGTATTAACCTTTACTATTACATGATATGCATTATTAACAGTTACTCCAGTGCCAGGAATTTCAAAATCTCTAATCAGTGCCATTCTATTCTCCTAATTTCTGCTTGAGTGCTTCAATTTCTTTTCTCATAGTATTTATTACTTCATTCTGTTCTTTCATAGCTTCAATGAGTAGTGCTGTCAGATTTCCATAAGATACTGCATACTCATCAACATCTTTTGCATAGGTAACAACTTCAGGAACAATTGGTTCAACCTCTTGAGCAATAACACCCATTTGTGTCTTTTCATAATTTACATCACTTTCCTTAAGATCATTTCGTGTATATGTTACACCTCTGAGTGATAAGACTTTATCTAATGCATTT
>Ga0194118_10003681_pt1 | contig 17544 bp, 17 predicted proteins | sample TA2MahsurfametaG_2_FD_148662 | JGI IMG/M metagenome (GOLD analysis project Ga0194118, IMG submission 148662) | Freshwater microbial communities from Lake Tanganyika, Tanzania - TA2015013 Mahale N5 surface | ecosystem: Environmental > Aquatic > Freshwater > Lake | place: Tanzania: Lake...
GTCAACTTTAGCAAGATAGAGAGTTCTATCTGGGTATTTACATGAATCACTAAACTTGAATAAATCAGTTCTCACGCCATTTGGAACTACACAGAGCCTGTTTTCAGGAATTCCGGCTTTTGAATAGACTTCTGCGATTCCTGGTGAGAGACAAAATATTCTTGCTGTTGTGTTAACGAATCCCCAAAAGATGTTTCTGTAACTTGGGTCCCATCGATGAGGTTGTTCAAGGTAACCATAGTGACTTGTGATTGCTACATTCTTACATGAGATGTGAGGAATGACGTGCACGTGCTCATCATATTGAATATGAACAAAGTCTGGGTTAAGCGCGTTAACTAAACTAACAATTAAGTTTGGATTTCGAGTGTTAACTATCTCGACTTGATGACCCAAATTTGTCAATGTCTTTCTGTAGTCATCAATGAGAATCTCAACAGCACCCCAACCCTTTGGTGGGATAGGCATAGTTCCTGGTCCTACAATACAAATTTTCATTATCTAACTCCGCTAAATCTTGGAAACTCATTCATCTCTTTGTGAAGATGCACAAATTTAGTAGGGTAAGATTTTCTAACTTCATCATATCCAAACTGTGGTTGTGCAAAACCCGGGTGGAGAGTGTGTACTTTTTCGGGATGAAGCAAGAAGTACTTGTTCATATGGGATTCGTCATGCCAGACAGCTACAATTTTGTTTTTTAGATCTTGTTCTACCCAGTCGTCTGTAGTCTCTATCATCTCGACAACATCTTTAGATTCTCCACCCCAGAAACACCCTTGTCTGTACTGCTTTACATCGTACTTGCCATCAAATATGTTTGCTCTAGAACGAGTATCGGTTTCAAATGTTCCGATCTTGCCGACAAAACCAGGATGTTGAACACCGATGAGCTGCTTATCTAAGGGCAACTCAGTCTCTAGAATAGTGTTAGTTGCCCATAAGTCGGCATCAATAAAGAAGACATTATCAAATTTCAATAAATCTTCTTTTATGCTTCTCATGAACTTAAATCTATAGAGCGTTATAAAAGGCCATTGTAGATGCTCAATCTTCTTTGTGACCACATTTGGCTTGTTGAAGATTGCGTCTTGTGTGTCGTCTGTAAAAGCAAAAATTGTCTTATTAGTGTTAGGTAGAAAATTCTTGGTAATTCCTTCGTAGTAACCATCGAAGAATTGTTTGTATTTTGCCGTGCCAATAAAGATAATTGCTGCATTCATACCAGAACCCAACCTTGTTGGTAGACTGACTCCCAATTCTTGGGGCCACTTGGTCCAAACCACTGTTTTGGCGCAACAACAGCCGTCGACTTGCTCAACCATGCGCCCCACCAGCTAAATGACGAGTTAGCTATCACGTGAGCTAGGCATTGAGACATAATGCATAAATCAAGTGCGTCGTCTTTGGTGTCGACAACGATGAATCTTTCATCTTTAAAAGCGTCTTTACACCAGTCAGGGTCATCAGAGAATACCAAGAACTTGACGTTTGGAATGTTTTGGTAGACTAGTGAGCAAGCAGGAACATAATATTCACTGCCAAGATTTGTGTGATAATGTGAGAGGTTCTTGTAATCACCTCTTCTTACATGCACCGAGCACAAAGGAGTGTTAGAAAATTGAGATAAAAAATTCTTAGCTTTTTCTTTTATTTCATCTTTAAACTCAAACTCTTTTCTAATAAAGTCGTCACAGTGTCCAAAGTAATATCCTGACTGGAAATAACCGTGCAAATCAACATTGTCTGGGACTAGGAAGATGCTACCGTCAAATGCAAATTCTTTCTCTGCATAAGTCAGCTTATTGTCAAAGTTATCAAGGTATTCTGCGTTGTTAAGACTGAAGACTTTAGATATTTGCTGATTTGCTGGTATTCCTACTTGATACCCTCTAGTTAACCCCACAGAAAGCAAAGTCGCATACTGGAACATTTGATTTCCAAGTCTACCATTTTTCCCTAAAGAAGAATAAGTTATCATTTGACACCGTAGATTATTCTATACCAAGAAGATAAGATTTGTGGAACCTGAGGTTGGTATGTGGGATTAGGCACGTGCTTATAAACAACAAGCTCTTCATTGAGATTGGCTAGCTTATACCACGGAATAGACCTAATCCATAAATCGAAGTCTTCAGCCAAATGAAATAAGTCAAAATAGCCGGCGCACTTATCAAGAATTCTTCTTCTAAACACGACGCTTGGATGCCCAATGGGATTATTTCCAGAAAATAAACTCTTTACCATATCATCGTGTAATGTTGGATAGTTTGTTTTTCTAATAAGATTACCGCTAACATCAACTACGTTAAGCTGGGTTCCAAGAACATCTACTTCAGGATGCTGGGTAAAGAAGTCAAGCTGCTTCTTTAGTTTTTCAGGTAACCAAACATCATCTGCATCTTGTCTAGCAATAAATTCACCTTTTGAATTTCTTAGACCCTCATTTAGCGCAGCTACAATTCCAGGCGCTGAGTGTAGAATCTTAATTCTGGGATCATCAATAAATTTTATGACTTCTTCTGTGTTGTCATTTGTTCCATTAATGATACAAAGTATCTCTATATCCTCTACATTTTGTCTTAAGACTGAACGAATAGATGCTTCAATCGTTGAAGCACCATTTTTTACAGGTATGATAACTGATATCAAGATCTCCTCTTGATCTCTCCTATAAACGGAGCAGCAAATGGTGTGCCATTCATCATTGTTGCTAATAAAGCCAGCTCTTTTGTCTCAATATTAGAAAGTTTAGCTCTTTGTGTAAAGATGTGCGGATCTAGATCTTGGTTGCCGTTGATAGTGACTGAGTCATAATACATCTGTGCTAATAAATTGACAGACTCATTGCTCAAAGGAGTTTGTGCTTCTTTAAAGACTTCTGTTAATGAAAAGAATATGTCTTGATAGATCTCACTGCAAACAATAGAAGTTAGCTTGTCACCCTTTCTACGAACAAGTCTTTCAGTTATCAATGTCGACATTGATTCGTGCAATTTATTAACTTTCATTCTTGGGCTCCGATACGTCTATTGTGATATGAGGAATTGTCTGTCCATTCCACTTGCGATGCCAAATCCAGCCGCCTGTCTTCTGTTTTAGTTCGTTAGCTCGAACCTCAATCATCTCGTCTGTTACTTCCGACCAAGGTACATCAAACATCATATTTGTTTCAGCAGTATCTTCAAGCGACTTATTGTACAGAGAGTTCCAATGTCGTGTCCAATAGTCTCTGTAAAGTCTCATCTTTCTTGGAATATCATACCAAGAATAATGATGAACGCCTGGTATATTTTTGACTACCGCATTGAACCATTCTTGATACTTGCTCAAAGCCTGAGAATTACCTGAAACTGCAGCTTGCCTCAAAGCTTCAGTTTCACCTGTGTGAAATGTGACATGCGGCAGTCGGACTCCCGTTTCTTTGTGTATCATGTCGCAGCCATCAGACCCTTCAGCTGAGCATAAATCGCCATTGCTGTCATAGCGCCTTAAATCAGAAGGAATTCCGTGAGTGATATACGGAGCATTTCTGCTTAAACGCCATTTCCAAGGTTGTATGTCACATCGAACTTTTTCAGGTCCACCCCAATACTCAACAACTGGAAGAGAGATTATGTCAATATTTGGCGGCATGCTCTTACAAAGCTCGATAATTTTGGGGGCATCATTCTCGTGAACAATTTCATCTGAATCCATCTGCCAACAAAAATCACTAGAACACATCGACCTTGCCTCTGCCTTTTGAGCACCATCAAAGACTGCATGTCTAGGATGTGACCAGTCTCTTGAGACTTGTTTGATCTTTAGCTTAGGTTCAGACATGCAGATCGCTGTAAGAGTATCCCAAGTGCCGTCTGTTGATCCACCATCGACGATACATACTTCATCACAAAAATGAAGCATAGATTTAATGGTTTGCAAGTAAGGGTAGTCTTGAGCAAAACAATTATATGTTGTCATGTACCCACTAATTGTGGGCCTGTAGTCTAAAATCTTCTTGATAGCTTTCCAGAATAATTCTGGTGATGCGAAGAGATAGTCATGAATTGAGTCTATGTTGTCCGTGCTAAACCACTCTTCGTCTTTATGTTGGACGTTGTCGTTTAGATGAAGCTGACAGCCTAGAAGCTTGGCTTCGATGACCATTCTAGGACATGTATCAGATCCAGCCGGCAGATAGACAAAACCTTCAGCAGTAGCTAACTTGTTAAGGAGTTCATTGTATGGGACATTCCAAACAACTTCATGATTCTTTTGTGTATCTTCACACCACTTTTTGGCTGTTTCTGCGCCTTTCACCCAAGAATCAGATCCTAGAACTATCCAATTAGATCTTGAATTACCCAGATTCTTGGCTCTTAGGTGCTTGATGTACCCCAAAGTATCTTTTGAAAATACACTAGACAAAACTACGTTGTCTTTTTCAGATAAAAATGGGAAAGCCTTAAAGTACTTTTCTTTCTGAGCTTCAGACATCCACCACATGCATTGTGCACCGTAATAGAAAGCTGAGACAAGTTTACCCGTCATGTTGTCTTTACAGTCGCACTGTGAGCCTGTAGCTGCTTCGTGCTTTTCTGGGGATCTAAACCTACAGAATTTGTAGTCGTACTCCAAAACTGAGTACTTTAAGTTCGCGACGATACTAGGTATAAGTTCTGGATTTAGCTGACTAAAATTACCAAAGATCCAAAATTTATCCCTTGCTTGAGTCAGAGCTGCTAGATTGACTTTCTTTGCGTGAAGCTTTTGAACTCTAAAGGGTGATTCTTGTATAAGGGCTTCTGTCGTCAACTCGGCTCCGCCCACGTAATCTTCAGTGAAGAGATCTGCTACAAAGATTATCTGTGCTTCAGGATCGATTCGAGTGTTAGGATTTACAAAGATAGGATCGTTGAATTGCGTCACAATTTTCTCTTATCTATAGAAATTTAAATCTAATAAGCTTTTTAGCTAGATTAGCTAATATTTAAGATCTAAAAACAGTTACTAAGCTAGAATTCTTATAATAACTCTAATTGTCTCAGAGAAATTGTATATGGCAAAAAAGCAGGGTGACAAAAATAAGACTTTTGTTGATTCGTCTAAGAAAGTCACAGCTCCAAAATCTTCTCGAGTTTCAAAGGAAAAAAATGATCAAGTGCTTGGTGATATTCATAAGAAGATCACCTCTAGCTCTGCTCTTAATGGAGGATTCGACGTCTTGATGTTCAAGATTGAAAAAATTGAACAAAATCAAGAAGAAATAGTCGGCAAAGTAGACAAGATCCATGACGCGATCTACGACCCAGACGATGGGATCTTTTCTAAGATGAGCTCATCAAATGTTAAGACCATTGAGAAGATTAATGAAACTGATCAGCGTCTCATTGAGATCGCTGAGTGGAAGAAGAGAAGAGAAAAAGATGAAGACAAGATTGAAGAAAGTGTAGAAGAAGCTTCTACAAGACTAAGCTCTCTACAAAAATCAGTTGATGATCTTCAAAAAAGCAAAAATACAGTGTGGGGAGTTTTGAGATGGATTCTTGTTGCAGTCGCCGGTGGTTCTCTAACTCTGATGTTTAAGTGGTTAGAAAGTAAGCTGTAAATACTTGTACAAGCAGCATAATAAGTTTACACTAAATTTGTGTACTTAAAAGAGGTAGAGTCTATAAAGAAATACTTGAGAGATAACATAGAAGTTGAAAAGTCTCTCATGCTTGATGGTAAAAATCTTAGATCACAAAGAAGATTGCAGCATATTTTCTTCAAGAGATTCTTTGATACAAAGACTCAAAAACTTTTCGAGATAGTATTGACCCATGCTGAGAAAGCAGAGCGTCTGTGCCCAGGTGCCGGCATGCAGCTTCTTAAGCAATATTCAAATTCTCAGTCTGATTTTATCTCTAAAAGACCTTCTAACTTAGAAGAATTAAGGCAAGCAATTCATGAAAAACATTTTTCAAAATTTGTAGAATCTATTTTGCTGGAATGCTTGAGATATTGCAAGCCCACTTCAAAAGTTAACATAAGAAAGTCTATTAATCAAAAAGCCTATGTTGAAGTTTCTAACAGATATAACTTCTCAGTTGATTCACTCGTAAATATTGGGCGTCACCACGATCACAACGCAAAAGTCATTGTAATTGATGGGTTTGTAGAGAATGTTTCTGATCTTCATCACATATTCCAGCACTTCTCTACTGAAGAACCTACTACACCCTTTTTGATTTTCTGCAGAGGCATGTCTAATGATGTTCTAAGCACAATCTCTACTAATAATCAACGAGGATCTTTCATGTGTCATCCCTTTAAGGTGAATTTCGATTTAGACAATGCCAACACTCTTGTAGACATAGCAGTAGTATCAGGTTGCGACGTTGTTTCTAGCTTAAAAGGTGAATTAATTAGCAGCATTAATCTATCAGACCTAAAAAAAGTGGATTACTTTGTCAAGACTAGCCAAGGCATCTCTTTAAAGAACTCCAAGAATCTTACAGGCATTAAGCAGCACATCGATCGCCTTAGATTAAAATCGGAAGATGTTGTCGAAGATGCAAAAAAATATATTTTTCAGAGAATAAAGTCTCTTTCAGCTAATTCAGTCGATATAGTCATACCTGATGATATCAATTATTATGCTAGATCTCAGGAGCTAGACGAAGGAATTAGAATTCTGATAACCTACATCAATAAAGGACCGGATGTAGAAATCGTTGTAAATGAATATCAGAAAAAGTTGTCAACGTCTATAAGCAAAATATCTGCAATCATTAATTGACATTTACTTTATCTTGACTCTGTGTATAACAGACTATTATGAACAAAACCGACAAGATATGCAGAGAAGTTCTAAATATTCATAACTTTTGTAAAGAACAAGTTGTGAGGCAGCTCACTGTAGAAATTTCTAACGGAAATTTAGAAATGTCAGAAGAGTCTCTAAGAAAAGTTGCATCTCTTGTAGAGACAACGCTTGAATCATCTTTTCAAAAAGCTTTTGCTAAATTCCAAAGCAACGTTGATAGTTTAGTTGTTGGTGAGGTCAACACTAAAAGCTACAAAAGTAAGTGAAACGTGGCTAAAAAAAGTAAGAAAGAAAATAATGAACCTCTTAAAGATGTAAAATCTATCAAGAGAGGTCACAGACATCTCGTAGAATGTAGATGCGTCCTTCCGCAGTTTAAGGCTAGAAAAGATCCACCAAGACACAAATTTGTTGTTTTTTCTGTGGTAGATGAGAATGATAAAGTTGAAATAAAATATGCTCAGTGCAATAATTGCGGTCTTGTTCACAAAGTAACTGACATCTGCACTTCAGAGATTCAACAGTCTAAAGAAAATTCTTCTTTTATCTTAAGCATAGATGACATTAAGATTTCACTGCCAAAAGATCTTTCTGTAATTCTTGAAAAATACAAAGTTGATCTACCTTCTTGGGAACAAGCAATTTTCATATTGGAAAATAAAGAATGGGGAAATTTCATCATTCTGGAACAAGAAGATGAGGGTGATAGCAAGATGGGCAAATACGTTAGAATTCTAGGTGAAAGCTTTTTTAAGATAGAGAATTTTTCTAGAAATGAGTACATAGAGGAGAAATAATATGGAAAGTTCTTTGTATGGTCAGCTTAATTCAGAAAAGCTAGCTGACGATAAAAAAGTCGCTCAACAGATTGTTTCAGAGATCAATAAGTTTGGGATCAATGATAGACAACGCTGGATCATCATGCATCTTCTCAGTCTTGAATTAGAGAACGTTCAAGACATGAGAGACATGGTGGAATTTATCAAAAGCAAAAAAGACAAAGAAATATTCATATCTAAGTTGTATGATGCTGATGAATCAGATTGGTTAGAACAAGAGGTTAGCACAAATGGGTAGATCATCTCATATTTTAAAAAATGAACTGGACATCAACCGCCGCGGCAGCGGAGACTATGAGTCTGCTATTGTTCATGTTCATCCTGGCGACGCATCAAGACTAGTTATTCTTCACTGTGATGTCAATGAGCAGTCCATATCTAGCGTCATGGCACAAATGCTCCATCTTGCCAGTCAAAACCACAAACCAATTCATCTTGTTATCTCTACGTATGGCGGATCTGTTGATGAGATGTTTACCCTATACGACACCATGAAGTTTTTACCATGCCCAGTTCATACAATTGCACTCGGAAAAGTTATGTCAGCAGGCGTACTTTTGCTAGCTTCTGGCGAGAAGGGCAAGAGAATGATTGGAAGATCTGCCAGAATTATGATGCATCCTATCTCAGGAGGCGCTGCAGGCAATATCTTTGAGATTATGAATGATGTTGAAGAGAGCAAGAGACTACAAGAGCAGATGGCATCTGCCATTTCTAAAGAAACTAAGTTGTCAAAAGAAGAGATAGAAAAGATTATGAAGCGTGGTCATGATGTCTATCTTTCACCGCAGGAAGCTATTAAGATGGGAATCGTTGACAAGATCATTGGTGAATAAAAATCTTGTAATCTAAATGTGTTAGTAGTATTGTGTAGACTGAATGCCTCTACACGAATATCGACACTATTTTCCTTTCAAAGAGATGCGAAAGGAACAGAGAGAAGCTATTGAATTTGCAATTGATCTTATGAGTCTGGCAAAAAATACGTCTTACTCGAATTAGGAACCGGCACAGGTAAATCTGCAATAGGCATCACTATCTCTCGGTATCTTAACGATCATTTTCCATGTCAAGTTGATGACAATGGCGAATCGATGTCAGGCGCCTATGTTCTCACCACGCAGAAAATATTGCAAGAACAATACGTTAGAGATTTTGGTCCTAATACTAGATTGCCGCTGTTGAGAACTATCAAGTCATCTTCAAATTATACGTGTTCATTTTACGATGATCAGACTTGCGCTGAATCTAAGATGCTCTTAAGCCGCTTAGCAAAAAATTTAAAAGGAACAGAATTTCAGAATCATTGTACTAAGCAGTGTCAATACAGTCAAGAAAAACAAGAATTTATTGACTCATCCATTTCCATTACTAATTTTTCTTATTTTCTTGCAGAGACATCCTATTCAGGTAAGTTATCTCCAAGAGCGTTGCTAGTCATCGATGAGGCACACAACACAGAGTCAGAAGTCGGCCGATTTATTGAAGTGAGCTTCTCTGAAAAATTTTCTAATGACATCTTGAAGATCAAGACTCCAAAAAATCAAGAACAGACGCTCGTTTTTGAGTGGATTAAGTCAACTTACTTGTCAGCACTTAAGAAGTATTCAGCTAAGCTTGAATCTACACTTAAGAAAAACACGTCTTCTCTAAATAAGTGCATGGATGCATCCAAGAATTACGAGATGATTCAAAAACATCAAGAAAAAGTTGAAAAGTTCATCGAGGTATACAACCCGAAGAGTTGGGTAATGAATGTAGAAAAGAAGCTGTATGGACAAGGTAATAAGACTAATGTCATGCATCGATTTGAGTTCAAGACAGTTGATGTTTCACCCTATTGTGAGAAGCATCTATTTGCAAAGGCGACAAGAGTTCTAATGATGTCTGCAACTATTGTAGACAAAGATGTGTTTTGTGATTCAGTGGGACTCAAGGCAAATGAAGTTGTCTACATGAAAAGGCATAGTCCATTTTCAGAGTCAAATAGACCGGTACACTTTATGCCAGTTGGAAGCATGTCAAAGAACAAGATAGACACAAGTCTACCAATTCTTATCGAAGCTATAAAACTCTTGCTTGATAAACACAAAGACGACAAGGGCATTATTCATACTGTTAATTACAAAATTGCTAACTATATTGTTCAAAACTTAAAATCAGAACGTATTCTTACTCATGATTCAACTAATCGTGACAAAGTTTTAAAAGAACACATGCTATCAGATAAGTCTACTGTGTTATTGAGTCCTTCTATGATGGAAGGAGTTGACCTGTCAGATGAATTAAGTAGATTTCAAATAATCTGTAAGGTGCCATTTCCTTATCTAGGCGATGCAGTCGTTAAGAAAAGGCTTGAGAAAAATGAAGGCTGGTATGCATATTCTACAGCTAAATCTCTCATTCAAGCGCTGGGACGATCAATAAGAAATGAAAATGATCATGCTATTTCTTACATACTTGATGCTGACTGGACTAACTTCTATATCAAGAATAGAAAGATGTTTGAAGGTCATGTAGGAAAGATTCAGACATAATTTACATCTTGTACATTGAGCTTATATTGATCATCTAGGAGGTTGATATAACCATGTCATCTGATACAGTTTTAGCTAAATGGAATGAGTTAAAGACACTTATCGAGGCTCTTGAGGTCGACGTTGCAAAGAATGCAAGAGGAGTTGCTGCCGCAGGCGTTCGAGTTCGTAAGGGACTTCGTCAGCTAGCTTCTTCATCAAAGGATCTCGTCAAGCTCACACTTGAGAATGACAAGACTAAAAAGTCTGAAGAGTGATAGATACAAGTCATGAACAGACAAAGACAGTTACAGCTTAGAATCTTAAAAGAGATGGAATCTGCTGGAGTTGATCCACAGAAACCATATTCTTACTTAGACGGTAAGATTATTCAAGAAGTTGAGCAAAAAGAAGAAATACTAGATGTCGTGCCCGTCGAAGCTGATCACGACGCTAAGCATAAAGTTTCTAGCACAGAAACCTCTGACGCCGTTGCAGAGGTTAAACAAGAAGAGATCTCTAAAACAAAGAAGCCTGCAAAAAAGAGCGCAAAGTTAAAAGCAAAAGATAAATGATCATCTTAAAGCACGTTAACAATGTGCTCTTTTATCTTTTTGTATATCTTCTTTTCAATTTGACAGATTCTCATTCGTGTAAGTCCATAGATGACACCTATCTCTCTTAGAGTTAGTGGACCTTTTCTTGTCGTAATGAGAACACAGTTATGCCCATTTTCGTAGGGTATCCACTGTTTACAGGACTTTTTTTGACATGATTTGCCGCAGCTCTCTACGAATTCATAACATGTCTGCTGATTTAGTATTTTTAGCCTTTGTTTGTCTACTTTTGGTGTCATCTTGCTTTAAATGTTATATTTTATCTTAGTCGCAGTCTTGTACAAGAAACAGACACATTCATGAGAAAAACTTACATACTTGACACAAACGTTCTCTTAAGTGATCCTAGCTGCTTAAATAACTTTAAAGACAACGATCTGATCATACCGATGGTAGTCTTAGAAGAACTGGATAGACATAAATCTAGGTCTGATGAAGTAGGTAGAAACTGCAGAGAAGTTACAAGAATACTAGATGAGTTGACTAAGAAAGGATCGCTAAAGGATGGCGTCGCACTACCATCTGGTGGGTCTTTAAGAGTCATAACAGCACCCGAAAAGAAAAAGTCCATCAAGAAAGAGACTTTGGACTCAGCAGCAGTAGACAACATGATCATCAACTTTGCGATGGAATTCGGAAAGTCGATGCCAGATAAAGTTTTTCTAGTCTCTAAAGACATCAATGTTAGAGTCAAGTGCTCTTCATTGGGAATACAGGCTCAAGACTACCTCAGCCTTCGAGCAACAGACAACTTTGACTCTCTTTATGCTGGCGTGAAAGTTCTAACAGCACCCAATGAAATGATAAGTAACTTTTACCAAGGATCAGCTCTAAACGTAAAAGATATTACAAATGATCAAACTTATCCTAACCAACTTTTCGTTCTTAAATCACCAGATGCAAATTTTGCGTCTGCTTTATGTCGAGCGAGTAGGGATGGATCTCTGTTGCCTCTACAAAAATTTGAAAATGTTTTTGGGGTAAAACCTAGGAATAAAGAGCAGAATTTTTCTCTGGATCTCCTGATGAATCCTGCAATCAAATTGGTCACACTGACAGGGCGCGCAGGATGTGGCAAGACGCTTCTTGCTATTGCAGCCGGTTTAGCTCAATTAGACTCAATAGGCACACAGCCCACATACCAAAAACTCATTGTATCCCGACCCATACACCCAGTCGGGAAAGACATTGGTTTTCTACCCGGAACACTTGCCGAAAAGATGGAACCCTGGGTTGCTCCTGTGAGAGATAATCTAGAATTTCTGCTAAATTCTTCTTCTGGAAAAAAGTTTGGAAAGTCTAGAATAAAGAAGAACGATGACGGTCAAAATTCTTTTAATGATCCTTACTTGGATCTCATGCAGCAGAAAGGTCTCATAGAAATAGAAGCCATCACTTACATAAGAGGTAGATCAATTCCTAATGCTTTTATCATAATAGATGAAGCTCAAAATTTGACCATGCACGAACTAAAGACCATCATCACACGAGCCGGCGATAATACCAAAATAGTTCTTACAGGAGACTTAGAACAGATAGACAACGTGCACGTTGACTCTTTCACAAATGGTCTAACACACGCCATAGAGAAATTTAAGGAATTTGACTTGTCTGGACATGTTACGCTGCTGAAGGGGGAAAGAAGTGATCTTGCTACGTTAGCTTCTAAGATTCTATAAATAGTTAGGATTACTGTTCTTACGAGATAATAATTTAGATGAGGCAGTGCTAGCTATATGGGTATCCTAGACAACAAGACAAGAATCTTAGATGCTATTCTTACTGCCGAAGGAAGAAGACAGATAGCCGAGGGCACATTTAATGTCACACACGTGACATTTGAAGATGGATCTATGGTTTATCAACCTGATTCAGAAGAAGGTCACGTTGATCCAACAGACAGAATTTATCTAGAAGCTTCTACGCTGCCACAAGATCAAATCATATTTGAAACCAATGATTCTGGAAAACTTGTTCCTCTCAGAGATAGAACTCTTGATTTGCAAAGAATAGACTCTCTTTTACCGCGTCGAGTCGCAGCATCATTCGTCGATGGCAAAGCTGTTGCATTTCAGATTAATTATGGAGCGAGAGTTAAAGTCTCTACTCTGTCTTCTAAGTTTAAAGAGACTGGTGTGGGTTTCTACTACACAGATAGCATGGGTCTCAGCTCTTCTATTATACTTGATCCAACTAGAGCTGCAGGGTCAATCACTTCTTCTCTGCCTCAATACATGTTAGTTGGAACTAAGGGAGGAATAAATGCTATTGAGTTAGCTTCTAGTATTCAAAGAGCTATAGAAGTAGGATCACTTTTGTCAGGTCCAAAGATAGAAGCTGTCGATAGAGAAGATTTTATTTATTTGACAGATGCTAGTGGAAGCCATGAAAAAGTATTGACCAGACTCATCACAGGATCTATGGGTTCACCGACAGCATCTGTGCCCTTTGTTTTAGAACAATCGTTCAAAGGAGGCAGAGCAGATTTCATCGATTTGCCAAACTCAGTATTTGCGTCTCAGATTGATGGTCTCTTGACTTCCTCATTTGACAACTTTCAAGAGCTAAGATCATTATCTACTATAGAACCTATCTTCATGGAAGATAAATTCGTATTGTCAGAAAATAACATACAATTTGATATAGGCATACTGCCTCCTGAGATTATCACTTATATAAGATCTACGCCTTCTTTAAATTCAATTGACTCACTTTTTAATGATGATAAGATGAGCAATCTGATCAACTTTAGGTACCTGCCGCCAATAGTCAAGACTAATAGTACTTTGCTTCCTGATAAAACTAATATTGATAATTTGCAGCCGTATCTATTAGGTGATTATCCTCCGCTAGGGGACAATAAAAATCCAATATCTTTTATGCAGATAAAAGAACAATTAAAGAGCTTCTCAAGCAAGACCATAGATTTTATAGAGACTACTAGGAAGAATAATCTTCTATGTCAAGTATTTGAAGTTGCGAATGGAACAGTGACTAAACTTGATATTGTAGAATACGGAGATGTCAAGAATGATGAGCTAGATCCTAATGTTGTTAGTAATAAAGTATATTTTCTAGGCAAGACTTATCTTGACGACAGAGGAACAACATCGTACGTCAATATGTTCACTTTGATATTTTCAAGAAGAGAGAGTGTCGAAGAATGATTAAATTTGTAAATAAAAAAAATGTAAGATCACAAATTCTCTCAGTAGATCCTATTAGATTTGCAGAGCTAGAAGAAGAAAATCTTGACCATTTCTTGATGAGATTTGTTTTTAAAATAAAGCTTAATGTTGCAGCAATCAACCCAGAAGATTACAGCAGAGTAGATGTTTCTATAGTAAGCCCGTCAGCTACTACTAATAAAGCAAAGACAAGTGAGAAACAAACCAAACTAAATCCAAATTTTTCTACTTTGTCTAGCACATTAACAAAATCTTCTACATCTAAGTTAAAATTTAATTCAGCCGGTCAAAAAGTATATAAACCAGAAGTCAGCATACCAAAGTTGGCGCTCGACAAAATCAATAAAATTTTAATGCCGTTTGCTTTAGAAAAACAACAAGCAAAATCTTCTGATTACTTAACAAAAGTATCAGTTTTTATTAATAGTCTTATAACTGATGCGTTGAATAAAAAATGTATCGTACAGCTGTTTGATATACCTGAAGAAGTGTCTTTAGATCAGGGTGCACGACTCACACAAGATAGAATTATTAATTCTAATATGATCAAAGAAATTAACGATACATTTAGACTCCCCACAAATTACATAAATTCTCTCAATACTCATAATGAACTTTTTGGTAAAAAAATAATAGACCACTTTATTCATGATACCAATCAACCCCCAGAAAATTTCTTAAGCACGGTAAATTTCTACAAGATAAAAACTGATTTTACTAATCTTTCAGTGCTTGAGATACCAGTTAGAATTAAGATACCAATTTCACTTAAAAATTCTGCATTGCAGATTAAGTTTGATTTATTTGAAAAAAATAGCAAATTACCTCTAGAGTCTATTACAATGTCTTTAGATGCAAAGAGTTATTTTGAAGCCTACTACGCTTTGTCATCTACTCCCAGTGTCGACTATGTAAGTTCTCGTGGAGGCACCGCGGCAACTTTAGCCTTTTCTTATGATGCATTTGATAAACATAAAGTAGTTTCTTTTAACATTTATGCCAAAACTCTTAAAAATGGGAAATTTACTGAATTCCAGTTTTTAAGAAATATAGATGTTTTTGACTTAAGACTTAAGCAATCTATTTTCTCTCTTAAGAATTTTTCATTAGATGAACTAGCAGTTGCAAGAATTGTACCCGTAACAAAATTTGGAGAATCCGAGAAATTTACTGATATTGTCCTTGGTAATGGCAAATTAGGTGCTACAGGTAAAAGATTAGCATTAAGATTATTGCAAGATTTTAATGAATTAGGAACTGTAAGAGCAATGATTGAAAATGTAACAAATCTTGCTGAAATAATGAAAATCTACCAAAGAGACTGCACTAATTCTCCTGATGCTTATTTTAAGCATAAGCATACTGTTAGTCTTGCTGGACTTGGATCTACGTCTTTTGTCGATAGAGGCTTAATACCCGGTCACTTTTATGAATACTACATCGAATGCTTAGACAAAAGCGGAGGGAATATTGTTCAAACCTCAGATCCTGCATTAGTAGAGATTCAAAAATTTCAAAAAGATGATTCTAGAATTTCAGTAACTAATACTAACATCATTAATGATGAAGTCTCTTTTACAATATCGACTTTTGTAAAAGATTCAAAGTCTTCATTATTTAAAAATGCCTTGTCTAAACTTTTAGATCCTGCAGCTCAAGCACGATTTGATCCTGTCAGTGTAATATCTACTGATGAAAAAAAAGAAGATTTAAAAGATCTTTACTTTCATGAAATTACAAGAATTTCTGAGGCAACATCCGAGAGGTATACAATGGGAGTAGTTGCAGATGGAGTTTTTACTGATAATAGAGAAACAAGAAAAATTTTAGGCGGCGTACCGCCGCCCGTCCCAGGAGGTACATACTATTATCAGATAACAACTTATAAAAGAGATCTTCTTTCGACCAACAAGAATTATATTGCGTCAGGAAGAAAAAATAATCAAGATTGGTTTTATTCACCGTATAAGTGGAGAAATCCCAAAGTTGCCTTAACTGGTATTCTCTTTAGTGAAGATAATTTTAACACACCAGAGATTTCTGACAGAGATTTGCTACTTATGCAACCTGTCAGCATCTTAAATTCACTTAAATATACAATACCAGGTGCTGGAGGTTCTTCAGTAATAACTCCAATAGCAAGCAGCATTACAAGAAAAACACATAAAATTCAATGGAATTCATTGACAAATTTTAATTTTGATAGCTTTGTAGTTGTCAAAGTAGTCAATGGAAAGAAGACTATTTTGGGCTCAACAAGTAAAAATTATTTCTATCACAAGATAGAAGAAAATGATTTAGGAACTGTATATTATGAAGTGACTCCAATCGACGGTAATGATTACTCAGTACAAAATACATATTTTTCTAATTCTATCTTTGTTTTAGATGATACTTCAGAAAGAATCTTAAGGAACGATTAACATGGGCGGTCTAATCATAAAAGGTGTCAATCAATTTCAAGATGTCTTTGTTCACGTTGTTCCAAAGCAATCTGGTCAATCAGGCGAAGGTGACCTTTTTGATCCCGGCGCCGAGGTCGCCGACACTCCCGACCCAACCCCAGTACCCATAATAGTACTTAACCAATCTGATCTAGCTGCTGTCATAGAGTTGGAAGGAGTCAACTCATTTTCAAAAAATCCAGAAGAAAAAGACTTTTTAATTAATACGGGATTTGAGCAAAACAAGCCTACCATTATTTTATCAACAGAGTTTTTGCCTCTCTTTGGTTCAGTAGAAACAAGTGCCAGAGACTATGCTTTAAATGTTAAAGAGAAGTCAGAAATTATGACAGCTCTTAATGCATTTAAGGTGCTCTCACAAAATGAACAAACATCAAAGATTTTATCAGATAATAAATCTGCGCTAATTAAATTTTCAAAAGATCAGTCTGCAAGAATCAAGAGCTTAATTAAGACTCTAAACACTTCAATTTTGTCTCTTAATGTCAAGTATTTTTCACATATTTCTAAGCCTGTGCTTAGCAGTGAAAATAATCAACAGCCACAGCAAGATAACGCTAATATATTTTCCTCAACCTCCTCAAACCAAAGAGCAGGAAATATTGTACTTCCTAAACTGACGACTATGACAGACTATCTATATGATGCTGGTTGGGGTGATGAAGCAAAGAAATTATCCCCTACAGCATTATATCAACAATTTATACTTGAATTAAAGAGAAGCTTATTAACTCATTCTCCTTACTTATTGACAGATCCATTAACGCTGGGCAAGGCCACACCATTATCAAATGAATATAGATCTGCATATGAGCTTAGAAGCTTATTCAATATTCCTGATGATTTTGAAAAGGATCACGTTGATTATAAAGGATCAACAAAATATTCAGTAGGACAGTTAAAACCCGTTAGTGAGCTTGAAAAAGATAAAGACGATTTAAAGCTTTATAGTCGAGCATATTTTTGGACTGTTGCTACACAAGATCAACCTTCTATCATATCCATGACTCAGCCTGAATCGGGACCCAACATTGAAGCCCTCACCGGGCAAGACGGTTCGAAAGTCACTGTTGAAAGAATACTCGCCCTCGCGAGGACCGAGACCGCCCCTGGAGGATATGATGATGAA
>Ga0194118_10003683_pt1 | contig 17540 bp, 22 predicted proteins | sample TA2MahsurfametaG_2_FD_148662 | JGI IMG/M metagenome (GOLD analysis project Ga0194118, IMG submission 148662) | Freshwater microbial communities from Lake Tanganyika, Tanzania - TA2015013 Mahale N5 surface | ecosystem: Environmental > Aquatic > Freshwater > Lake | place: Tanzania: Lake...
TCAATTAATAAGGTAACAATGGTATCCTTAAAATCTATATTTTTTTCTTTTTTAAAAGATAGTGAATTATATGGATCCATAATTATTCTTGGTAATTTAGAGCTATCAAGAAGACCTTCTTCCAAATCAAATTCCCATGATCGTTTTTGTTTAGCAAGCAATTGTCGTTGAAGTTTATTTGCAAGCTTTGTGATTATATCCTGAAAACCAATTAATTGTTGGTCTAAAGTTTTCCTAAGTTTAATTGATTCTTGTGAATTTTCTAAATTTTCTGATTTAACTATTTCATCATACTCTGTGGTATATATTTTATAGTCAAGATTTATGTTATTAATGTTTTTTTTTTGTATCACCTGTTCAGAACTTTGATTATCAGAGTCTGTATCGACTAATTGTTCATCTATTTTATATTCATCAATATTATAATCAGCATCTAGGCTGACATCAGACTCTTCCTCTTTTTTTTTTTCGTTTTTATCATCAGAGTTATTTTGTTCATTTTCGCTAGATGAGTTATTTTCATCTTGTTCAGGATTTTCTTCTCTAGTTTCCTGGTTCTCTTCTTTTTCAAAAATATCCATTTGTTGAAGAATTTCTGAGAATTTTAAACTATAATTATTTTGATTCTCTAAATTGTCCTCTAAAAATTTAAGATGTTTAGATATTGATTGATTTAACTCATTTTCCCAAAAACTTAACATTTTCGAGGTTAAAGTATTTAATTTAACTTTGTGAAAATTTTTCAGCATATATAGCTCAAAAGCTTCCACGATAGGCACATCCTCTTTTGTTTTAAGTTGATCTTTTCTTTTAAGACTAATTATTTGATTATAATTTTCAAAAAAGTTTTTTTTAATTCCTTTAAAAATTTTTCCACCCAATGTTTCATATCTAATTTTTTCAGCTAAAGCATAAAGAGTTCGACGTGAAGAATTATTAGGAAGATTTTTTTTATAAACTGACTCATTGGATAATTTTTTTTTTAATGCCGCTGAGTCTATTTCAGCTCTAAACTTAATAAAATCAGACTTATTTGATAAATTATCTATTTGAAAAAAATCAAATTTTTTTGAACTTTTATTATTATTATTTTCTTTAAACTTAAAATCCTCAGAAATTACTCTAGCAGTGGACTCAAGAGCTTGTTTAAACTTTTCTCTAAGAGCCTCCTCTTTAGTATTCATTTAAATTTGAGTATTGATCAAAGACTCTGGCAACTCCTCTCCAAAACATCTTTGATAATATTCCGAGATGGTGCTTTTTTCAATTTCGTCACATTTATTAAGAAAAGTTAACCTAAAAGCATATCCAGTATCTTTAAAAATTTCTGTATTCTCAGCCCAATGAATAACTGTTCTTGGGCTCATGACAGTTGAAATATCACCCGCAATAAAACCCTTTCTTGTTAAAGACGCAACTTTGATCATATTTACTACTTTTTCTTTTCCTTTTGGATTGTTGAGATTTTTGTTTTTAGCCAATACTATATCCATTTCTCTTTCAGGGCTAAGATAATTTAATGTGGCTACAATATTCCATCTATCCATTTGTCCTTGATTTATTTGTTGAGTTCCATGATAAAGGCCAGTTGTATCTCCTAAACCTACGGTATTAGTCGTTGCGAATAATCTAAAGAATTTATTTTGCTTGATAACTTTATTTTTATCAAGCAACGTAAAAGTACCCTCAGCTTCAAGCACTCTTTGGATTACAAACATTACATCTGGTCTGCCAGCGTCATATTCGTCAAAAACTAAGGCAACTGGGTTTTGAATAGACCAGGGTAAAATACCCTCATTAAATTGAGTAACTTGTTTGCCATCTTTGAGGATAATGGCATCCTTCCCAATTAAATCAATTCTGCTCACGTGGCTATCAAGATTTACTCTTATACATGGCCAATTTAATCTAGCCGCAATTTGTTCTATGTGTGTTGATTTTCCAGTTCCGTGATATCCTTGAATTAAGACTCTTTTATTATAACAAAATCCTGAAATAATAGCCAAAGTAGTGTCTTTATCAAATTTATAATTTTTGTCTATTTCGGGGACATACTCACTTTTTTTTGAAAAAGCGTCTACTTGCATTTCAGAATCAAAACCAAATGTTTGTTTCAATGAAATTTTTATGTCTGGTTGAATATTCAAATTAGGTGTCAATTTTTCCTCTATATGTATTTTTAAGTTGAGTATAAGCTAAAGTAATTAATTTTAATTTTTCCTCGTGTTGTTTATTACCGGAATTCATATCAGGGTGAAATTTTTTAACAAGTATTTTGAATTTGTCTTGTATTTTATGCCATTTCAAACCAACTGAAACACCTAAAATTTCAAAAGCTTTTATATCTTTATGATTGAATTTAAATTGACGCATATAATCAAAATCACTTTTAATCTTATCTTTGTCTAGCTCATCTCTTAAAGTGTTGTTCCATAAAATTTTAAAAAAACTATCTGAAGAACTAAAGCTTTGAGTGGGTTTATGCCATACCATATCTGATTTCAAAAAATTTAAAATCTCCTCATCATTCATACCTAAAAAATAATTCCAATTTTTATTAAATTCTTTAACATGTTCTAGACACAGCAATCTGAATTTTTTGCTATTGTCCTTCTCTACTGGCGCTTTATATTCGCCAATTTCGTTACAATTTTTCCAGTCACAAATATTTTTCATGATATATAATATTTTATATTTATGGATATAAACAACTTAATTGCAATTATAAAAAAAAAATTACAAAATCAAATTAAATTTGAAAAAATTATTATAGAGGACAAATCTTTTATGCATCAAGATCATGAAAGTAACCAAAAAGGGAAGTTTCATTTAAAATTAAACTTAGTTTCTAAAGAGCTGAAGAATTTAAAAAAAATTGATAGTAATAAAAAAATTTATAAAATACTTGAAAATGAATTGAAAGAATTTATACACTCAATTCAAATTTCAATAAATTAATTGTTCTTTTAAAAAAAGACTTAGATATTCTTTGTCATATTCTTTATTTAAAATTGGTAAACCAATTTTTTTTAATAAAATTAAATTAATTTTTTCAGAGTTATTTTTTTTATCCTTAGACATAAATGATAAAATTTTATTTAAATCTTTAATTTTAAAAAATTTACCTAAATGACTCGGCAAATTAGCTTTTTTAATATGGTTATCAATTAAAGTATACTCTTTTTGTTTAAGAAAATTATTTTTTATACTAAATTTAAGTGCTGACTGTATTCCTAGAATTACAGCCTCTCCATGATTTAGTTTGTTCGAATAATTTAAAGATGCTTCGTAAGCATGGGCAAATGTATGACCAAAATTTAAAGTTTTTCTTAAATTTGTTTCTTTTTCGTCTTTCTCAACTAGATTTTTTTTAATCTTGCAGCTTTCAAAAATAGCTTTCTCAATAAATGGAGATTTTAAATTTAAAATACTTATAATATTTTTATCTAAAAAGTTAAATAATGTCTTGCTTGCAATTAAAGAGTGTTTTAGAATTTCACCATATCCGCAAATTATTTCTCTTTTTGGAAGAGTTTTTAACAAGTTGATATCACTTACAACTAAACTTGGTTGGTAAAAACTTCCAATAAGATTTTTCCCAAACTTTGTATTAACCCCTGTTTTGCCACCAATCGACGAGTCAACTTGTGATAAAAGTGTAGTTGGTAAGTTTATAAATTTAAGACCTCTTTTAAATAGGCTTGCAGCAAGTCCGGAAATATCTCCCGAAATTCCACCTCCAATTGATATTAAGCAGTCATTTCTAGAAAAATTATTTTTAAGCAAAATTTCTAAAATTTTCTTAACACTATCAAGATTTTTGTTGATCTCGCTAGCTTTAATATAGTGGGTACTTAAATTTTTTTTATTTAAAGATTTTGTTATTTTAAAAATTGTTGTTTTTGGAACATTACTGTCAATTATAAGCAAACATTTTTTAAATTCCAATGAACTCATCATAATGAATTTAGATAAATTTGAAATTAAATTAGAACCAATAAAAATTGGATATTCCGAACTTTTGGTTTTAATTTTTAGTTTGATGAATTTCACAGATTTTTAATACTTTATTAACTATTTGATCTTTATTTTGATTATCACATTTAATTTCATAATGAGCTTTAGAATAAATGTTAGATCGTTTTTTAATTAAATCAATCAATTCATTATCCGATGCTTTAAAAGCTAAGGGTCTTTTTTGGCTATTTCTAATTCTTTCTAATAATATTTTATAATTCCATTTCAACCAAAAGGATAAATGATTTTCTAAAACCTCTTTTTGGATATTTTTATTTAAAAAAGCTCCTCCTCCTAAAGAGACCACAATATTATTTTTTTTTAAAATTTTTAAAGTAATTTTTTCCTCTAAATCTCTAAAGAAAGCCTCACCTTTTGTTTCAAAAATTTCAGATATTTTTGTGTTTAACTCTTTCTCAATTTCTTGATCAATATCAAAAAAATTTATTTCTAATTTTTTTGAAATTTTAGAACCTATTGAGGTTTTACCCGATCCCATCATTCCTAAAAATATAATATTTTCTTTTAATTTCATAAGTTTCTTTTTAAAAAAACACAAATATGTCTTAATTTAAATTTATTTAAAGTTATATGGAATTAAATCAAAAAACAAGTTCAAGACTAAGTAAAATTTTAAGCTTTACAATAAAGCTAGTTGTAGTCATTGTAATTATTTTTGCATTTGCTTTTACCATTAATAAATTAGATTTGCCTGCTCCTAAAAAAGAAATTGAAAAAATTATTCCTAATGAAAATTTTGAAATTATTGAATAAAAAAATTTTATCAATTATAGTTTTATTATTTTGCTCATACACCTTTTCTTTTGCAGAAGATGAGCCTGTTGATATTTGGAATATTAATAAAAATAAGAACGAAAAAACCAAATCTGAGAATATAATAATAAAAGAAGAAACAAAACCAGAGGAAATTACTTTTGACTCAGATATTTATAAAATGCAGCCTAAAAACAATCCAAATTTAATTGAACTAGACAAAGGTTTTTTACCTAAAGAAATGAATATTTTTGGGTTGTATGATCCAGAAGATTATGGTCTTGATATTAACCTTTGGTCAAAATCAGATGGTATAGAATTAAAAGAAGCTTTTAAAAGCATCGAAAATATAAAGCTTACGGAGGATGCGTCAGAAATTTTAAATATTTTACTTTTAATTAACGCTTATTCTCCTAGTCAAAATATTACGGAAGAAGAGTTTTTTAAAATTAAATCAGATTGGTTAATAAAAGTATCAAATACGGAGTTAATTGAGGAATATTTAATCACAAATCAAATTGTGAATTTTTACCCAGATCTAGCAAGGCATTTAGTTGATCAATATTTATCAGAGTCTAGACTTGAAAAATCATGTCAATTTTTTTCAAAAGTAAAAGAATCAATTAATGACAATTATTTATCAAAATTTAATATTTATTGTTTAATAATTGATAAAAAAATTAATGAAGCTCAATTAATTTTAGATTTAAAAAAAGAGTCAGGTTTCAAAGATGAGTATTTCGAAAAAAAATTAAATTATTTAATTGGCTATGATCAAACAATAAATAAGGATATATCTGAAAATTCAATTTTAGATTTTCATTTAGCACACAAAACTATCCCAGAATTTTATTTTGAACCAAATAAAGAAACCTCAAAATTAATATGGAAATATCTAACAACTGCAAAATTACTTTTTAATATAGAGGATGTTAAAATAACTGAGTTTGATAAAATTACTAAAATTGAACAAATGGTGCATGAGAAAAATTTTTCAGAAAAAGATTTATTTCAACTTTATAAACGTTTTCAATTTGATATAAATCTTTTAATCAATGCAAAACAATCTTATAAGTCTCTTTCAAATATAGAAGCTAGATCTTTAATTTACCAAAAAATACTTTTAACAGCTGAGCCCGATTTAAAAATGGAATTAATAAAAATTTTAAAAGATTCTTTCATTAACGATAATATTGAAAATGCTTTTGATGAAGAGCTTCAGAGTTTATTAAGTCAGGTAGACAGAGAAGCAATACCGTCTAATTTTTTAGCTTTTTATGACTCTAATGTTAAGGAAAAAGAAGCTATAGATAGAAAAATAATTTTTAATGATAAAATCTTACATCAATCTACATTATTAAATTATTTTTTGGGCGATTATGCAAAGTCAGAAATTGAAAAAGATCTTGATCAATTTTTGAAAGAAATTAAGAAAAATAAAAAGTACTTTTTTTCAAAAAAAGATATAATTTTTCTTGAAGCATTAAGGTCGGATGGAATTCAAATTTCTAGTAAATATGACAATCTTTATGAAATAAAAACTTCTGAAATGTCCCCTAACATGGAGTCTATGATTAATAATAAAGAAATTGCGAGTGTGCTGCTCAAAATAGTAAAAATGATAGGTGAAGATAAAGTTGAAAATATTGATGATGATACAATGTATTTTATAATCAGTACTATGAACCAATTAAATATTGATTTAATAAGAAATAAACTTTTGATAAAAATTCTTCCTTTAAAAGTTTAAAAATTGTAATAAAATAACCCATTTATGGCGATTAAAACTATATTAACGGAGCCTAATAAAATATTAAGGCAAGTATCCAAAACAGTTGCTCATGTAGGAAAACAAGAACAACAGCTTATGAATGATATGCTGGATACGATGTATGCAGCAAATGGAATTGGACTTGCTGCTATACAGATAGGTGTGCCCAAAAGAATTATTGTGATGGATCTTGGTAGGGATCAAAATAAAAAGAGTCCTAGATTTTTTGTAAATCCAATTATTAAAAATAAAGATCCAATTAAAGCTACTTACGAGGAAGGATGTCTGTCTGTGCCAAATTTATTTGCTGAAATTGATCGACCTAGTAAATGTGATATTGAGTATTTAGATTATTACGGAAATAAAAAATTGTTAAGTGCAGAAGGATTGTTTGCAACTTGCATTCAACATGAAATGGATCATTTAGAAGGCATATTATTTATTGATCACTTATCAAAATTAAAAAAATCAATGATTATTAAAAAACTATCTAAAATAAAATCTAATCAGATAGTAATTTAATTAATGTCAAAAAAGGTTGTTTTTATGGGTACATCCTTATTTGCTGTACCAATCTTAAAATCTTTATATCAAAATGGTTATACAATCTCTGTGGTTTATACTAAACGTCCACAAAAATCTGGTAAAGTTCAAAAAACTTATAAATCACCAATTCAAAATATTTCCGAAAATTTAAATATTGAATGCAGAACACCAGATTTCTTAACAGATAACAATTCAGAATATGATTATTTAAAAAAATTAAATGCAGATATTGCTATTGTAGTTGCTTATGGCCTTATAATTCCAAAAAAATTTTTAAACCTTACTAAGAAGGGGTTTATTAATATTCATGGTTCAATTTTACCCAATTGGAGAGGTGCGGCCCCAATTCAAAGATGTATTATGAATTTAGATAAAGAAACCGGAATTAGCATCATGAAAATAGTAGAAAAACTTGATGCTGGTCCAGTTTGTAGCACTTATAAAATTAATTTAAACCAAAATGAAAATGCTCAGGATATCTCAGATAAACTATCCCATTTAGCTGCAGATAAAATATCAAAAAATGTCAATGATATATTACTAGATAATATAAAATTTGTTGAGCAGGATCATTCAAAAGCCACATATGCGAGCAAAATAGAAAAATCAGAAGGCAAAATCAATTGGAATGAAATGGCAATTAGTATTCTTGGTAAAATAAATGGTTTATTTCCTACACCAGGAGCTTTTTTTATATTTCGGGGAGAAAGGTACAAGGTATTAAAAGCAGAAATTAGCAATATTAGAGGTAACGTAGGAGAGGTAGTTTCAGATGAATTAGATGTAGCTTGTGGTTATGGGCAATCTATAAAAATACTGGAAATACAAAGACAAGGAAAAAATCCTCAAAAAATAAGTCAATTTATGCTTGGATCTAAAATAAAAAGAGGATCTTTTATTTTAAATGTTTAGGTACCAAATATTAATAGAATACATTGGCACGAAATTTAAAGGGTGGCAAATACAAAAAAAATACTCAACAATTCAAGGAATAATTCAAAAAAATTTATCAAAATTATTAAAAGAAAAAATCATATTAGTTGGCGCAGGTAGAACTGACTCTGGAGTTCATGCAGAGGAACAATCCGCACATTTTGATTGTAAAAAAAAAATAGAAAATCTTGATAAATTTTTGAATTCTATTAATTATTTTTTAAATAATAAAAACATAGCAATATTAAAAATCGAAAAAAAAAATTTAGATTTTCACGCGCGTTTTTCAGCTAAACAAAGAATATATAAATATATAATTTTTAATAGAAGAACTATGCCTATAATCGAAAAAGGAAGAAGTTGGCACGTAATTAAAAAATTACATATCAGTTTAATTAAAAAAGGAGCCAAAAAATTAGTTGGAACTAAGGACTTTTCAACTTTTAGAGCATCAACCTGTACGGCTATAAGTCCAATTCGAACCATTAAGTCAGTAAAAGTTATATCTTTAAAAGATAAAATTGAAATTGAATTTAAATCTAAATCATTTTTACAACAGCAAGTAAGATCAATGATTGGATGCTTAAAATATTTGGGAGAAAAAAAATGGAATATTAAAAAATTTGATAAAGTATTGAAATCAAAAAAAAGATCTGAATGTGCTCCTCCGGCTCCTCCAGAGGGGCTATTTTTAACAAAAGTAATCTATTAAGTTTCTTTATTACACAATTAAAATATCTTTAATTGTTATTTAAACTAAGTTTCTAGACACGTGTTAAAGGCTTTCTATAATAATCTTAATTATTTAAAAAATTATTTATTATTTCTGATTACTTCGATTAAAATCAATATTAAACTCATATTTTTTATTTAAAGCGATTAATAAGATATATCTATTGTTAACGTATTTATAACATTTTTAGGTTTGTTATTTGCCATAATTTTTAGAATATAATTAAATATTTTTTCTCTATTTAGATGTTTATTGTTACGAAAAGATTTTGAATTTTAAATCAATTTAAAATTAATCAATTTATTTGATATTGATTAATTAAATTCTAATAGAGCATCAACATGTCTCTTTGAGCTTTCTTGAAGAGCTTTAATATCATATCCACCCTCAAGAATAGAAACCACTTTTCCATTACAAAAAAACTTTGATAATTCTAAAGTTCTCTTTGTAAGTTTATAGAAATCCTCAGACTCTAAATTAAGCTGAGCTAATGGATCATTCTTATGAGCATCAAAACCCGCAGAAAATAATATAAATTCAGGTTTAAATATTTTAATTTTATTTAAGACTTTTTCATAGGCATTAAGATATTCTTCTGAGTCTGTTCCTGCTGTTAAAGGAATATTTAAGATATTATTAAATTTGCCTGTTTCTTTTTCAGATCCAGACCCTGGATAATATGGATATTGATGTGTTGATATGTAAAGAACTTTGTCATTACTATAAAAAATATCTTGAGTTCCATTGCCATGATGTACATCAAAATCAATAATTGCAATTTTTTTTAATTTATATTTATCGATTAAGTAGTTTGCTCCAATTGCTACATTGTTGTAGATGCAAAAACCCATTGCTTTATTCTTTTCAGCATGATGACCTGGAGGTCTTACAGCACAAAAAGCATTTTTAAATTCTTTGTTTTGAACGCCATCGATTGCTGCTATAACACAACCAACCGCATCTAAAGTTGCATCTTTACTCCCAGGTGAAATCACCGTGTCACTGTCAAGAAAAGATAGTCCATTTTGTGGAAAAGAATTTTCAACAAAATTTATGTAATCTTTGGAATGAGTCTTAATTAATAAAGACTTTTCAAATTTTGAAGGTTTTTTCCATACGAAATTGTTGTTATCATTTTTTTTAAAGTTTTCTATTATGGCTGTCACACGGTCAATTTTTTCAGGATGTCCATTACCAGTATTATGATATTGATATGTATCTGAGGTAATTAAGCCAGTTTTCATTTAAAATAATTTTCTAAAATGTTTAAATAAATTTTAGTTAAATTTTTTAAATCTTTTAATGACACTGTTTCATCCACTTTGTGCATTGTTTTACCAACTAAACCAAATTCTAAACAGGGAGCTATTTTTTTTATAAATCTTGCGTCAGAAGTACCACCAGTTGTTGTAAACTTAGGTTTTATTTTAGTGATCTTTTTTATAATATTTTGAATCATGTATGTTGTTTTATTTGGTTTAATAAGGAAGGACTCTCCAGAAACAACATATTCAATTTTATATCTTGTTTTATTTTTTTTACTTATTTTGTTGAAAATTTTATTGAGTTTTTTCTTGATTGAGTCAGAAGTATGTTTATTGTTAAATCTAATATTGAAAGTTGCATTGGCTAATCCTGGAATAACATTGTCAGCACTATTATCTATATTAATTTTAGTCACTTCTAAATTTGTGGGCTGAAAATCTTTGGTTCCTTTATCAAATATTATTTCTTTTAATTCCTTTAAAATCTGTATAAGAATTGTTGAAGAATTTTTTGCTTTGTGAGGGTACGCTACATGACCTTGTACACCTATCACAGTAAGTTTGCCTGTAATGCTGCCTCGACGACCAACTTTAATCATTTCTCCTAATTTATTTGGATTAGTTGGCTCTCCGACTAAACAAAAATCTATTTTTTCTTTTTTATTTTTTAAATATTCAACTACTTTTTTGGTACCGTTAATTGCAACACCTTCCTCGTCACCAGTAATTAATAAGCTTATTGAACCGTTAAAATTTTCATTTGTATTAACAAAACTACTAACGGCTGAAATGAAAGCTGCGACTGAACTCTTCATATCATTTGCACCACGTCCTATTAAATAGCCATTTTTAACAATAGGTTTAAATGGATTAACTGTCCAATCCTTCAAAATTCCTGGAGGTACTACATCTAAGTGACCTGCATAACAAAAATTCGGGCTTTTATTACCAAGTCGAGCGTAAAGGTTTTTTACGTAAAAATTATTTTTATCCTTAAATTCCAAAATTTGGGTTTTAAAACCAAGTAAAATTAATTTTTTTTCAACAAATTTCATTATACCAGCATCTACTGGCGTGACAGTTGGAAATTTAATTAGCTCTTTAGCTAATTGAAGTTCATTAAAAATTTGCATCAATTTATTCTCTTAAAATATCGTTAATAGATATTTTTGATCTTGTCTTCTCATCAACTTTTTTAATGATCACAGCGCAGTAGAGAGACGGTCCTTTGCCATCTTTAGACGGTAAATTACCAGGTACTACAACCGAATAAGGTGGAATTTTCCCAAAAATAATTTCTCCTGTATCTCGATAAATAATTTTTGTAGATTGTCCAATGAACACACCCATAGATAGCACAGATCCTTCTCCGACAATAACTCCTTCGACAACCTCAGATCTTGCTCCGATAAAACAATTATCTTCAATAATGGTTGGGTTAGCTTGCATTGGCTCGAGTACTCCGCCAATTCCTACACCTCCTGAAATGTGGCAATTTTTTCCAATTTGTGCACAAGATCCAATTGTAACCCAGGTATCAACCATCGTTCCCTCATCAACGTATGCTCCAATATTTACAAATGAAGGCATTAAGACAACATTTTTACCTATAAAAGACCCATGACGTATCACACCATTCGGTACCATTCTAAAACCAGCCTTTACATGTTCTTCTCGTCCCCAACCAGCTGTTTTACCTTTAATTTTATCCCACCAAGTTGCATATGGCCCAGTCAATGTTTGCATTTCATTTATTTTAAAACTTAACAAAATTGCTTTTTTAATCCATTGATGAACTACCCATTGATTGCCTTTTTTTTCAGCAATCCTAATCTTACCTTTATCAACAAGATTTATGGTTTCCTTAATAGCATTGATAATAGAATTATCAGATTTATTATTAATTTGTTCTTTGTTATCCCAAGCTGAATTAATTATGTTTTCAAATTCATTCACAATTTTATTTAATTATTTTTAATTATATTAACTGACTGTAAAAAACCATACAAACTTTTAATTTTATAATCAATATAAAGTTTGTCCGAATCTTTTTTTGCAAAACTTTCATCATTTTCTAACCAGCAAGTTTTCATACCTAAATTTTTAGCTTGTTCTAAATTATGAGCAATATCCTCAATTAAAATTGATTGATATGGGTTGATGTCAAATTTTTTAATTAGTTTTTTATAAGGTTCCAAATGAGGTTTTGGAATAAAGCCTGCATCTGTAATATCAAACGCACCATCAAATAATCCATCAATCCCTAATTGTTTAGTTATATTTTTAACATGGGCATGTGATCCGTTAGTGAAAATTATCTTTTTTTCCTTAATTTTGATTAACTCATTTCTTAATAATTCATCTTTAGGAAGCCAGCTAATGTCAATGTCATGAACAAATTCTAAAAATTCTTGGGGATCTATATTATCATGGTTCATTAGACCAGAGAGAGTTGTACCATATTCATAAAAATACTTTTTTTGCATTTCTTTAGCTTTTTTGAGATCTATATTAAATTTTTTAGAAATAAATGAAGACATTTTTTTATCAACCTCAGCAAAAACTTTTGTTTGACCACTATAAAGAGTATTATCAAGATCAAATATCCAATATTTTATATTTAATAAATCTTTCATTTTCTAATCAATGTTCCAGATCCTTTATCTGATAGTAACTCAAAAAGAATGGAGTGATTTTTCCTACCGTCAATAATAACTACTCCTTTTACACCATTGGAAGCCACCTCTAGGCAGTTATTAACTTTTGGGATCATCCCTCCAGTGATGGTTTCATTATCTATTAATTTTTTAATAGATAATGAATTTATTTCAGGAATTAGTTTTTTATTTTTATCTAATACACCCTCAACATCACTTATAATTATTAATCTTCGAGATTTTAATTTAATTGCAATAGAGGCAGCCGCAGTATCTGCATTTATATTATAGGTTTGGCCATCATGATCTAATCCCAAAGGAGCAATTACAGGTAATTTTTTTTCACTAATAATTTTATTGATTATATCTTTATTGATGTCAGTTGGCTTGCCTACAAAGCCAAGTTCTTCATCTTCTTTCACAACAGTTATAATATTATTTTCTTTAGTGGTAATCCCTGTGCTATTGCAAGATAGTTTTTTTAGCGCTCCAACTATTTCACTATTAAATTCAATTAAAACTTCTTCTACTAATTTAATTGTATCTTTGTCAGTAACCCTAAGTCCTTTGATAAAGTTACTTTTTATGCCATTCTTATTAAGCTTATTGTTAATTCTTTTCCCACCCCCATGAACGATAATTGGTCTAAATCCAAGTTTGTTTAAAATTGCTATATCATTGATGAAAATATTAAATAAATTATCATCTTCCATGATGCTACCGCCGCATTTAATAACTATGAATTCGTCACTATATTTTTTTAGGTATTTTTTGACTTCTTCAATCGAAGGTCCCTGTAAGGGTAGAATTTTTTTTAACAATTCTTCTTTGATTTCCAACATTTAAGTTGTTTTAACTGTAGTTCTTTTCATAATAAAGATTTGTTGAGCCATAGTTAAGATGTTATTTATAGTCCAATAAATTACCAGCCCCGCTGGAAAAGGGGCCAAGATTACGGTTAGAAAAAGTGGAAAAAACAAAAATATTTTTGCCTGTATAGGATCAGTTGGTGCAGGGTTTAATTTTTGTTGGATAAACATTGTTATACCCATAGCAATTGGCCATGCGCCAATTATTAAAAAAGATGGAACATCATATGGTAATAAACCAAATAAATTAAATAATGAAGTTGGATCTTTTTCTGACAAATCTTTTATCCAGCCATAAAAAGGCATCTGTCTCATTTCGATAGTTACAAATAAAACTTTATATAGTGCAAAAAACACTGGAATCTGAACTATAATAGGTAAACAACCAGACATTGGATTTACTTTTTCTTTTTTGTACAGACTCATCATTTCTTGCTGAAATTTTATTTTATCATCTTTATGCAACTCTTTTAGTCTTGCCATTTCAGGTTGAAGAGCTTTCATTTTTGCCATACTTCTGAATGAAAAATTGGCTAAAGGAAAAAATGCCAAACGAATGCAAATAGTGATTGCAATAATGGCCAAGCCGTAATTACCTAAAAGATTAAAGAAATAATCTATACCAAAAAATAAAGGCTTCGTTATGAAATATAAATATCCCCAATCAATAACTAGATCAAATTTATTTATATCCAGACTCCTTGCATATCCGTCAATAATATTTACTCTTTTAGCAGCAACAATTATTTGGATTTCTTCCTCAATACTTGAATTTTTTTTAAGCTCAAGTGGTTTAGTTACAACAAAATTTACTCTAAATTTATTTTGATAATCAAATGTAGTCTTAAATTCTCTTCCTTTAGAGGGGATTAATGAGGTAATCCAATACTTATCTCCAATACCAACCCACCCGTTTTGTGCAGTTTTACTAAACTTTTTTTCTTTAATATCTTTATATTTCTCCTCAATCAATTCTCCATCAAGATCAGCAATTAAACCCTCATGAAGAATATAAAAGTTAGATATTTGTGGAATTTTATTTCTTATGATTTGTCCATATGGATAAAGATCATAAGTTTGATCATTTGAATTAATTACTCTTTGTTTGATAGTGAATAGGAAATTATCATCTAAAAATATTTCTTTTTCAAAGATAATACCCTGGTTATTTGACCATGATAATGTAATTGGTGACTGATCTGTTAGTTTTTGATTTCCTGATATAGACCAAATTGTATCAGAATTTGGCATATCAATGTTTTTATCATTGGTTACAAATCCACTCTCTACTAAGTAACCTTCTTCTATATTTCTTGGACTTAAAAGATTTACTTTTTCTTTAGTATTAAGGCTGACATTATATTCTTTAAATGTAAGATCATCTATTGTAGCACCTTTTAAAGAAATAGATCCTATAATACTTTTATTTTCAAATTGGACTCTAGCAGTTTGATTAAGTGCTTCTTCTCTTGAGATTTGAACTATATCTTCTTTTTGTTCTAAACTAGGTGCGTCAGTACTTTGTTCAACTTTGGTTTGATCATTTAAATTTTTTTTTACTGTCACTGGATCTTGCTGAAAAAACAAAGAATAAAAAATTATAACTGCCGCTGACAAAGATATTGCTGTAATAAGGTTTTTGGTTTCCATTATTTTTTATTTTTGATTTCTTTAATAACAGGATCAAAACCTTCGCCACCACCTAAAAATTTAATTGGGTGACAGGATATAATCCTTTTAAAACTTTTAAATAAACCTTTTCTTAAACCACAAATTTTTATAGCTTCAATAGAGTATTCCGAACATGTTGGTAAGTATCTGCAAGAATGTCCTATTAATGGACTAATTAAATATTTATAGCTTTTTATTATTTTAATTAAAATACTAGTGACCATGTTCATTATTCAATTTTTTTAAAATCCTGAAATAGAGTTTCTTTTATTTTTGCAAAGTCATTATCTAACATGGTTGGCTTAGCAATAACAAGGTATGAATAATTAAATTTTAAAGATATTTTTTTTACCATTTCATTTAGTATATTTTTTAATCTTCTTTTAATTTTGTTTCTTTTAATTGCATTACCAATTTTTTTTTTTGTAACAAAACTAATATTTAACCTATTATTCTCTTTTAGGTTTAAGTTACCAAAAAATATTGTTACATATTTGTTTGAGATCTTTTTTTGTTTTAAAAGATTTTTGAATTCTTCTTTTTTAGAAAGAGCAAGTATTTTGCTTTTCATTTACTTAGGCTTATTTTCTTTTTTTTCTAGTAGCGCTTGAGGATACTGTTAGATGTTTTCTACCTTTATTTCTTCTTCTTTTGAGGAGTTTTTTTCCACCATGAGTTTTCATTTTTGAACGAAACCCATGTTTTTTAAGTCTTTTGACTTTTTTTGGTTGCCAGGTTCGTTTCATTGAATATTTTAAATTTTTTTATTAAATTTTGCCTCTTATAATAATTAAATATATAAATAGCAATCGTAAGATTTATTATTATCACAATAATTAATGAAAAAAGTAGATAAAATTAAAATATTTATAGGTTTACTTTATTTCATTGCTGTTTGCTTATTTCTTTATTTTTTATTTTCTAAATTTACCATTAAAGAAATTACTAGCTATGAGTTTATCAAAAATAATAGAGATTATTTTTTTGATATAAGACAATCAAATATATTTTTACTATCAATTTTTTTTATACTTTTTGTAATTCTATGGGTTATAGCTGGAGGATTTGGAACACCGGTTGCTTTTTTTGCAGGATTTATTTTTGGAAAATGGTTGGGTCTATTATTCTTAACTATTGGCATGTCAATAGGCGCAACAAGTTTATATATTCTGGCAAATTTTTTTTTAAAAGAGCTAATAAAAGAAAAATTTTCAAATAAATTCGAAAAATTAGAGTCTAAATTTAAAAAATCAGAATTTTTTTATTTATTAATTTATAGGTTTGTAGGAGGTATTCCTTTTATGATATCAAATGTTATTCCATGTATATTTAATGTAAAAATTTATAATTTTTTTTGGTCAACATTAATAGGAATTATTCCATCAACTTTTATATATACTTCGATTGGTAGTGGACTTGAAAAAATTATAGATCAAAATTTAGAAGCACCTACTTTTATAAGTATTATCACTACTCCAGATATTTATATTCCATTATTTTTTTTTGGATTTTTGATTCTATCAACATTTTTTTTAAGAAAGTTTTTTTACAAAAATTAATTATGGTGCTCCCACCCTGTACTGACCAGGGAATTAGTCATTACCAATGACTTGATATACCATTTATCTATAGGAGCAATTTAAGCAAATTGTCTTTTATTCACATTAAAGCATTTTTTTCAAAATATTGCCTTAATTTTTTAATAAATATGATTTATATTTATTTAATAAATTTTATGGGTATTCATTACGATTATAAATCTACTAGAGGCAATAAGCTAATGGAAAAGCAAGCTAAAAGAGAAAAAAAGCTTGCCGAAAAAAAAGCTAAACGGTTAGCTAAACAAGATCCAAAAAAACTTGAAACATTTAAAGAAAAGGCTTTAGATGTATCGCAGCCTATTACTTTAGACTTTCTAACTAATCCTAATAAAGAATGAGTATTAGAGATAAAAATGAGCAATTAAGTATTGCTTTAAGGAAAAATTTAAAAAAAAGAAAACTCTTTCAAAAGAAGATTAAAAAGAAAACTAAATAATGTCAGTTCTTTCCGATAAGTGGATAAGAAAAATGTCCAAAGAAGAAGGAATGATTTCTCCATTTGAGGAGAAACAAGTTAGAGGAGATAGTATTTCATATGGTTTGTCCTCATTTGGATATGATGCAAGAGTTGCGGATGAATTTAAAATATTTACTAATGTAAATTCAGAGGTTGTTGATCCAAAAAATTTCAAAGCAACAAATTTTGTAACTAAGAATGTTGCAGAGTGCATTATCCCACCAAATTCATTTGTATTAGCAAGAA
>Ga0194118_10003685_pt1 | contig 17538 bp, 14 predicted proteins | sample TA2MahsurfametaG_2_FD_148662 | JGI IMG/M metagenome (GOLD analysis project Ga0194118, IMG submission 148662) | Freshwater microbial communities from Lake Tanganyika, Tanzania - TA2015013 Mahale N5 surface | ecosystem: Environmental > Aquatic > Freshwater > Lake | place: Tanzania: Lake...
CCCAGTTGAGCACGTGGTTCACCCAGTTGATCCGACGGGCCCGGGTCTCCCCGACCCCGTGGTTGTTCACGAGCCGGTCATTGTGGTCGTCGGCGTAGAGCTTCCATCCGAGGTGGAGCTGCTTGAGGTTGGCCTGGCAGGCGGCACCCTGGGCCTTGGATCGGGCCCGCCCCAGCGCGGGAAGGAGCATGCCGGCGAGAATCGCGATGATCGCGACCACCACCAGGAGTTCGATCAGGGTGAACGCCGTCGTCGCAGTGTCGGGATGCGGCGGCTCGAAGGATGCCGTGTTCATTCGAGCGAGATCATGGCCTTGATGACGCCCGACTCCGGCTTGAGGTACTTCGAAAATTCCCCGACCACGTTCGGGAACGGCACCCGGTGCGTGATCCAAGGGCCGGTGTCGAGCTGACCCGATCCGATCAGGGAGATGATCCGGGCGAAGTCCCGGGGAAGGGCGTTGCGGCTGGCGAACAGGGTCAGTTCCCTGCGGTGCAGGATCGGGGCGTGCGGGAAGGTCAACTCGGCCTGGGTGATCCCGACATAGACCAGCCGGCCGGCGAAGGCGCAGAACCGGAGGGCCTCGCTCATCGATCGATTGGATCCCGTGGCGTCGATCACGACATGGGCCATCTCGCCTCCCGTCAGGTTGGTCACACCCTGGACGTCGTCATCGCCTCCGGACGCCAGCAGGGTGTCGGCGATGCCCATCCGCTCGCGCACGAACGCGAGTCGCTGGGAGTTCATGTCGAGCACAATCGTCCTGGCGCCGGCCAGCTTGGTGAATTCCATCGCGGCGAGTCCGATCGGACCCGCACCGATGACGAGGGCCGTCTCGCCCGACTTCAGGCCGCTCCGGTCCACCGCATGGCATCCGATCGCGAGGGTTTCCACCAGTGCCGCCTGCTCGTTGGAGAGCGCCGGTGCAGGGTACAGCTTTCGGGCAGGGAGAAGGATGCGCTCCTGCAGTCCCCCGTCGCACATGACTCCCAGGGTCTGGTTGGATTCACAGCAATTGGTGTGGCCCCGACGGCAGGCGGAACAGCGCTGGCAGTTGATGTAGGGTTCCACCGAGCAGCGGTCCCCGGGATGGACATGGGTGACACCCTCGCCCACGGCCAGCACCTCGACACCGAGCTCATGGCCTGGAATCCGCGGGTAGCTGAAGAACGGCATCTTCCCGAGATAGCCGCTGTAATCGGTGCCGCAGATACCAACCTGATGGACCCGGAGCAGGGCCTCGCCGGGGCCCGGCGCCGGAGGTTCGGGAACGTCGATGAACCGGAAGGATTGGGGCCGTTCGAGCTGGAGGGCGCGCATGCGAGGGTCTCTGGGTTGGATTGGGTGGGTGACGCGGCGAGGGTCTCAGGCTCGGATTTGGCCGGTGCCCCAGCCGAGCCATTTGTAGCTGCACAGTTCGTCGAGGCCCATCGGACCCCGGGCACCGACCTTGTCGGTGCTGATCCCGATCTCGGCTCCCATCCCGAACTCGCCACCATCGGTGAACCGCGTGCTGGCATTCCAGTAGACGGCCGCCGAGTCGACCCCCTGCAGGAAGTTCCGGGCCGTGGATTCGTTGCGGGTGATGATCGCGTCGCTATGGGCCGAGCCATGCCGATGGATGTGCTCGATCGCTGCGTCGACACCGTCGACCACCCGGACATTCAGGATGTAGTCGTTGTACTCCGTGGCGTAGTCCTGCTCGGTGGCCGCCCTGAGGACGGGCCCCTCGGGGCCGAGGTCCTTCAGGAGGGCCATGGAATCAGGATCGACCCGGAGCTCCACCTGCTTCTCGGCAAGATGGCGGGCGGCCCGGGGCAGGAATGCAGCGGCCACCGGCCGGTCGACCAGGACCGTCTCGGCGGCGTTGCAGGCCGAGGGACGCTGCACCTTGGCGTTCCAGAGGATGGTGTCGGCCATGTCGAGGTCCGCCTCGCGGTCGACATAGATGTGACATACCCCCTTGTAGTGTTTGATGACGGGCACCTTGGAGCATTCGGTCACGGCACGGATCAGACCTTCGCCGCCGCGGGGCATGCAGAGGTCGACCAGCGAGGTGAGGGACAGGAGTATGGGGACGGCCTCGCGGTCGGTGGTGGGAATGACCTGGATGGCAGTCTCCGGGAATCGGTCCCCGAGAACCTGTCGTCCTGCATCGACCATGAGTCGTGCGATCAGTCGGTTGGAGTTCAACGCCTCCTTGCCGCCACGGAGAATCGTCGCATTGCCTGTCTTGAAGCACAGGCTGGCGGCATCCGCGGTGACGTTGGGACGGGATTCGTAGATGATGACCACCACGCCAATCGGGGTGCTGACCTTCTGGAGCCGGAGTCCATTGGGACGGATCCGTTCGTCGAGAATCCGGCCAACCGGGTTGGGCAGCATGGCGACCTCCCGGACACCCCGGGCCATGGCGAGGATCCGTTCCGGATTGAGGGTGAGTCGGTCGAGCATCGCTGTGCTGAGGCCAAGTTCCCTGCCGACCCCCAGATCGAGGACGTTGGCTTCCAAGAGAGCGGACGTCTCACTCTCCAAGGCCGCGGCCATCGCGACCAGGGCCTGGTCCCGCTCCTCGGCGGTCAGCTGGGCAAGGGTCCGCGAAGCCCCCTTTGCCGCCCGGGCAATTCCCGTGATCTGTTCGGTCAAGCTCACCCCGGCACGGTACGTGGGTCGGGTCCCGATGTGAAGGATCCGCACCCGCCCGCCGGACCTCTTCCTTTGAACCGGACCCCCGTGTCGCGTATGCTGGAACCATTCCATGGACCGCCCCTCTCTCCTCCTCCGCCCTGTCCTGATCCTCCTGCTGGCCTGGACTACAGGGCTGGGTTTGTGCGCGGCCACGCTGATCCCGACCGGGAGCGATTGGTCGTTCTTCCGCGGGACGGCGCACCCTTCCCCTGCGGATCCTTCCGGATGGCGTCGCCCCGGGTTCAACGAGGCGTCCTGGGAAAAGGGCGTCGCCCCGTTCTCCTACGGCGAGGTGTCATTCACCGGGACCCAGCTCACGGACATGCAGAGTCGATACTCGACGGTCTTCCTCCGCAGGACATTCCAGATCCTGAACCCCAGGGCGATCCAGAGCCTCGACCTGAACACGGTCTGCGACGACGGCTTTGTCGCCTACCTGAATGGCACCCGGGTTGCCGCATTGAACTTCGGCGAAACCGACCCGGGGTTCGACTCCCTGGCGACCTCGGCGCAGGAATACGTCCAAACCTCCCAGACCCTCCCCGACGCTGCATCGCTGCTGGTCCCGGGGGAGAACGTCCTGGCGGTGGTGCTCCTGAACGGCTCGCTGTCCAGCAGCGACATCGTATTCGATGCCGAGCTGGTCTCCACCGAGGCGGCTTCGGTCCTGCCAAGGGTGGTTGGGGTGTCTCCCAACCCGGGTCTGGTCACCAATCTGACCGAGGTGGTGGTGATCTTCTCCGAGGCCGTGACCGGCGTTGCGGCAGCGGACTTCCTTGTCAATGGCGTGCCGGCAACCTCGAGCTCCGGAAGCGGGACGACCTATCGGTTCTCCTTCCCGCAACCCGCCCCGGGTGGGGTGGTCCTGAGCTGGGGACCCCTGCACGCCATCCACGATCTCGACATGCCGCCGAACCGGTTCGATGGCGGGGCACCGGGATCGGTCTGGTCCTATGAGGTCCTCGATCCGGAGGGGCCATCGGTGGGACGGGTGCGGCCCGTGGCGGGTGTTGTTGTGCGCCAGCTGGCGGAGGTCGAGGTCACCTTCAATCGCGCGGTGGTGGGTGTCGACGCCTCCGATCTGCGCTGCAACGGCCTGCCGGCCCTCTCCCTGTCGGGCCTCGGTCCGGGTCCATACCGATTCCAGTTTCCCGAGGCCCCCGACGGGGCGGTAACCTTCTCCTGGGCCCCGGGGCACGGAATCGTCTCGGATGAGCCCGTGCCTCATCCGTTTCGGGGAGGGGAGTGGTCGGTGACGGTGGATTCCAAGCGGGCGGTTCCTCCGGTGGTGATCCATGAGCTCCTGGCGGACAACGCAACGGGTCTCCGGGATGAGGACGGTGACACGGAGGACTGGATCGAGCTGCACAATCGCGGGGTCTCCGCCGTTCCGCTTCGAGGCTGGTCGCTGGGCAGTGGAGCCGAGGGTTCGGATGCGTGGCTGTTCCCGGAAGTCGAGATTCCGGCGGGAGGATTCCTGGTTGTCTTCGCCTCGGGGAAGGATCGTCGCCCCTCCGCCCCGGGCGCTCCCCTGCACCTGGCGTCGAAGCTGAACGCCACCGGGGATACCTGGCGCCTGTTCGGACCGGAATGGCCCCCGTCCCCCGTCAGCGAGGTGAGATTCCCGGAACAGGGGCCGGACCATTCCTATGGTCTCCAGGGAGGAAGCGGCCCTGGCGGATGGCGCTATTTCAACGCACCGACTCCCGGCCGCAGCAATGGGGTCAGCACCGTCACCGGACGTGCCGAAACGGTCCGGTTCAGCGTCCAGAGGGGATTCTTCGACCGCCCCTTCGTCCTGACGTTGGCCACGCCGACACCCGGAGCCACGATCCGATTCACGACCAATGGGGCGGCGCCGACCCCAACCACCGGCTTTGTCTATGGTTCGCCGCTCTCCCTCGCGAGCAGCCGCGTGGTCCGTGCGGCCGCCTTCGGCCCTCAACTCGTTCCATCGGCGGTAGGAACCCACACCTATCTCTTCAACATCGCCGCGAACCGGCGCCTCCTCCCGGCGCTGTCCCTGGTCACCGCGACGAACCATCTCTACGGACCCAACGGCATCATGGAGTCCAATCCCCGGAACACCACCAAGCACGGCCCCGCCTGGGAGCGTCCCGTCTCTGTCGAGCTCATCCGTCCCGAGGACCATGGGGGGTTCCAGATCGACGCCGGCGTCCGGGTCGCGGGAGGCGACTACATCCGGGAGCGCTACAACTACCGGCAGTCCACGCCTCCCGAGGGCAAATACTCCTACCGCCTTTATTTCCGGGGCGAGTACGGACCGGGTCAGCTGGACTATCCGATGTTTCCCGGGACCCCGGTCTCCTCGTTCAACAGCCTGCATCTGAGGGCGGGGATGAACGATCACTCGAATCCCTTCCTGAAGGACGAGTTCGTCCGGGCATTGTCCGACGAGGTCGGCGTTGTCGCGTGTCATGGCACCTTCGTGAACCTCTTTCTCAACGGGGTCTACAAGGGCATCTACAACCCGACCGAGCGGGTCGACGACGACTTCCTGCAGCGTTACCACGGGGGCGGACAGGACTGGGATGTGATCGGGGCGATGTCGGCAGTGGTACGTGGCGACAGCGTGGCGTGGAATCAGCTGAAGGCGGCGGCGTTGAAGGATCTCACGATCCGGGCCAACTACGAGGCGGTCGCGGCACGCATGGATCTTGGGAACTTCGTCGACTACCTGCTCCCGCTCCTCTGGGCCGACAACGACGACTGGCCGCACAACAACACCCGGGCGGCCCGGGAGCGGGTGCCGGGATCGCGCTTCCGGTTCTATCCGTGGGATGCCGAGTTCTCGTTCGGATTCTCCGGCCATTCTGTCAGCTACGACACCCTCGCCCTCACCCTCTCCAACACCTCGCCTCCCTGGGGTTCATCCGACTACCAGAAGCTCTTCAACGCCCTGAAGAAGTCCCCGGAGTTCAAGCTGCTCTTCGCCGACCGGGTCCATCGCGCGTTCTTCAATGGTGGCCCCCTCGTCGACGATCGGATCCGGACCCGATACGAGGGTATGCGATCCCGTGTTGCCCCATCGATCCCGGGGTTCAACAACACCGTCGGAACCTGGATCAGCGGTCGCCGCCGCTGGGCCACCAACATGTTCCAGAAGGCGGGCTTCCTGATGTCCTCCAACGCACCGGTTCTTTCGCGGCACGGAGGACTAGTGGCCGAGGGCTTTCGTCTTTCCATGGGCAACCTCCTCGGCCCGATCCATTACACGACCGATGGATCCGATCCCCGGGTTGCGTTCGACGGCATCCCCTCACCCTCAAGCCGGGTCTATGCAGGGCCGTTGGTCCTGGAGCGGAACACCAGGGTTCGGGCCCGCTCCCTGAACGGCACCCAGTGGAGCGCCCTGACGGAGGCGGAGTTCCAGATCGCCGATGGGCCTCCCTCGATCGTGATTTCGGAGATCCACTACCACCCCATCGACGAGGATCGCTTCGAGTTCCTGGAGCTCCTCAACCCCGGGAGTCTTCCGGTGGATCTCTCGGGGTGTCTGTTCACCGGCATTGGATACCGGTTCCCCAACCCCGGACCGATCCTGGTCCCGGGAGGGCGCCTCGTCCTCGCCAGCGACAAGGATCCTGTCGCGTTCCAACAGCGTCACCCTCGGGCTGTGGTCTCGGGTTGGTTCTCGGGGTCGCTTGCCAATGGCGGTGAGATCCTCGCCCTGCTGGATCGCGACGGGCGCGAACTGGTGTCGGTGAACTACCGTGATGTCGCTCCCTGGCCGACCCGTCCTGATGGGCAGGGGGGATCGTTGGAGCTGATGGATCCCGTGGGCGATTCGAACGACCCCGCCAGCTGGCAGGGCAGTGTTCCCTCCGATGGCACCCCCGGAGCCGCCAACTCGGTGCCCGTGGTGCCGGCGATCCGGCTGGGCGAGATCCTTGTGACCGCGCCCCCGGAGTCCGAGTGGGTCGAGCTCCGGAACCCCGGCACTGTGCCGGTCTCCCTCAAAGGGTGGAGTCTCAGCGACACCTCGAACCCCCGGCGTTGGGTCTTTCCCCCGACGGTGGCGATTCCAGCGGGGGGATACCTTCAGGTCTTCTGTGGAGACGGAGCCGCGGCAGGTTCCCTGGCGACGGACTTCGGACTGGACCGCGACGGCGGAACGCTCGCGCTATACGATCCCGCCACGAATCGGGTCCATGCCGCGACCTTCGGACCTGCGGTCGAGGGCCATTCCCTGGGTTGGGTGGAGGGAGGCTGGGTCCTTTGTGAACCCACTCCGGCAGGGCCGAATGAGCGATCGACACTTGGTCCGGTTTCGGATCTGCGATGGAACGAAGTGCAGGCCGTGGGGGAGGGAACGGGTGCTTGGTTCGAGGTCCACAATAGGGGGGCGAGGCCTGTGGAACTCCGGGGATGCCGTGTTGCCACCAGCAACGAGTGGTTTCGTCTTTCGGCGCCCATCCATGTCGCCGGGGGCGGTTTCGCGGTGCTGAAGTCGGAGTCCACGGGCCTCGATCGGATCGGAGTCCAGCCTGCGGCGACCGGGGATCGGCTGATCCTCGTGGGACCTGATGGGGAGGAGGTGGATCGGGTCGAATGGGTCCGTGCCCTTCCTGGGACGGTCCGTGGACGTCTCCCGGATGGCGCGGGCGACTGGATCGATCTTCCGTTCAGTGCCACGCCCGGGGCCAGCAACCATCTGGCCGCCATCAGAACCGGAGTCCGGTTCCACGAAATCCTTGCCCGCGCTGTCCAGGGCTCCACCGACTGGTTCGAGATCCACAATCCCACGGACACCCCGGTGTCCCTCGCGGGGCACAGCGTCAGCGTTGGGAACCCCGAGCCCGGTGAATGGATTTTCCCTGCCGGCAGCGTGGTTGCGCCGCGGGGGGTGCTGGTGATCCGCGCCTCGGGCTCGCCAACCCCAGGTGGTCTGAATCTGGGGCGGGACCTCCCGGACGACGGAACCCTGTTATGCCTGTTCGATCCGAAGGGGCGTCTTCTGGATCGCATCCAGTTCGGATCCCAGGTTTCCGGCCGGTCCATTGGACGTGTGGACTCGACCTGGGTGCTCCTTTCCGAACCCACCCCCGCCGAGGTCCGCGCCTCACCCGCTGCCCTGGGTGCTCCGTCACGCGCCTGCATCAACGAATGGTTGGCCGCCGGCGGGGTTGGTGTCGGGGACTGGTTGGAGCTGTACAACCCGGATCCGCTCCCCGTCGACCTGGGAGGCTGGGTGCTGAGTGACGATCCCTCCCTCTTGGGATACCTCCACCCCCCGCTGGCCCCGCTGACCCTCGTTCCTGGGAATGGATTCCTCGTCCTGCGGGCCGGTGGCGACCGAGGAGTGGACTCCGACTCACTGGGGTTCCGATTGAGTGCCTGGGGTGAGACCGTGAGGCTGCTCGACCTGCAGCGGGTCCCAATCGACTCCGTGGCATTTGGGCCGCAGTCCGAGGGAGTCTCGGAGGGCCGGTATCGGGACGGTGGCTCCCTGGTGCTCGCATTCCCGGGTGTGGCGTCCCCTGGAAAGCCCAACCGGTTGCCCGAGGTGGACCGCGATGGCGATGGTCTCCTGGATGGCTGGGAACTGCTGCATGGATTGGATCCCACCAGTGGGTCCGATCGTGATGGGGATCCTGACGGCGATGGGCAGGGGAACCTCGCCGAGTACCAGGCGGGCACCGACCCAAGGAATCCGGTCAGCGTCTTTCGCCTGGATTCCGAGGTCACAACCGAGGGGCGGGTGCGCCTGAGGTTCCAGGGCCTGGCTGGACGCAGCTACCGGGTGCTTCGGACCGAAGGCCGGGTCGACGCAGCCTGGAACCCGGTTTCGGAAGTGCTTCTCCCGGGCGTGGATCGCGTGGTGGAGGTGGTTGACGACACTCCCACAGCCGGGGTTTCCCTGCCGCGGTTCTACAGGGTCCAGACCCCGGCCACGCCCTGAGGGTGCCGGGAGTCGATCCGGGCGTGCCGGTCAGTTGTAGGTCCCGATGGCGCGCGTCCAGATGTTGCGGAAGCGCGTCGGATTGCCGTGGTCCTGGAGCCGGATGCCCCCCTTGCCCGAGTAGGCCTTGTAGGGATTGGTGGCCTGGTGATTGGTCGGGCCGTTGAGCTCCTTCCGGTTGTGGACGCAGACCCCGTTGAGGAAGGCGGTGACGTAGGCGGGCTTCGCCAGCTTGCCATCGGCATCGAACTGGGGGGCTTCGAAGACGATGTCATAGGTGTTCCACTCCCCGGGGGGGCGGATCGCGTTCACCAAGGGTGGCCACTGGCCGTACAGGCCGCCTGCCTGGCCATCGGCATAGGTCTTGTTCTTGTGGCTATCGAGGACCTGGATCTCGAACTGATCGTGGAAGAAGACTCCCGAATTGCCGCGTCCCTGGCTGTCACCTTCGACCTTCGAAGGGGTGGCGAACTCGAGGTGCAGCTGCACATCGCCGAACTCGTCCCGGGTCCGGATGTCGCCTGTCTTGGGGGCGACCTCGAAGTAGCCGTTCTCCACCTTCCACTTTGCGTCGCCGTTCCCAGACTTCCAGCGGGACAGGTCCTTGCCGTTGAAGAGCACGATGGCGTCGCTGGGTGCCGGGGCCCCGTTGCTGAAGGTGGCACCCGGGGTGACGGTGGGCGGGTTGGGACGATCCTTGTCGTGAACCTTCCACTTCTGGCCTCGGATCTGCGGGGTGTTGGTGTAGCCGACACCCTGTCCGAAGACGGGGATTGCTAGGACGGCAAGGAGGGGGAATGCGAGGAGGCGCTTCATGGGGCGGGGACTACTGGGGGATGGAGTCTTTCCTAAAGAAGATGGTGTCGCCGTCGCTGATCGCCGGCTTGGGGATGTGGGTGACGATATTGAGGATCTCGAACAGCACCACCAGCGGTTCCTGCGTCGCGTCGATCGGATGGATCACCTCCCTCGGGTAGCAGTCGAGGACCGCCTGGGTCTCCCGATGGTAGGTGGCGAGACGGGTGCGGATGACCTCGACATTGGCGTCATCCAGCCGGTTCTCCTTCAGCGCCCGACGCTGGAGACGCGACACCAGCTTGTCCTCCTGCGGACACGAGAGGTTGAAGATGGCCACCACGTCGATCAGGTCCGCCATGATCCTCGCCTGCTGCGGATTCCTCGGAATGCCGTCGAGGAGCATGGTGTCGGCCTCGGGATGGAACCGTCCCGACATGATCATGGCGTCGATGGAGTTCTTCCAGAGCTGGATGGTCGGCTCGTCGGGCACCAGTTTTCCCTGTCCGGCGTACTGGACGAAGATGCGTCCCAGGGGGCTGTCCACGCGGAGGTTCCGGAAGGCCTCGCCGCAGGAGAAGTGAACGAAGTTGGGGATCTGTCCGAGGATCTTCCCCTGGGTGCCCTTGCCGGAGCCGGGGGCCCCGAACAGCAGGATGGCGCGGTATTTCACGACGGCGTCGTTGTCCGGTTTCGGTTCAGGCGGCGTCCTTGTGACGCAGGGTCACCTGGCTGATCTCGGCGAATGAGACACCGATCTCCTGTCCGTTGGCGGTCTTGAAGTGGGCCTCGTTGGCCGAGATGCGGCTGATCCTGGAGGCCACCACGCTGGATTTGCCGGTGGCGATATCCAGGACGAGGTCGCGATCGGCCTCGGTGGTGACCACGCGGAAGAAGCTCGGGAACTGGGTCTCGAAGAACCGGCGGTTGAAGGTGGTTTCACCACGTCGGAAGACCTTCGGAAGTCCCTCGCTGCCACCGGCGCTGCTGCTCTTGGACAGGCCAAGCGCCGCGGCACCACCCGACTTCGTGGAGTCGGTGACCGAGGTCGGAGCGGTGAGGTTCGTCTGGGACACCGCCGTCTCCGTCGCGTTCTCCTCCTCTGGCGCCGCCCGTCGGGGCAGGACCAGGAAGATCACCCAGCCCATCACGGGAAGGGCCGCGGAGAGCGCACAGACCAGGCCCACCGGACGCCACTTGAACCGGGCCACCTCAAAGGCGGCGTACAGGTTGGCGAAGAACAGGGCCAGCAGGAGCGCCAGTCCTGTAGGGGAGGTCAGTGCTACCCAGAGACCCTTCTTCGTCTCGGGAAGTGCGACCCGGGTTGCCACGGGGCGGATCGTGATGGGCGGAGCCGGTTTCTGGAGGAGTTCGACAGCGGGTTCGATCAGCGGCTCGGCAAACCGCTTCGCCTTCGGGTTCTCCGCAAGGTTCCGCAGCGTGTCGTCGCTCAGCTTCGCCCAGTCGATTCGGGGTGAGAACTCGCCGGTCTCGAGACGGATGACGACGCCCTCGTTGTCCGCCACCGAGAGCTCCCCTCGGTAGACGTCACCGGTGATCAGCTTGAACTCGGCCCCGAGGGCGCCGAGGAGCGAGAACCCGAGGGCAAGGAGGAACGACAGACGACGCAGCCGAGACATGTGGTTGAGCGTGGCAAATCACCACGGGACCGGGAATCGAAAAAGTGCTGGCCAGGCGGTTCCCAAGCCGGTGGGGTGGGCCTCGGAAAGTTCCATGCGCCCGCCGTCCTCCAACCGCCCTCGCCAGGCCTCATCGCCGCGATCCCGCAGACAGGCGATCACCGAATGGCGTCGAATCGATCTGACGGAACTGGAGAAGGCCCGGGAGATCCGCGGCCGGGCCGTTGGTGATGTCCTGCCTCGTGTGCTCCAGGGACTCAACCTCGAGCGCAAGCAGGCGGAGTCCCAGATCCTCGAGATCTGGACCCAGTCCCTCGACCCTATCATCACTGCGCACGCCCAGCCCACCGGACTGGTCAAGGGAACCCTCTTCATCGCGGTCGACAGCAACGTCTGGCTGGACGAACTGAACCGGTATCGTCGCCGAGAGATCCTGGAGCGCCTCCAGCACGTCCTGGGACGCCAGGTCGTCCAGAGGATCAGCTTCCGCCTCGGCTGAACGGCGGACTCTGGACCCGGGTGGATCCCGTCGATCCTTCGACCCGAATGTGTCCGAGCTCCTCGAGGTAGCCTTCGCGGAAGCTGGGGCGGGTGGGGCTCCACCCGGTCTCGCGACGCACCTTGTCGATGCGGACCCGTTTGTTGGAGCCCCCACGTCGACGCCTCCCCGACTTTGGGGACTCCTCCGCCCCTTCCCGGAGGGGTATTCCGGTACGCTCCGAAAGCCACTCAAGAACGCACCTCTGGGTTGCCGGCTCCTGATCGGCCACGTTGTAGATTTCGCCTGACCTGCCTCTTTGGAGGACCGCGATGACGGCGTCGGCCAGGTCCTCGCGGTGGATCCGGTTGGTCCAACGGTCGCCTGATCCCTCGAGACCGGCCTGTCCCGAAAGGACCCGGCGCAGCAGGGATCCCCGCCCCGGCCCATAGATCCCGGCAACCCTCAGGATGCGTCCGGCCAGCCCCCACTCCCGATGGGCATCCAGAATCCTCTGCTCGGCCCGCAGGAGCCAGAGACCCGATTCAGACTCCGGTTCCGTCGGTGACAGCTCATCGACCCAGGATCCGTCGGTCTGAGAATACACGCTGGTGCTGCCCGTGTAGACGAACGCCCTTGGAGCCTGTCCCCTCAGCCGTGCGAGGAGGTGGCCTGTCCCCTCGAAGTACACCTGGCGATAGGCCTCGGCGTCGCCGCCGGATGCCGAGGCGCACAGGACGACACAGTCGAAAGGCACATCCAGTGCCGCGAGGGTCTGGAGGGAGCCCGGTTCCGTCAGGTTTGCTTGTAGTGGGATGTAGGGCAGTCCGACCGGCAGAGACTCGGGCTCGGATCGACGGAGCCCGAAGACCTGGTGGCCTGATGCATGCAGCCTCCGGGCGATCGACTCGCCGACGTAGCCGCAACCCACGATCAGGCTGCGGGGGCGGGGCTTCCCGGAACCGACGTCCTCCGGTCCCCGAGTCTGTCCACCGGGATCGTTCATGGAGTGCCGAAATACTTCTCCACGATCCAGCGCGGTTGCCAGCCATCTGGCTCACGGTTTAGGCCTGTCAGATCCCGGATCAGCGGGGCCGGGCGGTTTGTGGTCAACGGCAGAGTGTCACCCACCCGATCCTGCCACGCCTTGAGGTGTCCGAGCAGCCGCTGGACATCGGCCGCACGATCGGGATCCCCGGCTAGGTTGACCCGCTCATCCAGATCGTTCCGCAGGTCGAAGAGCTGGCGGTGGTTCGTCGGCGGATAGCAGATCAGCTTCCACTGGTCATCCCGGACGGCCCGCATGAGGTCGAGGTACGGCAGGAACACTGTCTCACGGAGCCGCGCCTGTCTGTTGCCCCAGAGTGGCCTCAGGCTTTGACCATCGAGGCCCTCTGCGGGAGCGACCCCGGCCAGCTCGCAGAGGGTCGGATGGAGATCCAGCAGGTAGGTGAACGCCTCCACCGACCGGCCGGCGGGGATCCCCGGTCCTGCGATCATCATCGGGGACCGCATGCTGTGCTCGTAGACGTTCTGCTTTCCCAGCAGTCCATGGCTCCCGAGGGCGAGCCCCTGGTCCGAGGCGAAGACGATCACGGTGTTCGTAGCCACCGGGGACCCGTCCAGGGCATCGAGGATTCGGCCGATCTCCTCGTCCATGTGGCTGATAAGGCCGTAGTACTCCGCGATCTGTTCCCGCAGGAGTTCCGGGGGGCGTGGCCAAGGCAGCAGGTTCTCGTCGCGCAGCACGAGCTGCCCGGTGTCGAACGGATGCTGGGGCAGGTAGTTGCGCGGCAGGGGAGGGCGGGCCGATCGATAGCGTGCCGCCCACGATTCGGGTGGGTTGCGGGGATCATGGGGCGCGGTGAAGGCGACGTAGGCGAGGAATGGGGTTCCGGGCCGCTGCTCCCGGAGGAATCCGATGGCTTCGTCCGCGAACTGTTCGCTCGAGAAGCGTTCGGCGGATCTGGGCTTCGTGAAGGTCCCGTCGGGTTTGAGGTCCTGGACCCGGACCCGGGTGTGGTCGTCCATGCCTCCGAAGTGGATCGAACGTCCCTGCTCGAAGCTTCGGAGGAACGAGGGCGGGCCGTTGTGCCATTTCCCCGTCGCAAAGGTCCTGTATCCCGCCTTCCGCAGCCGGGTTGGGAAGGTCTCGACTCCCTCGAGGTCATGGCCGACCCGGAACCAGGTCCGTCCGCTCATCAGCATCGCCCGGCTGGGAATGCACACGGCACCGCTGTTGCCACCGAAGCAGTAGTTGTTCCGGAAGCTCACCCCGCGGGCCGCCAGACGGTCCAGGTTCGGCGTCCGGATGCGGGGGTTGCCCCAGGCCGCGATCGTGTCCGCCCGCTGGTCGTCGGACAGCAGGACCAGAACGTTCGGTCGGACCCCTGACTCCGCCGCGACAACCGCGCACCACAGGGCGAGGAGGGCGGGGAGGATGGGCAGTGGCCGGATCGCGAACATGCCCCAAGGGAAGCGCGATTCCATCGTGTTGCCCATCGGGAAACTCCCGACCAAGAACCCCGGTTTGACGCCTCACCTGAATGACGGTAGCGCTGGTGCGATGAATCGCCTCCCTCCGGTCCTCGCGGGCATCGTCCTGATGCTGACCCGCGTTTTGTCCGCCCCAGGGGAGACCGCAGCTGTGACGCCGCCCCAGGTTGACGTCGTGATCGAGAGGATGGTGGAACGGTCACGGGTGGGTTTCGGGGACAACAATGGGCTCCGGCACACGTGGCGCCGGTTTACGGTCGTGGAGGATCTCGATTCCAAGGGGCGTGTTGAGAAACGCCGGACGAAGGAGCATGAGGTGGTTGGACGGGGATCCGTTCAGGAGGCGCGGCTCGTCCGGGTGGATGGTCGGGAAGTCCCCGAGAAGGAGCTGCGGCGGGAGAGCGAACGGGAGCGGGAGAACCGCTCCAAATACGCCCAGAGGGGTGGACGGAAGGGCAATCTCGTCCTCGATGAAGCTCTCATTCGGAGGTTCCGGTACCAATGGCTGTCGAATGCCGTGGTGGATGGACGTACCAACCACGTCCTCGTCTTCACCCCGGTCCCCGGTCAGGACACCGGCAAGATCGCCGACCGGATCATCGGCCAGCTGGCGGGGCGGATCTGGGTGGACGAGCAGACCTTCGAGGTCTCCCGGATCGAGGCCCAGAGCTCGAAGCGCATGACGTTCGGGGGATTCCTCGGCGAGCTTTCGCGGCTCAGCTTCGAGATCGAACGACGCCCCCTGCCGGGCAGTGTCTGGGTCAACACCCGACTGGAGAGCCAGATCGAGGCGCGCGCTCTGTTCGATCGATTCGCCACCCGGATGGAAGTGGTCCAGAAGGGATTCGAAGCCACCGGTGACGCCGGGAATCCGGCTGCGAGTGAGGCAAGCCGCTGAACGCGTCGACGCCGGAACCCGCTCCGGTTCAGGCCGGGGGATGGGAGGTTGTCAACGCGCTGACCTTGGCGTTGACCCGGTGGAAGGCGGGATGTTTCCGGGCGCTGGCGAGGTCGGGGTCTCGTTGCAGGGAACGGAAATCGCGAAATCCAAGGTCCAGAGCATGCTCCAGTTCACGGCAGGCCCGCTCGGGTTCCCCGATCAGGGCCAGGCTGCAGGCAAGGTTGAAGCGGATCACGGGATCACCCGGACGAAGGGTTCTCAGGCGTTCGTCGATCGCGAGGCCGTCCGCCGAACGGCCTCGGAGCCCGTAGGCGTCCCCGAGGGCTTCCAAGGCCTCCACATAGCCGGGATCGCGATCCACCAGCCGCTCGAGGAACTGGATCTCGATGTCGAGATCCTGAGCCTCGCGGCGGCTAAGACGGCGTTTCACCGGTGGCTCCATGCAACTCGGATTGTCTGATCCGAACCCGTCCCGTCAAGGCATGGGCGGGACAAACGCATGCGGCCGGGCCCCGACCGACAGAGGAGGGACAGGTGACAGGCAAAACGGTTTGCAGTCGGTCCCCGTCGCCGGATACTGGCGCAGCCGTCCGTCCGCCCCCTTGCATGAACGAGTGGAACATCCAGTCCCGCAGCTCCGCCTGCGCCCTTACCAGCCGGGAATTCCAGGATCACGAGCCCTGCCACACCGTGCTCCTGAACGCCCCTGCCGGAGGGTTTGAACGGCTGGACGTCAGCGAGGACGCCTGGAACGCGCAGGGCCAGGAGATCCTTTCGAGGCCCAACCTGATCTCGCATTGGCGGGGGGAATACCAGGCCCCGCCCCCGGCCCCCCCGGAGCCCATCCGGCGGGATGATGCCGAGTCCCTCCTGCAGCGGCTGATCGGCCTGAGGGATCCCCAGTACTCCGCGGCATGCTACATCCTGTCGGTTATGCTCGAGAGGAAGCGGCTCCTGAAGGTGAAGGCCCAGCTGCGTGAGAAGGGCCAGAGGCTCTTCGTCTACGAGAACCCCCGGACCGGAGACGTGTTCACCATCGTCGACCCCGATCTCCAGCTGAACCAGCTCGACGAGGTCCAGCGTCAGGTTGCGGATCTCCTCGCCAAGGGGCCTCCCGGGGATCCCTCCGCTGCCACCGGTCCGGAGCCCTACTACGCCCCCGGGATCGTGCCCACCCTTCCGGGCGAGAACTGATCGTGCCGTCCTCCCAGCCCAACCTTGGCCCCCTGGAGCAGGCACTGGGTCACCCGTTCCGGGACCCGAACCTTCTGGTTCTGGCCCTGACGCACCCGTCTCTGGCCAACGAAACGGGAAGCGGGGCACTCCAGCAGCACAACCAGCGGCTCGAGTTCCTGGGTGACGCCGTGCTTCAGGTGGTGATCACCCTGGAGCTGTACCGCAGTTTTCCCAGCTCCGGGGAGGGTCCCCTGACCCAGGCGAGGGCCCAGATGGTCAACCGTTCCTCGCTGGCGGAGAAGGGGCGGCAACTGAGGCTTGGAGATCACCTGATCGTCAGCCGGGGTGAGGAGACGACGGGTGGACGGACCCGGTCGTCGACCCTTGCCGACGGGTTCGAGGCGGTCATGGGGGCCGTGTTCCTGGACGGTGGATTCGAGCAGGCCGCCGGGGTGATCCGTAGACTGTTTCGGGACGACTTCGGCGAGCTCGACGAACTGCCGAACCTCGTCAACCCCAAGGGGGAGCTCCAGGAACTGCTCCAGGCCAAGTCCCCCATACCGCCCCGCTACGAGCAGATCGCGGTCTCCGGCCCCGACCATTCCCGCCAGTTCGAATGCGCGGCCTACCATGGAGACGTCGAACTGGGCCGGGGACTGGGTCGCAGCAAGAAGTTGGCGGAAAGCGCCGCCGCGCACGCGGCGCTCGAACGATTGCGCCGGGCGGCCGCATCGGGTGGCCGGACTGCAGAGTCGGCAGTTCAACCGTGAGCCGGAAGTCACCCAGGATCGCGGAGCGGATCGCCGGGTTTTCCGGGCGGGAATGGGATCCGCATTACCTGGGCTATTTCGACTGCTTCAACCGGCAGGAGTTCTACGAGGCCCATGATGTCCTGGAGGAACTCTGGCTCGCCGGCGGGAAGACGGCGGCGAACTACTCGTTCCACAAGGGGCTGATCCAGCTGGCCGGTGCCTTTGTCCATCTCCAGAAGGATCGGCCGGGGCCTGCCGTGGCCCTATTCAACCTGGCCGACGCCAATCTCCGCAAATACCCCGAGAGCCATCACGGAATCGACCTCAAAGAGGTCCTGGGCCTCATCGAGGATTGGCGGAACCGCGTGGGCCGGGAACCGGGAGCGCCGAATCCGCTACGTTCGGGATCGCGTCCCCGACTTGCCTTGCCTGCCGTGGAGTCCCGCTGAATGGAAGTTCTTCGAGAGATGGGTCGTCGGGGACCATGGTGCTGTGACAGGACCGCAAAAACTGCTCCAAGGGATGTGAGGGTTTTAGGCTCTGGTTGATGGTGGTTGGTTCGCTGCGGAAAGTCCATCCCCGGTGGAGGGAGGGCGGAGCCCGACCGGAGCCGGGGATGGACTTTGAGTCTTGGCGAAGGCCGCCGGGCTGAGATGGCCCAATCGGCTGTGCGGCCTGGGTCGGTTGTG
>Ga0194118_10003691_pt1 | contig 17517 bp, 15 predicted proteins | sample TA2MahsurfametaG_2_FD_148662 | JGI IMG/M metagenome (GOLD analysis project Ga0194118, IMG submission 148662) | Freshwater microbial communities from Lake Tanganyika, Tanzania - TA2015013 Mahale N5 surface | ecosystem: Environmental > Aquatic > Freshwater > Lake | place: Tanzania: Lake...
CAAGAAGAAGCTAAATTTTTACTAGCACAACAGGAATACTTACCTGAATCTGAAAAATTATCCCCTGTTGCCTTGAATGCCTGTCGTGTGATTATGGCCTTTCAAGGTAAAAAAATAGCATCCCCGTCCTGCAATTGGCCCCAGATCATATGTACGTTAAACAAGCAGGAATTAGCCAATGGAAAGATTGGCCACGTGATGCCGATGGTAAGTTAAATCCTTCCACCATTGGTATAGAATGCGCCAATTCTAGAACCTATACAAAAGGTAGCTATGATTTGTTCCGATATTCGGGCATGCAGATGCAGGTGTTGGTATCTTTGTTATCTCATTTGTTGACCAAGCATGGGTTGTCAGGTTCAGACATCGTCACCCACAGTGATGTCGCATGGGATCGTCCTGATGATCTGTACAAATCAGATCCTGGACCCTTTTTTGATTATCAAACGTTGGCACGCCATGGTTTGGGGATTGTGCCATTGGCAAAAGATTTCCCGCCTCTTCCAAAAGATCGAAGCAATCAGAAGGACATGATTTCATGGATTCAAACCTGTTTTCAAATCATGGGATATCGACCATGTCCTGTTACGGGGGAGATGGATGTGAATACCTTAAAGATTATAAGGGCATATGCATTGCACTTTTTTCCAGAATGTCCGAAATATACGTCAACAAGATACGATTTTGGGCCATTGCTACACTCGCTGCTGCATCATCCATGGGCGCCGTATATCTTGACCCAACAGGACAGCAGTGTGTTGTCTAGTGGAATTGAAACCATACCGGATGTCTTGACCCAACAAGACAGCAGTGTGTTGTCTAGTGGAATTGAAACCATACCGGATCTCTTGACCCAACAAGACAGCAGTGTGTTGTCTAGTGGAATTGAAACCATAGGCTGAAATGGGGTGGGGGACTTGGGATTTTTTATAACCCCTTGCATCTGAACCCGATATGGCATAAGATTGATGAATGATGGCCGAGTGGCAGAATGGTTATGCAGAGGACTGCAAATCCTTTGAAATCGGTTCAATTCCGGTCTCGGCCTCTTAAAAAAGAATTCGCAGAACATGTGTTGCGTTGGTACGATCAAAACCAACGCTCTTTTCCCTGGCGTATTGCACCACACGATCATGAAACGGAGTCATCCCCGTATCGTACGTGGATCAGTGAAATGATGTTACAGCAAACGGGTGCATCTACCGTTGTGCCGTATTTTCATCGGTTTATGGAAACATTTCCCACCCTGAACCACCTGGCTCAGGCGTCTATAGACCAGGTTTTAGTATTATGGCAAGGATTGGGTTATTATCGCCGCGCCCATCATTTGCACAAAGCTGCAAAAATGATGCTCGATCAGGGCATACCCCAATCCTATGAAGGATGGTTGGCATTACCTGGTATTGGCCCCTATACGGCTGCGGCCATTACCACCATTGCGCAAAATCAACCGGCTGTGGCGGTGGACGGAAATATCCGTCGGGTATTCAGTCGATATTTCGGCATAGACGGACCAGATTGGATTTCACAGGTTTGGAAAAAAGCAGACGAGCAATTGGCCGATACCCGCTGGGGAGATTATACCCAAGCATTGATGGATTTGGGCGCAGGCGTGTGTAAAGCCAAAAATCCGAACTGTGTGCAATGTCCTTTGGTGGACGAGTGTCATGCTTTTTCCACAGGGACACCCACAAAATGGCCCACAAAAATCGTTAAAGGTCAAAAAAAAACCCAATTCGGTCATGTTTATGTGATGTTTGATGAGCAAAAAGAGCATGTGTTGATGCACGTAACACCAGAGGGGGATTTACTGGCCGGATTGTGGCGTTTTCCTGGATCAACGTGGGAATTACAACCAAAACCTGATCCAACAGGATATGATTTTTCTGGAACGTTGGTGCATTTATTTACCCACATTACACTGCATTTAAGGATTTGGGTGGGTACGGTAAAGTGGGAAAAGCAGAGCAAGTCTCTGGATGATGAAGGTGTAAACTCTAATGACACCAGCATTTCGTCGTCTGATCCCTTCCAGGCCATGCATTGTGATGGGCTATCCCCACCCAAAGCATTTCCCCACACAGCACGCTCCAAAGAGGTGCCTTCTACGCTCCATCACCCCCAAGAGCTTTGCCATGCCCCAGATTGGCCGCATCCCAACGTATCCCAAGATCATACTGAGGGACAATGGATTCCATTGCATCGTATTCACGAATATCCTCTGTCCCGATTGATGCAGAATGTGCTGAACCAAGCCCGTACATCCACGATAGGAGCAGAAAAGGTGTCACAAGTAGAAGGTGTATCCGTCTGCTAGTGGGATCGTATGGGAATCCAATTGGCCATACATTCGTCCACATTGCATCGTATTCAAGAATATCCCCTCCGTCTTGATTGATGCAGAATGTGCTGAACCAAGCCCGTACATCCACGATAGGAGCAGTAAAGGTGTCACAAGTAGAAGGTGTATCCGTCTGCTAGTGGGATCGTATGGGAATCCAATTGGCCATGCATTCGTCCACAATTTCTCGAATGGACGCATAAGAAGTAACCAGGGTAACCTGGTCCCCCTCGATCAACAAAACGCCGCTGGCAATTTCAATGGATACGGCTTTTTCTTCATGAAAAATGTGGACAATACCGGGTAAAACCGTGGCCATTAGGGACATATGCCCGGGCAGAATACCGATTCTTCCAGATTCTGCAGGCACCAGCAATCCATGGGCTGGCCCTGTAAAAATGGGCGCACCATCCCCCCATATGCGACATTGTAACATGGTTATACCTCTTGTCCGTTGCGCAGAGCTGTGGCTTTTTCCTGCACTTGGTCAAAAGATCCCACCATGTAAAATGCGGCTTCTGGCCAATCATCACATTCTCCACTGAGGATTTTTTCAAAACCGGACAGGGTTTCCTCTAAGGAAACAAAGACGCCCGCTTTGCCTGTAAACACCTCTGCCACGTGAAACGGTTGGGACAAAAAGCGTTGAATGCGTCGGGCTCTGGACACGATCTTTTTATCATCCTCTGACAATTCATCAATCCCCAAAATGGCGATAATGTCTTGCAAAGATTTATATTTTTGCAGCACGTTTTGAACGGATGTGGCAATGGTGTAATGGTGGGGACCCACAATTAACGGATCCAGAATACGCGATGTGGAATCCAATGGATCAACAGCGGGGTAAATACCCAATTCAGCAATGGCTCGGCTGAGCACTGTTGTGGCATCAAGATGGGTAAAGGATGTAGCAGGTGCAGGATCAGTCAAGTCATCGGCTGGAACGTAAATGGCTTGTACACTGGTAATGGACCCTTTGTGGGTGCTGGTGATACGTTCTTGCAATGCACCCATTTCTGTGGCCAGTGTGGGTTGATAACCTGCAGCCGATGGCATGCGGCCCAATAGAGCAGAAACCTCTGCACCAGCTTGGGTAAAACGAAAAATATTGTCAATAAATAACAGCACGTCTTGTCCTTGAACATCCCGGAAGTATTCGGCCAACGTTAACCCTGACAAGGCTACTCGGGCACGCGCACCAGGAGGTTCATTCATCTGACCAAATACCAGAGCAGCCTTGGATTCCCCATCAGGATTAATGACTTTGGATTGTAACATTTCCATGTACAAATCGTTGCCTTCGCGGCTGCGTTCCCCCACCCCTGTAAATACGGAAAAACCACCATGCGCCTTGGCCACGTTGTTGATTAATTCTGTAATTAAAACGGTTTTCCCCACACCGGCCCCTCCAAAAAGACCGATTTTTCCCCCGCGGGCATAAGGCGCCAACAGGTCAATAACCTTGATGCCTGTGACCAAAATTTGTGTTTCAGCCGATTGCTCAACAAAGGCTGGGGCGCTGCGATGAATGGACCACTTTTCCTCTGTATGCAACGGACCACGCTGATCAATGGGTTCCCCCACCACATTAATAATACGGCCCAAGGTTTCTGGGCCCACAGGAACACGAATGGGACTGCCCGTATCGCGTACATACAATCCGCGGGTTAAATTATCGGTCGATGACATGGCAATGGTGCGTACGGTGTCTTCGCCTAAATGTTGGGCAACCTCTAGAACCAAAACACCATCAGGTAAAAGAACTTCTAGTGCATTTAAAATCGGGGGCAGGGATTGGGTAAAATGTACGTCAATCACGGCACCGATAATTTGCTTTATTCGCCCTAACTGAGGATTGTTTTCCAACGCTTGGTCATTGTTGTCCAATTGAAACGGTTTGGACATGGATGTGGTCATGGTATAATCTGCTAACATCAGTTATTGGCCTATATTCTAGGGCTTTTTTCGTTAAAAAACCAGACACGAAAGTCATCTAGTTTGTCATAATCTACGTATTGTGTTTTCAAAATGGACAAAGGCTGCAACCTGTCACCGTTCGAAATATATTGATCTGTGGTGGCGTTTCGGATTTGTGTTAATGGTAAAACACCTTACATTGTCTATCATTTGTACAGTTTCTTAAAAAGTTAAAAATAACAAAACGTACAAACAAAAACTTTTTTCTGCCGTTCTTTTTGTTTTTGTGCATGATGTTCCCGTTGTGAATGCAGAGGAGAATGACGGCAATACTATTTCTAGGATAGAAATTGCTGCCAAGAGTATGAGCAACTCTGTTCTTCAATATCACGTAGAATTAAATAAAAATATGAATAAAAAGCACCACAAGTTTTTGGAAGAGTTTTTTCAATCTGCACAAAATTATTTCAGTTATGCTCGGGATTGCGAAAGGGTGAGTGAATGGCGCGGAAGCATGGATCGTTCAGATTGTTTCTGTGATATTTCTGAAAAAATCAAGAATGACACGGCATGGATACAGTGGTTGTCTGGATTGATACTGGATAAATAATGGTGCAATATTTGGGATGACATTGCCCCTGGTTTGTATCATCCAAAACAATATAATCTGCGAAAGGGTATTACAGACGAGGACAAGGCGATAGTAGAGAAAGAGAACCGTAGCCTGAAAAAATCTGTTTCTGATCTTATGGCGGAGTTAAAGAAAGCCATTACAAAACACAAGGATCGATTCCATGAAACTATTGGGTATGTTGACCATGCCGCGCCATTGTAAAGTCTTTGGAATCAGTATGTCAAAGATTTTGGTAACCTGGTGTATGCCATGGCCGACGATTGCCATCTTTCATCTGATGGACGATAGTGTTGCAGCACCCCCAATGACATCAAGAACAACAGAGAAGTTTTGGTCCAACAAAGGACGTCGTTTCTGTTGACCCAGCGTATCAAAGGTTTGAAAAATTTTAAAAGAGAGATTGAAAGTCATTTAAAATTTTAAGTAGCGGAGGAGGGACTTGAACCCCCGACACGCGGATTATGATTCCGCTGCTCTAACCAACTGAGCTACTCCGCCTTTCCTCATTATTATGCCGAACATTGCCCCTCAGTTCAAGGGGGGGCAACCCATTATCAATCCCCGTTATGAATCAACATGATGAATCAGGCATGGGCGGGTTCGGCATTTGAAAATGTTGCCCCAAGTACAGGGCCCTTACCTCTGCATTATTGGCGACATCGTTGGGGGCTCCGTAATACAACACACGCCCCTCGTGCATGACATAGGCCATATCCACAATGGGCAACATATCTTTGACATTGTGATCGGTAACCAGAATGCCAAAGTTTTGTTTGGCCAAATGTCGAATTAATTGGGCTAATTCCTCAATGGATCTGGGGTCAATGCCGGCCAATGGTTCATCCAGCAGTAAAAATGATGGATTTCCAATCAGCGATCGTGCAATTTCAACCCGGCGACGTTGCCCACCAGATAGAACCGTTGCTGCAGAGTGGGCAATGCCTGTCAGCCGGAATTCTTCCAACAGGCGTTCCACAACCCGTTTGCGTGCCGGCCTATCCACCAAGACCTCTGCCACGGCCATTAAATTCTCGAAAACGCTCATACCCCTGAAAATAGATGGCTCTTGGGGCAAATACCGTAATCCCAATCGTGCGCGGCGATACATGGGCCATTGCGTCACATCGTAATCTTCCAGGATAATTTGACCAGAGTCGGGTTTTAAAATGCCTGTCATCATTAAAAATGACGTGGTCTTTCCAGCACCATTGGCGCCAAACAGCCCCACAACGTGGCCTTTTTTAATATAAAAATCCACACCGTGAACCACCTGTTTCAGGCCAAACGATTTACAGATCTGACGACTGATTAGTGCCATAATTACTCCTTTTTGCGGGAAAATGTTGTGGGAATCAGGGCATACACTCTTGATTGGTCAAACGTTTTCGACCCCTTGTTGTCACCCCCATGCTTACCCCCGCTGTCAGGCCATTGCCTCACTGTACCGGGGTTTTCTGCTGTAATATCTATGGTATGGGATGAAAAGTCCAGTTTTGCCTTGTGACAACGAAGGTATTGGTCTTTGTGACGAATACGAACATTGCCCTGCATTTTTGCTGTTTCAGAAACGGCATCCCACAGGGCAGATTGGCCAAGGGCCACAATGGGTTTTGATGTGTCCCAAAAACGCACCCGGACATCACTGCGCGCCCAAATCAGTTGTAATGGCCTGTTTTCTCTATCCACGGAATCCTGGAAAGGATTCAACCCCTTAGAAAGGACTGTTTTATCCAGAAGCCTATTGCCCGCAGGCGGTTTTTCGGGTCCAAACAAGGCGCACAAACGATCTGACTCTATTCCTTTATCTTGACTGATTAACCTGACTGTTCCGTCCGCATTCATCACGCCTGTGGATTGGGTGTACGACAATAATGTGGCGCAGGTCAACACCCAAGGGTGTCTGGGTTTGCTATCTTGTGGCGTGTTTTGGCGTAATACAATGCCTGGGCCCCATGCATCCATGCGTTCTGTTTTGAAATCATACTGTGCCCGTGGGGCGGATAAGGACAAAGAGGGGTGATGAATGCGGACGTTTCCTGTGGCTGTTACACGGCGCACTGGCCCGGACAGGAAGGGTTGAAACAAAGGAGTGCCGAATTTTTCATTGTTTTCTGTCCCGTTTTTCCGTCCAGATGGTGCAACGGCCGTTTCTTTGGGTTCAAATTCCAGCTCTATACGATGGGCCTGGATCACGAGTGCTCCTTTTTTAAGAATCACTTGACCTGTGGCAATCCATATTTTGCCTGGTTCAGGACAGACCACACTATTTTGCGCCTCTAGGGTCAGCTGATCTGTTGGGGATAGGTTGTACGCCGCACTTATAACCCCAAACATGCACCACAACCCCATCACAGACCATAAGATCTTTGGTATTGTGTGGCGCCAGAACCCACACTGCACTCTGTGAAGGGGTGAGCAACGTGGCGTAATCATCGAATTTTCAGGCACGACAGGGCAATAATACCTAATAAAATAGAAATAATCCAAAATCGAAATACAATCGTGGATTCTGACCAGCCCTTTTTTTCAAAATGATGGTGGATGGGGGCCATTAAAAACATGCGACGTCCTGTTCGTTTAAAGACGAAAACCTGAATAATCACAGATAATGTTTCGATGACAAAAATGCCGCCCACAACGGTCAGTAAAAACTCTTGTTTAATCATCAGGGCCAAAATGCCTAAAAAACCACCCAAAGCCAATGACCCCATATCGCCCATCATAATCATGGCTGGTGGACAATTGTACCACAAAAAACCTAATCCACCGCCAATTAAACTGGCGCACAATACACACAATTCTCCGGCATGGGATACAAAAGGTGTATGCAAATAATGAGCAAAATCATGGTGCCCTGCCACATAGGCCATAATGGCAAATACGAAAAACGCCATCATCACAGGCCCAATGACAAGACCGTCCAGGCCATCGGTTAAATTAACGGCATTAGAAGTACCGATGATGATGCCAGTTCCCCATAGGGCAAATAAAACAGGGCCAAGGGTTAAAACGGCCTTTTTAAAAAAGGGAAAATACAGGGTGCATTCACAATCCGTCAGCATGATGATCATGATCATGGCACTGGATGCCACGCACAGTTGACCCACCAGTTTTCTGCGCTCTGACAGTCCTTTTGGGTTGGATCGGGTGATTTTTAACAAGTCATCCCATGCACCCAAGGCACCACACCCCATAAACACCCATGTGGCAATCCAAACGTATGTATTCTTAAAATCAACCCATAACAACAGAGTGCTGGTATAGGCCAAAACGATCAATGCTCCGCCCATGGTGGGAGTGCCTTTTTTGGTGATCAGGTGAGTCGGAGGACCATCTGTGCGTAATGGCTGCACGCCTTTGGTTTTGATCCACTGGATAAAATAGGGCGCGATGCACCATACCAAGAAAAAGGATGTGAACAAGGCCCCTAGGCAACGCAACGTGGTGTATCGGAATAGATTAAAAAACGTATGATTGGCGAAGAGTTCACTTAGATAATACAGCATGGAAAAAAGCAAAAAAACACCCTAAAATTGTACGCTGTTCTGAAATCCCTATGCAAGGACACCATCCACGCACAAAGAAAAAGGTCAACCCTGATTTGCTTTCTTTTTATAAAAAAAGTTTACAGTGTTGTTATAATATATTTTAGATTTTATCAAAATGGAGTTTTTTAAATTATCTCAAAAGATGGCGTGCGGTTTGATGGTTGTGCTTGCATTACCAGTCGTGGGTATGTCTGACTCAAGCAGTGAGAACGGTTATGTTAGTAAGGGTAAGGGCGAGCATTTGCCACTCGCGGGGCATATGCCAGCCGCGAGTACACCTGAATCAAGCAGTCAGAACGAGAATAGCAGTCAGAACGAGAATAGCAGTCAGAACGAGAATAGCAGTCAGAGCGAGAGCGATGAGGTTTCTCTGTTTGAGGAAAGCCATCCCCTATATGCTGAATTATGTCGCTGTATGGGTTCGTCTTTGGACGCTGCAACAAAAGTATTAAAGAGTCCAGGACAAGGATATATTTTAATAAGCAAATTAGAAGATTTAATTTTATCGTTTTATGACAATAATAAAGAGGATAAAGTTTTTAGTAAGATTTATGAATACGCGGATCTTTTTGTAAAATACATGAAGAGCAATGTCGATGTAAACAAACTTCACACTGACTACGACCAGCGGGATCTGTTTTTTAAAAATTTTGCTTTGTTTTGTCAAGCCCTTATAAAGGTCGCACAAGATGACTCGGTTACAGGATTTAGGCGTAATATTAATAACCTTTTAAAACGTTGTACAGCCATAGAAACAAAAATCAATAATATTTATTTGAGAGACAATATCACTTTGGTTAAACGCAGGCGATCAAAATTATCTGACGCAATAAAATAAAATAAAAGACAAAAAACAGATTGACTTAGTAGGCCCTGATTTATCGGGGGATTAATCCAGCCCTCCCCATTTCGATCTTCGTTCATACAGGTGTTTGGGGATTTCAGTCAGGTGGCTGGGATGAATCTGATCCAGCAGGAGTTAAACGATGTTCCCACGGGGAACCCATGCTGGATCAGCGCTGTTCAGACGATGGAATCAAAATATCCTCTTGGGCCAATTGTTGGGCACGATCATCGGCCAACAGGGCTTGGATCACCTCTTCTAACCCTGATCCACCTTCTATGATCTGGGATAACTTGTACAGCGTTAATTTGATGCGGTGATCGGTTAAACGTCCTTGGGGGAAATTATAGGTCCGAATGCGTTCTGATCGTTCGCCTCTGCCCACTTGACTGTGTCTGGAATCCGCGCGTTCTTGATCTTGTTCGCTGCGCATTTTGTCGTACAGACGAGAACGCAATATTTTTAATGCTTTGGCTTTGTTTTTATGTTGGGATTTTTCATCCTGCTGTTGCACCACCAATCCTGTGGGAATATGAGTAATGCGTACGGCACTGTCGGTGGTATTTACCGATTGTCCGCCTGGACCACTGGATCGAAACACATCAATGCGCAAATCTTTTTCCGCGATTTGAATATCAATGTCTTCGACTTCTGGCAACACGGCCACCGTGGCGGTGGAGGTATGCAATCGACCGCTGGCCTCTGTTTCTGGAACGCGCTGAACCCGATGAACGCCGGCCTCGAACTTTAAATGGGCAAACACGTCGCGACCAGAAATGGACATGGCCACCTCGCGGATTCCGCCTTGGTCGCTCTCGCTGGTTGATAAAATCTCGCACGTCCATCCCTTGTGTTCTGCATAGCGCCGATACATGCGTAACAATGTTCCCACAAATAACGCCGCCTCTTCGCCCCCAGTGCCCGCACGAATTTCCATGATGGCATTGCGATCATCATCTTGATCTTTGGGCAGCAACAGACACCGTATGGTCCATTCTTGATCGCTGATGCGCTGGGTTAAAATAGACATTTCTTCCAAAGCCATGGCCTTAAAATCTGGATCATTTAACAAATGTCCCAGATTGGACAGCTCTGTATCCAATGCGTGTAATGATTGAATTTCTTGAACAAAGGGTGTTAATTGGGTGTATTCTCGTAATATATCTGCAAAATCAGGTCGACTGGGGGCGTCAGGCAATGAGGCTTGGGCTTCCAAATCGTAATACCGTTGTAAAATCATAGGTAATTTTTTGCGAAACACAGTCAGGCCTTAAAAAGGTATATCTGTATGATACGTTCAAGGAGCGCTGTCTGGCAACCGTATCAGTATAAAAAAATGAAAAACCACAAGAGCTTTGCGTTTGTTTGATTTATCTTAATTGTTTGTTATAAACTGATAATAAATAGTGATGGTTTTTTTCAATTGAATTGTTACAAGATTTTACGCAATCGATTAAAACGATATGCATCGGCTAAAACCCAACCGTTTGATTGGGATGCCAATGCCAGAGATGGCCAAAAAGTTCCCAAAGGAGATTGGCGCATTTGGTTGATTTTAGCAGGCAGAGGGTTTGGAAAAACCCGCACAGGGGCAGAAACCATTCGACAATGGGTGCGAGAAAAAACCTGTCGACGCATTTGTTTATTAGGGCATCATATGGACGAGGTGCGCAAAGTGATGATCGAGGGAAACAGCGGTCTATTAGCCGTGTCTGCGCCTGAAGAAAAGGTGGTGTATGAACCGTCTAAACGGCAATTAATTTGGCCCTGTGGTGCCATGGCTGTGGGGTACAGTGCGCACGCACCCCAACGCTTAAGGGGACCGCAATTTGATGCCGCCTGGATCGATGAATTGGCGAAATTTGAACACGATCAACAGGCTTGGGATCAATTAATGATGGGGTTGCGCTTGGGGTCCAATCCTAGGGTCATTATTACGACTACACCGCGCCCCACCCCATTGATCAAGCAGTTGCTGGAACGCAACGATGTGGTGGTCACCCGGGGCACCACCTGGGATAATGCATCAAATTTGCCCAAAACCTATTTAGAAATGTTAAATAATCGCTATACAGGAACAGCCTTTGCGGCCCAAGAATTACAGGGTTTAGTCATGGAAAATCAGGGAAAAGGACTGTGGAAAAGAGACATGATTGTGCATCAAAACAAACCCAAATCATTGGCGCGCATTGTAGTGGCCATTGATCCCGCTGTCAGCGAACAGAACAACAGAGCAGAAACCGGAATTATCGTGGCGGGAATGGATCATCAGGGTATGGGCTATGTTTTGGATGACTGCAGTGGGCACTTTTCCGCGACACAGTGGATTAAAACAGCCGTATCAGCCTATGAACACAGTCGTGCCGATCGCATTATTGCCGAAATTAATAACGGTGGGGATATGGTGCAACATTTGTTGCATTCGTTGTTTCCCAATGTGCCGTATCAGTCGGTATATGCCACGCGCAGCAAGCGGGCTCGGGCGGAACCGATTGCGGCATTGTACGAACAAAAGCGCGTTGTCCATTGCGGCTATTTCCATGCCCTAGAGGAACAGATGGTGAACGCTTCTGGCCCCCTATCCGATCGCATGGATGCCCTGGTTTGGGCCCTGTACAGTTTGTTCTTTTCCGACCAAGCCACACCGCGTATTATGGTGATTTAGGGGGAGGCGGAAAAAGAATGACCTGGAACCAAAAAGGCTAATCCCCATGCATTGGGCATCCTTCTAAAACACGGACCATCGGAACAAACGTGCCACAATATATCCGCTGAGGGGAACGACTATACCACCTAAAAGCATGGACCAATGGGTCGAAGTAATGGCCCACAGACAAAAAGCCGTACTGGTTGCGACCGAAATCATCAGCAAGGGTGACCAGGATATGGTTTTTTTTCGAATAAAGTGAATCAACGCGACAATGACCATCACATAGATCAAAATAAAACAAGTCACAGAAGTATTCACGAATGTGTCAATTTGTTGGGAAAAGGATTGACTGTAATACCTCAACAGCGAAACAACGGCACACGACAGGGCCAAACACAGCGTTGTGATTTTAACCCCCATAACGGGACTGTTTTTTCCATTCACTTGATTGAAAAAGGATGGCAGTAATCCAGAATTTGCCGCCGTTAACGCCACCTGACCAGAAGATAATATCCAAGAGTTTAGGGATCCAAAGCACATGATGCAGACCAAAACTTGGATGATTTTATCATCTCCCCACATGTGTTGAAACAGGGCCCCATAGGCATTGGCATTGGTGGATAACGCCTCTCTGGGAACAATACCAAAAATACTGACCGTATTCATCAAATATAGCATCGCCACCAATAGCGTACCCCAGAACAGCGCTCTGGGTATGATTTTTTTTGGATTTTTAACACAATCGGCCACTGTGGTTCCGGATTCTAGCCCCACAAACCCCCAAAACGTCATTAAACTGGCCGCACCGAGAGCAGAAAAAGCAGGAATTTCAATGGGCTTTGTTAAGGTTTCCATATTAAAATGACGCAAACCCAGAAAGGGAATGATCACCAAGGGGAATACTTTTAAAATGGAAAAAATAATTTCACCCAAACCAGATAATTTGGCACCCCGAATGTTCAGGCTCATCAGGGACCACAACAGGGCCACTTGAAAAATCAATCGACCATACAATCCAAAATCCCCCATGATACTCTCTAGGGCTGTGGTTCCCACTAAAATCAGGGGTAAAGAACTGATCCAACCCACCACCCAATAGGTCCATCCGGCGTAAAATCCCCACCGTTGACCAAAGGCTTGTTGGATGTACACATGGGGGCCTCCCACCATCGGGTGGTGATCGGATAAAGCGGAAAAAATATGACTTAAAGACAGAGCTCCAAACCCACTGATGATCCAGCTGAGTGCCCCCCAAAGGCCATAGGCGGAAAGGGATCGGGGCAATAAAAACATGGCTGAACCCAGCTGTAAATTCACCACCAAAGCAAAAACGGACCAAAAGCCCATTTCGCGACGTTGTGTAGCAGACATTATTGTATCCCTTTTTAAAACAATCATTCCGATCACATGGCGTTTAGGTGACGGTTTACAGCATTCATAGTGCAAACAGAATACCGTCTTGATCCTGAAATGTCTATTGGTTCATAACGGCCGCTGGATCATGCCCTCTATACTCCTCTGTAATCCCCGATCAATTATCGCACTGGCCAGCGAAAAAAACGGGCGAAACCGTATCCTGTCATAGGAATAAATAGGGAAAAAGCCAAACACATCCAAGGCAAAGAAGACACAATCCACAAGCAAAACAATCCGCTTAGTGCAATAGACCCCATCAGCAAAGGCGTATTGGGTATACGACTGGTGCGGATCAAGTGCACCAATGCCGCCACAGACAGCAAATAAATGGCCATGTACAAGGCTATTGAAAGGCTGATGGTTCGTTCAATTTTATTGTACAGGGTTTGATTGTGCATCATCATCACACACAAAAATAGGCATAAAGTGGTCAGTTTAATGCCGATGGCGGGGCTGTTGTATCGGTTCATTTGACCGAAAAAAGATGGAAAAATATGGCTTTTTGCCCCACTGGCAATGACCGATCCACCAGCCAAAATCCATGAATTTAATGAGCCAATGCATACGATTAAAATGGTCAGGTCAATCAATTTTCCCCATCCAGATCCACAACACCGATCCAGTAATGCCCCATAACTGTTTGGTGTTTTCATTAATATGTCTCTGGGGACAACGGCCAAAATACTGGTGGTATTCATGATGTACACCGCCAGCACCAGCACTGTTCCCCAAAACAGAGCCCGAGGAATAATCTTTTTCGGGTCTTTGACTGAATCGGCAATGGTTGTTCCCGCTTCTAGGCCCACAAACCCCCAAAAGGTTAATAAACTGGCGCCATTTACAGCCACCAACGGCGTATCCATTATGGGAGCAGTCAGCAGGTCTGTACTCCAAAAAGGGATGCTGATCAGGGGTAAAATGATCAATGGGAACAGCTTTAATACGCCGAATAAACGTTCCCCTAGGCCAGACAATTGGCTGCCCCGAATGTTCAGCATCATCAAGCCCCATAATAACATTATTTGAAACCCAATCCTGGACATCACTCCAAACATAACCCAAGGATGCAACAGATTTTCCAAAGAATCCAGCGCCATCATAACCAATGGGGCAGAGGCCAACCAGCCCAAAACCCAATAGGTCCATCCAGCATAAAACCCCCAACGTTTGCCAAACGCGTGCTCGATGTAAACGTGTGGCCCGCCCACCATGGGGTGTGCTTGGGATAGGGCAGAAAAAACATGACACAACACCATGGCCCCCACGCCAGAAATTAGCCAACTGGAAATGCCTAAAAATCCATAGGGTGCCAACAGGCTGGGCAATAAAAACATGGCTGAACCCAGCTGTAAACTGACTACCATGGCGATAACAGAAAATAAACCTAAGGGGCGTGACGTGCTAGGCATAGATAAAACCTTAATAGAAAAGAGGAAAAAGCATGAACATTATCTCCATTGTTGAATGCTATCGGCCAGATGGGGGACGTTTTGTCGCCCCGTAAACGCACTGATCAGCGTACCTTGATCCATATAGTCAAATTCACCACCGACAGGCATGCCCTTGGCTAGACCAGAAATTCGGATATGCGGTGCCCATTGATGGATGCTAGACGTGATATAATGCAATGTGGTTTGCCCTTCCAGCGTGCCATCCATGGCTAAAATAACTTCTTTAACCACGTTTGACAAACGGTTTTTCAGCGATGCCAGGTTTAAATCTTCGGGACGTTTTCCGTGAAATGCAGAAATCATGCCGCCTAAAACATGGTATTGACCCTTAAAGAAACAGGCCTTTTCAAAGGCCCAAACGTCGCCTGTATCCGCCACAATGCATAAAACCGATGGGTCGCGATGGGGTGAAGTACAAAAAAAGCATGGATTGCGTGAATCAATATACCCACAAATGGTGCATTCGCGATGATGGTTGGCCACCTTTTCCAAGGTTTCTTTTAACTGAGTGACGATCGAATGTTTATTTTTTAACAAATGCAGCACCACACGCCGGGCTGATCGAGGGCCAATGCCTGGCAATTTGCAAAATGTTTGGATTAATTGTTGCAAATCATCGCTAAGGAACATCAACGTGTACAGGATATAAGAATCTTTTCCAGTATAAGGAATATTTCACTTTTTGCCAGTCTCTATCCAATGGTCTCTGGGGTTTTCAGTGAGGCATGATAAGGCGATGGTGGGCAAATTTCAGGCATTAATTGGTCCAAAAAACTCTGTAATTCTGCCTTTTTTTCCGACAGTTTTGCCATGCCATTTTGCACCATTTGGCGTGCACGCATTGGATCTTGTAAAAAACCATCCACCACACCCGTTAACGCTAGGGCTTGCGTTTGAACAATGGCACCAACGGATAAAAAATCGTCCACCACATGTTGGTTGACCGGCATAAATGGCCCAACAATGGGCAGGCATCCTTGGGCAATGGGTTCCAAAACATTGTGACCCTCTCCCTTTTTGGTAAAGGAATTGCCCATGATGACAAAGGGTGCTTGGCTGTAAAATGCATCCAATTCTCCCAGTGTATCCACAAGGTATATGGTACACGTTTTGTCCATTTCTGGTTTTTTGGACCGGAAAGAGTAGATTTGACCGCTGTGATTCAACAGCCTTAAAAAGGCAGGGCTGGCAGGATGACGCAAGGCCCAAATTAATAACAAATGGGGATAACGCTGTTGTAATTGTTTGTGGGTGTTGAATATCAAGGCTTCTTCGTCCTGTGTTGTACAGGAAACCAACCAAAAAATCCTTTGGGATAGGTCGGGTAAAACACAAGATTTTTGTTTTGAAAAGGGGGTAAACCCGTATTTTAACGAGGGCATTAATGGGGACCTGATCAGTCCATTACGCACCCCAGATTGGTACACGCTGTCGGCACATGACATCCAGATGCCTGATGATCGCGACAGCAAGCTGGGAAAAAAAGATCCCAACATTCTGTAGTAAGCAATCGATTTGGCATCGGTAAAAAAATTGATGTTAAAAAATGGAATGTGTTTTTTATTCAGAGTGTCCAGTAAGCACGGCCACAACTCGCATTCCAAAAAACAGACTGTGTGGGGTTTCCAGTGGTCCAAAAATCGCTTGACAAACAAAGGTGCATCCAATGGCCACAAAAAGACAAAGGATCCTTTTGGAACATGGGGTCCGATGGTGCGCACAGCTGGACTGTTACACCCCGTGATCAATAAATGAATATTGGGGTTATAGGCCTTTAAATGGCGCATCAGTGGTAAAGCAGAGCGCAACTCACCTAAACTGGCCCCATGAATCCAAATGACTGTTCCATCAGGACGGTCCGTGGTGTGATGACCCGTAAATTCCAACCATGCGGGGTCTTTTTGACCTAAAATCTTGAAAACCAGCATTAAAAATGGGGTAATGAACCACCAAGCCCCACCGTATAGCGCCATCATCCAACGAACATGTCTGGGAAATACTCTGGTGTGGCCTGAATTATTCTTGTGGAATGCGAGAGGCATAATTGGAGTCCTTTGCCAGGTTGGAAAACTTGGTGCGTTGGGCGTCAAAATGCAACGGAACTGTGGCAATGGGACCGTGACGCTGTTTGGCAATGATGATTTCCGCCACATTATAAATATCGGACATGGTTTTTTGCCAGGCAGCCATTTTTTCAGACCCTTCGGTGGGTTTTTTGCGTGATTCGTAATATTCTTCTCTGTACACAAACATCACCACGTCGGCGTCTTGTTCGATGGTGCCTGATTCGCGTAAATCTGACAATTGAGGGCGTTTATCGTCGCGTTGTTCCACGGCCCGTGATAACTGGGACAGGGCAATCACAGGGACTTGTAACTCCTTGGCCAGCGCCTTTAACCCCCGGGTAATTTCGGATAATTCTTGTACCCGATTGTCCCCACCCGATCGACCAGATGACAACAGCTGTAAATAATCGATCAATACCAGTCCGATGTTTTCTTTACGCTTTAAGCGCCGACAGCGGGTCAGTAACCCTGCAATGGTCAGGGCCGGCGTATCGTCAATAAATAAGGGCAAGCCGTGCAGTTTTCTTGATACTTCGACAAAGGCAGGAAAATGACTCTGTTCAATGGCCCCGCGACGAATGCGATCGGATGAAATGCCTGTTTCTTGCCCTAACAAACGCATGGCCAATTGATTGGCTGACATTTCTAAT